>Ga0316217_10004327_pt1 | contig 15451 bp, 14 predicted proteins | sample 1anoAmetaG_FD_203633 | JGI IMG/M metagenome (GOLD analysis project Ga0316217, IMG submission 203633) | Freshwater microbial communities from Trout Bog Lake, Wisconsin, USA - 1anoA | ecosystem: Environmental > Aquatic > Freshwater > Lake > Hypolimnion/Profundal zone | place: USA: Wisconsin... | reverse complement strand
CTATCGATGCAAATGTTAAAAGTTTTGGCATCTTTCACCACGATCCAGACCGTACCGATAATGACCTTGACAGACAAGTGGAGTTCTGCCAGCAAAGAATATTTGCTGGAGGAGGTAATGTCCTATGCTTTGCAAGCGAGGAAAGAATGGAAATCGAACTCTGACAGATTTACTTAGACATCCGGAAAGGAGTAATTTTTCGTCGAGGCAAGGAAATCAAGGAAATGCGCGGAGGAGTACTTCGGTACGCCGCACAATTTAGCTTGCTAAATTGGACCGCGAAGGCGCCCGAAGGGTGAGGCCAACGGCCGAAGTCACAAGCAAGCCCGAAGATTGACGCCGCATGGACGGAAAAGAACCCTTTCCTGACGGAAACTAGCTAATAATATGTCCATTTATTTCACTTGGTGTAATTTTATATTTGATTAACTGTTTATATTGATGCACTTTAATTAACTAATAGGATTATTTTAATGGATAAACGTCTTTTTACCAGAGTTGCATATTCCGAATTAGTTTCAATTAATCACAATAATGAAGTATTTCTCGGGGAAATTAAAAATTTGAGTTTACAAGGCATGTTTATTACTACAGAGCATAAACTATTACTTCAAACACCATTTGATATAACTCTGGATTTATTTGATGTTGAATCACCAAATATAAAAGCAACTGTTGTACGTTGTGGTAAATCTGGCGTTGGTTTAAAGATAAAGCATATGAGCATAAATTCTTTTTTTCATTTGCGCAAGGCAGTGTCTATGCAATGCACTGACCTTGACCAAATTATACGTGAATCATGCTTGATCTCCAGTTTTATTCATTGACAGACATAATGCTGCCAGAACATGATTGATATAACGGATTAAATCCATAAATTAGAAAACATGTGGACATACTAAAGTTTGAGAGACAACGCATAGACCAGGCAAATATTTTGAGGTTAACGGCTATGAAAATCAGTGCTGAAGCCGAAACGAGCAGAGATGGGGCGGATATTAGCAATACACTTGCGGATGTAGAGGCAAAAACTGTTCTCATAAAAACCAACCACATGGCAAAAAAGGTGGAGGAAACCTTCGAAGCTGATGCTGAATTGTTGGGTGTCATCATTATTGATGAAGACAACGAACAGATGTTGGGCATGATTTCCCGTAAACGTTTCATGGAGATGTACAGCAAACCATTCCGTAAAGAGCTGCACAACAAGAAACCACTCAAGTTGCTCATCAAATATGAGTTCGATTCACCTCTATGTCTGCATGAAAGTGACTATATTGATCATGCAGTACGCATTGCATTGTCTCGACCACACGACCAGATGTATGAACCAATCGTGGTACGGACGGCAACCGGTGGTTTAAAGCTGATTGATATGCAAGTGCTTTTACTGGCACTGGCAAAGGTTTACGAAAACCAGTCCATTGAATTGCGTAATACGCTTTCAAGGGTCAAGCAACTGGAGGGGATCATATCAATCTGCATGTACTGCAAAAAGATCAGAAATGACGTCAATTCATGGGATCAGATTGAAACGTACATATCCAGTCATTCTGAAGCACTCTTCAGTCATGGTATTTGCCCTGAATGTTACCAGCAACAGATGGAAGAGCTGAAAAACAATAGGCACAAGTAACCACTTGCAGAAAACGAACAATGACTCCTGGAGGATATATGAATAAAAGAAATGCTGTTCGGTATGATTTTGAGCTTTTGCCGGAGAGCTTGAACAAAGTGGTCATTTCATGGGGGGGTTCTGAACCAGTAGAATCACTTGTCATAAATTGCTGTTCTCATGGAATGAAGGTCACAATCGTTTCAAATACAACAGAAACAGCTATTCCAAATAAGAACGAAATCCTCAAGATTTGCATTCCCAAGATACAACAGTCGCTAAAAGGGATGTGCGTATATGCGAAAAAAGAGCCGGATAATACCGTAACATTGGGTATATATTTAATCAATCCTTCTGAGCAAAACTTTTTTGAAGATTTTCTGCATGGATCACTAAAGCATAAGCAACAACAATGTTACTTTATAAAACATGAGTGGGAAGAACTTGTGACTAAATTATGTAATTCTGAAGACCCTAAATTAAGTCAAATCGGATGCCATGAAATGGATAATATTAGGAAACTAAAGAGCAAGAATTATTGATAAAAACAATTAAGTCATATGGGATAGAAGTAATATTTAAAGTCAGGAATATCTCCTCCTGACTGCAATTCCGCATTGAACCGATCATCCTACCCAAAGGCGAAACACGCTTCACCGGTTTTGACGACAAGATCATCTCCATGTACGCCAGTAGCATGACCACCTGCGATATTCCGAGGCATGTGGTAGAAATCTATGGGAGAGAAGGTCAACCCATCCAGATTTCCAAAATCATGGCGTAACAACTGAGAGAGGATCACCCCCGCTGCTCTCCTTCCCAAAAGATATTCGTAAGCAATCTAACGACCAACGTCATCGAATCATTGAATATGTCTTTACGTAAGTTTACGAAGAACCGAGGACACTTCCCAAATGATGAAGCCATGTTCAAGCTGATCTATCTGGCATTGAAAAACATTGCAAAAAAGTGGACAATGCCAATCAAAGGCTGGAAATAGACGTTAAATCAGTTTAGCATCTTTTTTGAAGGTAGAATGCTCTTTTAATGATAATTTTACTCTGATAAATACTGTCAGGCAGAATTCATAAGCATATGAATTCAAGATGTTTTATGTTCTTAACAGAGGAGGGCCTCTCATGCTGAGAGTACTTTATTTTCTCATCGCCATCACTTACGGAATTAACTGCACATTCTGTTGCAGTGCTTATTCCGCTGAAAGCAATATCTTCATGACTCTTGATACCGGCGGACACACTTCGTCAGTACAATCATTAGCGGTAAGCTCTGACAAGAGATATCTCATTTCAGCCGGTGCAGATAAAACAATTCGTGTATGGGATGTCCGTGGGGAAAAAGAACCCAGATTGATCCTTGGCCAGATTGGAGGTGGGAGAAACGGCAGCATTAATGCCTTGTCACTTTCACCGGACGACAAATACCTTGCAGTTGGAGGCGTGTTTGAAGGGAATGCTGTAAAAATATACGATTTTTCCTCTGGAACACAGGTGCATACCCTCTATTCTCATAAAAGTTGGATAACCAGTGTACGCTTCAGTAGTGATGGTAAATTCTTGATTAGTGGGTCTAATGACAAAACTGTAAAAGTCTGGGACGTACTTAATAATTTTAAACTGCTTTATACTTTTAATAATCATGCTGCAAATGTTCAATCTGTTGGCATTGTTCAACATGATAACGACTACCTCATTATCTCAAGCGGTTTAGATCGCAGGATAAATATAGTATCTATGAAACTGCAAAAATTGGTTGCAACGCGTACTTTTGACCGCTTAATAAATTATCTGTCTTTCAGTGACCGTTTTATAGCCGCATCAAGCCCTGATCATCCTGAAATACTGATTCTTGATTATAATCTTGATTTGGTAACCACGATTAAAAGAAAAGAGCTTTACGCTTTGAAAACGGCGTTTTCTCCTGACGGCAGATACCTTTTGACCGGCAAGGGGGTAAAAGATAAATGGGAGTGCATGGTATTTGATGCAAAGAATAATTTCGGGCGTGTCACCTCATTTGCCAGACATAAAGGTACGCACGTTTACGGGGTGACATTCCTTGATAATAATACTGCGGTAACGGCCGGCGGTGATGATATGAGCATATATGCCTGGGACATTAAGACGGGCAAAGTGATTTGGGAGAACAAAGGAAAAGCTAAAGATATTGGATCTGTCAGCATGTCAGGTAAAAATATTGCTTTTAGCTTTGATATCAGATCTAAATTTGATAGAGGAAAACCACAAGAGAAGATTTTCAATCTTGAAAATATGACAGTTACAAATGCGGATGATTCAAATATCAGTTTCCCGGTTTTACCTCTGGAATGGAATGATTATAGTCTAGTGGTTGATGGATCAACTGAGAGTGATAACGATTTCAAGGATTCTACTCTAAAAATAATACATAAAGAGCTTGGAGAAAGAGCAAGTATAATTAGAAAAAACCCGGAAACCAGACATTACGTTTACGGTTTCACCAAAGATGGCAAGATAATTTCTGGCGGTTCCAATGGAAATCTGAAAGCCTACAATCTACAAGGAAAAGAGTTGGCGAAATTTGTCGGCCACACCTATCATGTCAGAAGCTTAGCCATAGATGGAGAATTACTCGTTTCGGGAAGTGAAGACAAAACAATAAAACTTTGGAATCTGAAAGAACTGTCCGAATCAATTAACGATAAATCCGGCATAATAAAATCAAAGGTCATCAAGCCGATACTTTCGCTATTTGTCACTACTGATAACGAATGGGTAATTTGGACAGAAGAGGGTTTTTTCACTGCATCTCAAAACGGTGCAAAATATGTTGGGTACCATATCAATCAAGGGCCTGACAAGGAGGCATACTTCATTCCCTTGAATAACCTTTATGACGTTTTTTACCGTCCGGACATAATTCAAGCAAAACTTAACGGCAAAGACATAAGCAGCCTGATCACTTTGACTGCAGAAGAAGCCTTGGGTACACCGCCTCCACGTGTGAAATTTTCTGCTCTGCCAGACAAAACTTCTGCCACCAAAATAAAGGTATGCTACGAGGTCAAAAGCACCGGCGGCGGTATTGGAGAAGTGCGCTTATTCCAGAATGGTAAATTGATCAAATCCGATGGTTTTTACCGTCAAACGGCCAGCAAATCTGCTGAAAAAGTTAAAATCGCAAACCTGAACAGCAGGGAGATATATCGTGATCTGCGTGGTTTGGTTGTTCGGGAGAAAAATTCGACTAATGCTGCTATTGCCAAGCCAAAGGGTGAACTTCTTGAGGAGTGTGTGGAAATTGAGCCAATTGCCGGTGAAAACGAAATCAGCCTGGCCGCCTTCAATGCTTACAACACTGTTCAAGGCTTTATGGAAACTGCCACTTTCACATCAACCCGCGATGCAGAGGAACCACATCTTTACATCCTGTCAGTAGGCATAGACACATACAGCGATCCCTCTATTAATTTGAAATATGCCGCCAAGGATGCCAAAGACTTTATCAACAGACTGCCCGAAAAGGCACGTAGCATATATAAGTCGGAGAACATCCATTTGGTTGCCTTGTCCAATCTGGAAGCCAATAAACAAAACATCTTGAAAGTTATTGACGAGCTATCAACAAAGATCAAACATGGTGACAGTTTCATTTTCTTTAACGCATCCCACGGTGTATTATTGCAGAATCAGTATTATATCGTAACTTCTAATTTTAACGGCGATCTGGACAGTGCCGATGCGTTGATCGGTTCAAATGAAATAGTCGAAATTTCCAAGAGAATCAAATCCCTTTCTCAACTCTATATCTTTGACACCTGTCATGCTGGAGGAGTGGACAATATTATATCCGGATTGTACGACGCCCGAATGGTCAATCTTGCTCGTAAAATGGGGCTTCATATCTACGCATCTGCCGGCAGTGTTCAGGCAGCCATGGACGGCTATGAAGGAAATGGGCTCTATACGCACACACTCCTTGAAGGCATAGCAAATGGCAAAGATGTTGATAAGGAAAAAAGTGGCAACGTCACTGTCAAAAAACTTGGGTTCTTCTCAAAGGAAAAGACCATCGAAATATCGACAAAATTAGGTCGTCCGCAGACGCCTTTCATAATCGATTTCGGCAGAGATAATCCTCTATTTACAGTTAGGTAGATTGCATATCAATGCGCAAGATCTATTGGATAACATGTATAACTCAATCACTCAACGCCTCATATAAGTGCCCATCAACTCGCCCTTGGCGAGAACATGCCCCTCCATGGCCCGCTCAAGCACGGCCTTGGTGGTGGAGTTGCCCAGGTACAACCCAGTATCGAGCGCATAGACCTTGAAAAAATACCTGTGCGTCCCGGACGGCGGGCAAGGGCCGCCGTAGCCGGTGCGCGGCCAACTGTTCATCCCCTGGGCAGCTTGCGGTGGCAGGCCGCTTTCGGGGATCTCCCTGGTCTGGGCTGGGATGTTCCACACCACCCAATGCACCCAGGTCCCCGCCGGGGCGTCCGGGTCATCCATGATCAACGCCAGCGTCTTGGCCGCCGCCGGCACCTTGGCGATAACCAGGGGGGGGCTGGCTTCTTTTCCGTCGCAGGTGTAGCGGACAGGCATGGCCTCCCCCTGGCCAAAGGCCGGACTTGAAATAGTCAACGTCTCCATCCTGCGCACCTCCTTCCCCTGAACTGTCGCGTACAAAAGCACCCCAAGCGCCGCCTGCAACAACGCCATCATCGAGGGCATTCCATGCTTCCGCCCTTCCCTCACAATTTGTAACCGATCTTGCGCAGCAGGTTATGGCGCTCCCGACGGTCTTCGTCCGACTCTACCCCTTTGGGCGCAAAGCCGTCGATTACGCCTAAGATGCCCCACCCCTGGAGTGTGGATGCGACAATGACCTGGAGCGGATTGGCCGTGGCGCAATAGACCTGGCAGACCTCCGGGCAGTTTTTCACCTGGTTCAGGATGCTGATGGGATAGGCATTCCGCAACAGGATGCAGAAGACATGGCCTGCGCCTATAGCCTTTAAAACGGTCGTGCATCCCTTGATCAGATCGTCGTCGTTCCCCTCGGACCGGATCAGGCAGGGTCCGGACGATTCGGTGAAAGCTACCCCGAAGCTGGCCTGGGGCACAGTGGTGGCGATGATCTCGTACAGGTCCTCCGCGGTCTTGATGAAATGGGTCTGGCCGAGGATGATGTTGCTTCCTTCGGGATAGTCGATCAAGACGTCATGCATCTCCAGTTGCATACCCTTTCCTTTCTGCGCCCGATCCTGCCGGACAGTTAATATGCCTCTCTCCACCGGAATGGCTCAAAGAGGGATCGAATGGAAATTCAGGTTTCCGCCGGTCTTTTTAAAGCCATGAAGAAGACTTCTGACTTAGATGAATAGTTAGATGAATTCTACCACGGTTTGAACGAATTTCCCGACCGGTCACGAAGCATTTGCAAAGGACGTTTGAAGTGTGTAGCATTACAATACATTGAAAGTCCTGTTCACCCTCCTCCAATGAAATAAACGTAAAAGGAATCATGGCGAGGCTTCTGGATCTGGGATGAGTGGATTATGCCAATGTCCCGCGTTGATGCTTGCTGGCGTCCGTAACAAAATCTGGTACACTTGATAGCAAAAAAAGGAGTAGCCATGCGCATATGGATCGATGCCGACGCCTGCCCGCGGGTTATCAAGGAGATAGCCTTCCGAGCCTCCGAGCGCCTGGAGATCCCGGTCTGCCTGGTGGCCAACACCAGCCTGGCCAAGCACCACTCCCGGCTGATTGATTCGGTTGTAGTGAGCGAAGGGTTTGACGTTGCCGACGACTACATAGCCGGGAACGCTGCTCCGGAAGATGTGGTCATAACCGCCGACATCCCGCTGGCGGCCCGGATCGTGGCCAAGGGCGCGGTTGGCATCGACCCGCGAGGCGAGTTCTACACCGAGGATAACGTGGGGGAGCGCCTCTCCATGCGTGACCTGATGATGGAGCTGCGCGAGGGGGGGCTGGTACAGGGAGGGCCTGCCCAGTTCGGCGCAACGGATCGCCAGCGCTTTGCCTCATCCCTGGATACCCTGCTGACCCGCATGGTGAAGGGAAGGAAACATATCTAGTTTCCGTCCGGAAAGGGTTCTTTTCCTCCCATGCAGGGGTCAGCTCACGAAACGGAAAAAATCGTACGCTAAGCCTCATCGAGCATTCGTAACGGCCGGAACTTGCCCTTCTCGACCTGTTTGCTCTGCCGCCAGATGTAATCACCAGTCAGGTTGATGTGCTCCCAGCCGAGGGGCGATAAGTATTGCAGCAACTTGTCATCGACTTCCTTCCCTGAATCCCGAAGCGCCTGTACCGCCCGTTCAAGATAGACCGTATTCCAAAGCACTATGGCGGCCACCACCAGGTTCAAACCGCTGGCTCGATAGCGCTGGTTCTCGAAACTGCGGTCGCGAATTTCGCCCAACCGGTTCAGGAACACGGCACGTGCCAGCGCATTCTTGGCCTCGCCCTTGTTCAAGCCGATTTGAACGCGGCGGCGCAATTCAATGTTTTGCATCCAGTCGAGAGCGAACAGGGTGCGCTCGATGCGCCCCAACTCACGTAGCGCTACTGCCAATCCGTTCTGGCGGGGGTAGCTGCCGAGCTTACGTAGCATTAGCGAGGCCGTGACGGTACCTTGTCGGATAGATGCCGCCAACCGCAAGATTTCGTCCCAATGAGAACGAATGAGCTTAACGTTGAAGTTACCACCGATCATTCCTGCGAGCGTCGGGTACTGCTTCGTATCACCGTGGATGTACAGACGTTTGTCGGCCAGGTCGCGGATACGCGGAGCGAAGCGAAAACCAAGCAAATGCATCAGCGCAAACAGGTGGTCGGTGAATCCGGCCGTGTCGGTGTAGTGCTCCTCGATCCGCAAGTCGGATTCGTGATACAGCAGCCCGTCCAGGACATGAGTAGCATCACGTACTGTGGCATTAATTACCTTAGTGTGGAACGGCGCGTACTGGTCAGAGATGTGGGTATAGAACTGCACGCCGGGTTCCTGACCGTACTTCAGGTTAACCTGGCCGGCGAACTGCCCTCTGCCTCCGGCCTTGAAGTTTTGGCCGTCCGAAGACGAAGTGGTCCCGTCGCCCCACCAGGCGGCGAATGGTTGATTTAACTGCGCGTTGACCAGCTCAGCCAAGCCTGCCGTATAAGTCTCATCTCGAATGTGCCACGCCTGTAACCAAGTAAGCTTGGCGTAGGTCGTGCCGGGGCAGGATTCCGCCATCTTAGTCAGCCCAAGGTTAATGGAATCGGCCAGAATGGTGGTCAGCAGCAGGTACTGGTCTTCGGCCGCTTCACCACTTTTGAGGTGCTTGAAGTGTTGTGTAAAGCTGGTCCAACCATCGACTTCCAATAAAAGTTCAGTGATCTTTAGGTGAGGAAGCAGGCTATATATCTGCTGCATCAGCGTTTCAGCGTCGTCCGGCACGGCTTTGTCCAGCGGTGTGATTTTGAGGTCGCCACTACTGGTAATGGCGGCGTCGGGCAACTCGTTGGCTGCGGCCAGCCGTTCCACGGTCGCCAGTTCTCGCTCCAATAGTGCCAGCCGGGCTTCCATGAAGTGCTCGCAGTCGGTCTCGACCGCCAATCCGAGCTCTTTCTGCTCACGCTGCACTGTGAAGCGAGGTGTTGGCAGCAGGTATGACTCAAAATCCTTGAACTGGCGCGATCCTTGAACCCAAATGTCGCCCGAGCGCAACGAGTTTTTCAGTTCCGACAAAACACACAGCTCGTAAAAGCGTCGGTCCAGTCCGTCCGGCGTGCGCACCAGAGTTTCCCATCGTTTTCGTACGAACGAGGTAGGTGCATCGTCCGGCACCTTACGGGTTTGGCGCACGTTCATGCCCTTCAACACCTCGACGCCGGCTAACAACTCACGCGCCGCAGGTGCGGCCTTCATTGTCAACGCGTCCAACAGGATCGGCGTGTAGCGGCGGAGCTGGTTGAACCCATCACCGACCAAGGACAGAAAATCAAAGCTTTCCGGCTGGGCCAGCTTCTCCGCCTCGTTGATGCTCTCACTGAACACCTCCCAAGGGATGACAGCCTCGATGGCTGCGTAAGGATCGCTGCCCGACTGCTTAGCGTCCAACAGGGCGCGGCCGATGCGCGAGTACAAGCGGACCTTATCGTTAATCGACTTGCCGGACTGCTGGAAGTGGTCCGCGTGATGGCGTTTGGCCTTACTGAACAGCGTACCCATGTATCGGTCATGCAAATCTATTATTTCGTCGATCAGTGTTGCGCCGGTGTCTAGCATAACAGCAACCAGCGTGGCATAGCGGCGGGACGGTTCCAAGTCGCGCAAATGCTGGGCGGTCATCTGCCCGCCCTCACGGGCGAGTTTCAGCAGGCGGTTTTGGTGGACGGAGTGCTCCAGTCCCTCTGGCAACCCCAGCTCGCGAAAGGCTTTAAGCCGTTCCAGGTGAATAAGGATATGTTTGGGTTTCGCAGGACCTGGCGGCTGTCGTAGCCAGATAAGACTGCTGCCTTTGGTGCTTTCGCGCAGTTTTAGCAGCCCGTCGAGGGCATTCCGATGATGATCGGACAGCGACGAAGTGAGCGCTTCATATACCTGTCGCGTACCACGGGTGAGCGCTTCACTGCACACACGCTCGATGACATCCATCGCCGGCATAATGATGCGCTGCTGCCGCAGCATCTCGACCAGAGCTTCAGCCAGTACGATGCCACGGTCGGTTTGCTGGGCCAGATCGGAAAGTTGGTGGACGAAGCGCCGGTAGTCGGCAATGGCGAATGGCGTCAGGTTCAACCATGCCTGTAATTCCGCCAGGTGCTCGCGCCGGGTCCCCGGCCTCTGTGCGTACTGCGGCCAGATTTCCGGCTTGATTTTCAACTGTCGCCCAACCATTGCCAGCAATGGTTCAATAGGGACCTCATCGGTCGGCAAGACGAAACCGGGGTAACGCAAATAACACAACTGCACCGCGAAGCCGAGACGATTATGGTTGCCCCGTCGCTGGCGAATCGCTGAAAGGTCGGGTTCCGAAAAGGAATAGTGGTGAATTAGTTCGTCGTCAGTGGACGGGAATGCAAGCAGGCCGGCACGCTCGACCGGCGTCAACAAACTGCGACGTGGCATGGTCAGTCACCCATTAATGGCAAATTTGAGAAGGTTTTAGGTGCGGAGATACTGGTAAAGGGTTTCTCGGCTGATCCCGAACTCAATGGCCAGGCCTGCCCGTTTCTCGCCGGCTGCGGCCCGCCTCTTGAGATCCTCGACCTGGAGGGGATCTAGTAACCGTTTCCTGCCAACGTAGACTCCGCGTTTTTTGGCTGCCACTATTCCTTCCCGCTGCCGCTCTTTGATCAGTGCCCTTTCGAACTCCGCCACGGCTCCCAGAAGTGACAGGAGCAGGTTCGACATTGGGGAATCCTCGCCAGTGAAGATCAGATTCTCCTTGATGAACTGGACCCTCACGCCTCGGCCGGTGAGATCCTTAACAATCTTCCTCAGGTCGTCCAGGTTGCGGGCCAGCCTGTCCATGCTATGAATAATCACCTGGTCGCCTTCCCGGACGAACTCAAGCATCCTTTTCAGCTCGGGCCGGTTCACGTCCTTTCCAGAGAGCCTGTCAGTGAATGTTTTATCCAGGTCAACCCCTTCGAGTTGCCGGTCGGTGTTTTGATCTTCCGAGGACACCCTGATGTATCCGGCCCGCTGCCCCTTCATGAATCCTCCTATTTTGCCTTGACTGTCAGGTTAGAGTCTAAGACATTCGAATAGGCGTGTCAATAAAACAAGAAAATAACCCTATCCTGACACTTTGCAGAACCACTCCTTACATGCATTTAGGGTGTACCCCAAACTGACGGTCACTAAACAAAGGGGACCCAGCTGGACCGTCATATATGAGTTCGCTTTAAGGCCTTAGGGAGTCGTGATATGGAAGGTAAGTATTTTCAGGCCCTCTGTTGCTGAGACAGTGAAAGGATCAATGGAAGGCAGAAGACCTTGAGAATCCTAAATATGGAGGTGGGACCCGTGTTCGGATTAAGCAAAAAGGAGAAAAGATCCAAATTATATAGTAAGATACTCCTCTTCGGCCCCATACGAATCATCATCGGCGGTCACCACCTTGGGAAGGCTTCCGACTCGGTTGCGAGCACGCGTGGCGCACTTTGCTGCTACTTTGGCGTCCTTTGCCTTGCGTTTTAGTGCGGCGACTCCTATTGTAGATACAGGTTGGTCCAGAGTGCTTCGCTCCCGGGCCAAATGAATGAGCTTGGAGTTGAATGCCGGGCTCAAGGCTGAGGAGCCAGCATGGTCAAACACTTCCGCTTACCAGGTAGACTACGTACCCGATTGGAAGAGTGCGGGATCAATGTCTCTGTCGCGCTACGCAGGGCGAAACTGCCGCAGGACATCCTCAACCAAGTGCGCATACTCCTGACGACAGAGGAGATGTTTGCTTTGTGGAGGGCGATCGAAGAGCTTGCGGAAGACCCCTCTGTGGGTGTCAAGAGCGGCACTGAAACCAAGATGGAACGGTTTCACCCGATGGCGTTGGCGGTTCTGTCGACGGCCAACTTCGGAACAGCCATTGATCGGGCTGCTCGGTACAAGAAGATTTGCGCGCCGGAGGAGATTGTCTCAAAGGTAGAAGGCAACGAGTGGAGCATCCAATTTCGGTATCTGCTCGCCGCTGAAGCTGCGCCGGAAATCCTGATCGAATATGCCTTTGCCTGGGTCCTGACGATCGGACGGCAAGGGAGCGGCACTCTCATCAAGCCTCTGCGGGTTGAACTTATGCAGCCGCGCAAACATGTCAAGGCGTTAGCCCTGCACTTCGGCTGTCCCGTCCTCTGCGGGGCAAGTCGAAACGCAATCATCTTCCGAGCCGGCGATAGGGATTGCCCTTTCGTGACCAAGAATGACGAACTGTTGGACGCTTTGGGACCTCAACTCGAAAACGAGCTAAAGCAGATGACGGGTGCAGAAAGTCTAGTAGATCTCGTGCGCGGTGCTATCCAACAACAGATCGCAGGCAGTCGGCCCACCACCGATAGCATCGCTCAAGACTTGCGCACGAGTTCACGGACCCTGCAACGACGGTTGCAGGAAGCCGGCACAAGTTTCCAGCAAGTGCTGGATGATACGCGGCAACAGATGGCCCGCTACTACCTGGAGCATTCCGTTCTTGAGTTGAGCGAAACGGCCTACCTCCTCGGATACGAAGATGTCGCCTCCTTTGGACGTGCATTTCGCGGCTGGGAAGGATTGACGCCCTGCGCATGGCGGGAAACGCACCGTCTGTGAGCAGTTAACTAGAGCAGAACCAATCCGATTCGATTAAAGCTCTTCGCTGAACGCTTCTGACTTAGCCCTTAAAAGGGCTACTGGGACAACTTTCAAAAATAACCGCACAAAGGAGAACGAGCATGGCAAATCTTACGGGTAAGGTCGCCGTCGTTACCGGCGCATCGAAGGGCATCGGCTCCGCGATTGCGAAGCATCTCGCCGCAGCCGGCGCATCGGTTGTGGTCAACTACGCCTCCAGCAAGGAAGGCGCAGACAAGGTTGTGTCCACCATCACGAAAGCCGGGGGCAAAGCTATCGCTGTCGGTGCCAGCGTTGCAAAGGAAGCCGATGTGGCCAGGCTATTCGTCGAAACCAAGAAGGCTTACGGCAAGATCGATATTCTTGTAAACAACGCGGGTGTTTTCGGTCTCGCACCGCTCGAAACCATCACCGTCGAGGAATACTACCGGCAGTACGACACCAACGTGCTCGGCCTCCTGCTGGTCACCAAGGCTGCGGTACCGCTCTTCCCGGAAACCGGCGGCAGCATCGTCAACATCAGTTCCATCGCCAGCACCCTCGCTGCCGCGACCAATGCTATTTACAGCGGAACCAAGGGTGCAGTGGATTCCATCACCAAAGTTCTTGCCAAGGAGCTGGGCCCGAAGAACATCCGCGTAAATGCAATCAACGCCGGCGTGGTCCACACCGAAGGGATGGCAACGGCGGGCAACCTGAGCAGCGATATCGCAAAGCGGATAATCGCAGCCACTCCCCTCGGCCGGATTGGCGAGCCAGACGATATCGCTTTACCTGCGGTGTTCCTCGCCTCAGATGATGCACGCTGGATCACCGGCGAGACCATATATGTTTCGGGCGGCTTGGCTATTTAAGCGGCACGGCAGGAGCAAGGCGCAAATCTTGCTCCATAGTCTTCAGAGCTGATAGCTCGATTAGGTATACAGTCTTGACCGATGAGGACCGTGAGCGATCGACCTGATGGCAAATCCGTAGAGCCGGCTACTAGATTGCCACTAAGCCAAACCAGTACCAACAACTCAGGTAAAGCTGCAATAACCCCGTTGCCCAAGGAAGGTGCCCAGGCATGCCTCCAACAATAAGAACGAACAATGGCGTCGAAATTCCGCACGTTGGCTTCGGCGTTTACCAGATTCCGGCCTCGAGAACTACTGAGATGGTGCGTGTTGCACTCGATGCGGGTTATCGGCACGTTGATACTGCGCAGGTGTACGGCAACGAGGCCGAGGTTGGCACGGCGATCGTAGAATCTGGTTTGCCTCGCGAGGACGTCTTCATCACAACCAAGCTGAATCCACAGCATCACGGATACGTCTCGACCAGCAAAGAGCTCGAAGAAAGCTTGAGGAAACTCCGAACCTCGTACGTCGACCTCTACCTTCTGCACTGGCCCTCACCGGGTAAAGACCGGTATTTTGACAGTTGGCGGGCATGTGAAGATCTGCTTGCCGAGGGCAAAGTCCGTTCGATTGGGGTGTCGAACCTCACCGTCGCTGATCTTGCTTGGTTGGCCGAGCGGTCAGAGACCGTACCGGCAGTGAACCAAATAGAGCTTCATCCGAGCTTTCAGCAGGGTGAATTGCGCCGATACCACCACTCGCAGGGGATCATCACGGAAGCATGGGGTCCAATTGCTTTGGGAGAATCCTTGAAGGATCCGGCGCTTCAGGCGCTCGCTAAAAAGTATGGTAGGACCCCGGCACAACTGATTTTGCGCTGGCATGTGCAGCTTGGGAACATTCCCCTTTGTAAATCAGTCACGCCCTCGCGGATCAGGGAGAATTTGGCAATCTTCGACTTTCAGATCGATGCCGAAGATATGCAGACAATCGCGACCCTAGACGGTGTTCCAAATGGCGCTCCCAGTCGGACGAACGAAGCGAGTCTGCCACGATGGCAGGCGTAGCCGGCGGGCCTACGCCACACGATAAGTGCATTGGCCCTGATAGCGCCAATTGAGATTTCAGGTAAACCTAATCGTTTAGGAACGCCACGGCATCATATGCCAATGCTTATGCTGAGACACGCTGCCGCTGCAGTCGCAATCAGAGGGTTTGTAAGCCCTAATCCACGAAATCTTCAAAATGCCAAAATCACCTCTGCCAAAATGGCCTCCATATCAATCGGGTTCCGCTTATCCCGGAATGCGTAGTGCCCAAGAAAATGCAGGTGCTGCCACGCCGCTGACGAAATTCGCCTGAGCAAGTCCATCGCATTGCCGATGGCCAGATATCGGCCCAGAAGTCCTGACAGGAACAGGGCGTTGTTGTATCGGGCCATGGTCCGTGCGCGACAGCAATTCCGGAATGTGTCAATGACTTTGAGACACTTACCATGCGAATTTAGTGTAGCGCTTTTTAGCTCGTTGCCGGTTTTGGCGGGTTGATCCAAACGGCCTCCGGCATTGGTTTGTGTCCCGGCATCTTTCTGACAAACCGCTCTGGATGTAATGAATATGCTTTATCCAATGCGGTCTGGCGTATTGCGATAACC
>Ga0316217_10004326_pt1 | contig 15451 bp, 13 predicted proteins | sample 1anoAmetaG_FD_203633 | JGI IMG/M metagenome (GOLD analysis project Ga0316217, IMG submission 203633) | Freshwater microbial communities from Trout Bog Lake, Wisconsin, USA - 1anoA | ecosystem: Environmental > Aquatic > Freshwater > Lake > Hypolimnion/Profundal zone | place: USA: Wisconsin... | reverse complement strand
CCCTGATTCTAACGCTTCGACCACGCTCCGCTTGAAGCACTCGCTGTACCGTATGATTATCCGCTCATCCACCGTCCACTCCTGAAAAATTGACGCCAAAAGTGTCAATCTATCTCAGGACGGGACATTGTCGTCCAACTTCTGCCTCCTGCCTCCTGCCTTCTTTCCCGCCCCCTGCGGTATGGTCCGCGGCGCGATTAGATTACAATTCGGTCATGGCAAAGAAATCAGTTAGCAGCCAGGAGCCGCGGGTGCTGGCGGAACCCGCCGCCGACCCGATCGCAGCGCCGATGGCGCCGGCGGAGCAGGTGGAAACCGCGGAAGACAGTGCCGCGCTGCCGGAGGAAGATGGCACGCAGCAGGTGCGGTTCGAGATCCGGCACGATCTGCAAAAACGGCTGGATCTTTACCTGCGCGACCGGCTGCCGGATTATTCGCGGGCGGCGCTCCAGAAGGTCATCAAGGGCGGCGGGGCGCTGGTCAATGCGCGCGGGGCCAAGTCCAGCACCCTGCTGCGCGCTGGCGATGTGGTCGAAGTGACCCTGCCCCGCACCGCCCCGGATGAGGCCCTGCCTGAAGATATCCCACTGGATGTGGTCTACGAGGATCCCTGGTTCCTGGCGGTCAACAAGCAGGCCGGGTTGATTGTCCACCCGGCCCGCGGCCACTGGACCGGTACGCTCATCAACGCCCTGGTCTTCCACGCGCAGCAGACCGCCGGCACCCTTTCGGCCGGGACCGACCCGTGGCGGCCGGGGATCATTCACCGGCTCGATCGGGACACGACGGGCCTGATCCTGATCGCCAAGACCGACGAGGCGCATTGGCGCCTGGCCGGGCAGTTTGAACGGCGCACCATCAAGAAAACGTACATGGCGATTGTGCACGGCACGCCGCCGCTGGATTGCGACCTGATCGACGCCCCGCTGGCGGTGCACCCGAAGATCCGCGAGAAATACGCGGTGCGCCCGGATATCGGCAAACCCGCCCAGACGGTCTACACGGTCCGGGAGCGTTTCGCCGGCTTTACGCTGCTGGAACTGGCGCCCAAGACCGGCCGCACGCATCAATTGCGCGTCCACTGTGCCCATGCGGGCTTTCCGATTGTGGGCGACACCATGTATGGCGGCCAGCCGGTGAGTGAACGGGACATCAGCGGCCAGGCCGGGGCGCCGACGGTGCCGCTGCTGGAACGGCAGGGCTTGCACGCGCGGCGGCTGCAATTTGTGCATCCGGCGCAGTTTCACCGGATGGTGCTCGAGGCCCCGTTGCCGCCGGATATGGAGCATATTCTGGATATATTGCGAAGACATCGGGCATTGTGAGCCGAAATATCTTGAATTAGGCCCAAGGGCACCCTAGTATTTGAAGAAAGAATCGGCGTGCAGAGGATCATTCATGTTTGCCTGTGAACGTTGCAGCAAACCGGCGACCGTGCATTTGACGGAAATATCCGGCGGGAAGCGCACAGAAATTCATCTGTGCGATGCTTGCGCGCAGGAAGCCGGCTACGTGCAGCAGGCGCACGTGCCGATTAACGAATTGCTCAACCAGTTTTTGAAAGCCCATGCCCAGGTGCCCGATACCCCGGTGACCAGTTGCCCGGATTGCGGCCTGACGTGGCAGGAATTCAAGGATTCCGGGTTGCTGGGCTGCGCCAAGGATTACGACCTGTTCGAGGCCCAGCTTAAGGGTGTGGTCGAACGGGCGCAGCAGGATGCGACGCATCACACCGGCAAGGTGCCATTGCGGGCGGCGGGCGTAAAACGGGCCGAGGATCCGGTGAAGCTGCGGCAGGCGGAATTGGCGCGGCTGCGGAAGGACCTGGCGCGGGCGGTGGCGGAAGAATCGTATGAAAAGGCCGCGCGGTTGCGCGACCAGATTAAAACCATGGAAGGTGCCGCGTGACCATCGACGACCTGACGGGACAAACGGGGGAATGGCTGGCGGAGACCGGGCCGCAGCACGACATTATTGTCAGTTCGCGGGTGCGGCTGGCGCGCAACGTGGCGGCGTTTCCGTTTATGAGCAAGGCCAATCGCACGCAGCGCGCCGAGTTGCACGCGGTGTGCCGGGAGCGGCTGCTGGAGGTGCCCCTGGCCCGGCCGGTGTTCTATGTGGACATGGACCAGACCAACGAGGTCGAGCGGCAGTTGCTGGTCGAACGGCACCTGATATCCAAGCAGCATGCGGCGGGCGAGGGGGCGCGCGGCGTGGCGATTTCCACCGATGAAGCCCTGTCGGTGATGGTTAACGAGGAAGACCACCTGCGCTTGCAGGTGCTGCGCTCCGGGTTGCAGCTTAAGGAATGCTGGGCCGAGGCGGATAAACTTGACGATCAACTCCAGGAGACGCTGGATTACGCCTTTAACCAGCGCTTCGGCTACCTGACCGCCTGCCCGACGAACCTGGGCACGGGGCTGCGCGTCTCGGTGATGCTGCACCTGCCGGCGCTCAAATTGACGGGCGATATCGAGAAGGTGTTCCGGGCCGCCAAGGACATGCACCTGGCAGTGCGCGGCCTGTATGGCGAGGGCACCGAGGCGATCGGCGATTTTTACCAGATCTCCAACCAGACGACCCTGGGCCGGTCGGAAAACGAAATCCTCGACGAGTTCAAGGATGTGATCATTCCGCGGATCATCATGGCCGAGACCCAGGCCCGTTCCATCCTGGAAAACGAGCGGCCGCTGGCGCTCGATGACCGGATTGGGCGGGCGATCGGGGTGCTTAAGCATGCGCGGCTGCTCTCGAGCGAGGAGACGCTGTTTTTCCTGAGCCACCTGCGCCTGGGCGTGGTGCTTAAACGGGTGACCGGGCTGGACCTGGCGACGATCAACCAGTTGTTCCTCCAGACGCAGCCGGCCCATTTGCAGCGGCACCTGAAAAAGCCGCTCGACGGCGATGCCCGCAAGGCGGCGCGCGCGGAATTTGTGCGCGCCCGGCTGGGCAAGAATAACCTTTAAAATTCAAGGCCGCGCGGCTGGTGCCGGACCGGCTTTATGGTACTATTGTGCCTTAAATTCGGGATTAAACGTGGGATTGGGCACGCCGCGGCGTGTGATTTCTTGGGAGCATTGGTACATGGATGCAGCGATCCTGCAACGTTGTCAGGAGCTCGAGCAGAGCCTGGGGCTGTGCTGGCAGCAGCGTCAGACCAATGCCGATTTCTGGACCTGCAAAGCGGCGCTGCGGGCGGCGGTGGCGACGTGGCAGACGCAGATTCAGCCGGCGCTGCAAGACCACCGCCAGGGCGCCACGGCCGCAGGGGCCGCGCCGGAGGATGCCGCCGCGCTCAAACTGCTGCAAACCCTCGTCCAGGCGGCGCTGGACATGAAGGATGAACTGACGGCTGGTGCCCTGCTGGACCAGGCGGTGGAACTGGCCCATGCCACAGGGCAGGAGGCGGTGCAGCGGGAATTCATGGAAAAATGCACCGGCCTGCCGGGGGCCGGGCCGCGGCGGGGGCCGTGGGGCAAGCGCTGAGCGCGGCGGTTACTTGAATTACGTGCGCTGGCAGTTATCATTGATGATAACCGAGGAGGCCACGATGCCGCATCTGGAGGTGATTTGGACCGATGGCCCCGACGGAAATATCACACACTTGGCCGAGCACGGCATATCACCAGAGGAAGCCCAAGACGTGTTGCGCGAACCCGTGGCAACGGACGTGAGCCGTAGTTCTGGTCGGCCGATCGTCTTTGGCACCACCCGTAGCGGGCGTCGGCTGGCGGTCGTGTTTGAACGCATCGATCCGATCACGGTGTACCCGATCACCGCCTACGAGGTATAGAATACAGGAGGCAAAAATGAAGCCCCTGATTAGCGAAAAATCGCCAGCCAGGAAGCTAAGTGCCCGGAAGATTGCGGCGTTCAAGGAGTTGGCCCGGCGGGTGGATGCCCAGGAAGCAGAATCCATCAAGGCCCGCGGCCAAGCGGTATTTCATCGACATGGGATCGCCCGGGAGATCGTGGCCAGACTCAAGACCCGGCGGATCGAACGCGGGGTGAGTCTGGCGGAGTTGGCGGCGCGGACCGGAATCGCCAAGCCGAACTTGAGCCGCTTGGAGAATAGTGAACGCTCTTCACCGACCCTCGAAACACTGCACCGCTATGCGCAGGCGCTGGGAATGTCGGTGCGCGTGGAACTGAATTGAGCAGAACCGGCAAAGGCCCGGCGAGGATTCCCCGATTTACGGTTTACGATTTAACATTCCCCACCAACCACTATCAACTATCCCCGCGTTTTCCTCCGACCGGCGGCGGCCCGGGCGCGCAGGGTTTCCTCGTAGACGCGGACGGTTTCCGGGGCCAGGCGGGCGCGGGCGAACTTGGTGGTCGCGGAATGGCGGGCATTGCGCGACAGGGTGGCGCGAAGATCGGCATCGCGCAGCAGCGTGATCAGGACCTGGGCCAGCGCTTCCGGATCGCCCGGGGGGGCGCCCATGGCGTCGACGCCGTGGGTGAAGAGCTCGGCCGCCCCGCCGGCCTTGGCGACAACCACCGGCTTGCCGCAGGCCATGGCCTCGACAATGGTGCGGCCAAAAGGCTCGGGCTGCTTGCTGGCATGCACAAAAATATCCAGCGAGCGATACACCTGGGCGATATCCTGCTGGAAGGGCACAAAGCCCACGTGCGGTTCAATGTGCAGATCCCGGGCCATGCCCTGCAATTCCTCGAGCGTAAACTGCGAGCCCTGGGTCTGATAGATCGGCCCGCCGACGATAAAGAAGCGCGCGGCCATATCCGGATATTCTTTGAATACCCGGGCGGCCGCCTTGAGGAACACGTCCTGTCCCTTCCACCGGGCGTAGGTGGCCACCAGGGCGACGCGGAGCGTTTGCGGGGGGGCCGGCGGCAGGCCCGAGAGGGCATCCAGATCGTACGGGTAGGTGGAGCTGGGCGAGAAGTAATCGGTGTCGATGGCCGAATAAATGATGGCGACGGGCATTTTGGGCAGCAGGGCCCGGATATCATCGCCGACCGCCTGGGTAATGCCGATGGCGCCGGCGGCGGATTTGCCCGCCCAGCGCAGGGCCCGGTTGACCACCGGGCGCGAGCCGACGAAATCCTGCACCTGCCACAGGGTCGGCGCCGGGGCGTAATCCGCCAGGCTTGAGAGCACATGGCACTTGATGCCATTGGTGTGGATGATGGTGGGGCGCAGTTCCTGGAGGGTTGTCTGGAGCAACTGGGCGTAGCGCAGCACGCTGTTGAACGAGGAAAAGAAGCTGGTGAGCAGCACGCGGGAAAGCGCCAGGAAGCCGGCGCCCTTCATGGCCGAATCGCCGATGCGCGCGACCTCTTTGGGCAGCGGCAGCACGAGCACGGGAATGCCCGCCTGGCGGACGGCCTGGCAGAAGGGCCCTTCGGCAAAGCACAGCAGATGGAGCTGCGCCAGGGGCAGCATCTGTTTGACGACGATCATGATGTCCAGCAGGTTGCGTTCGCCGCCGCCGAGGACCCCGGCGGGGTTCATGAAGACGATGCGCACATCGCTGCCGCGATCGGCCAGCGTTTCGCCGGCCGGAACCGTGCCGGCGGGGAGGGGCGCGATCTTCGGGCCCGGTGGCGCTGAGAATTTGGCCAGCACGGTATCGAAGACGCGCAGCACTTCCGGGCCGACCCGGTTGCGATTGAAGCGTTCCAAAACGGTCTGCCGGGCCCGGGCCGCGATGCGCTGCCGCAGGGTGCTATCTTCGATCAGGGTCTGCATGACGCGGCACAAATCGTTGGTGTCGCCGGGCACAAAGCCCATGGCATCTTCGCCGGGGGTAAACAGCTCGGCAGCGCCGCCGGCCTGGGAAACAATCACCGCCCGGCCGCAGGCCATGCCTTCGGCAATGGTGAGGCCAAACGGTTCCGGGGCGGTGCTGGCGTGCACGACCACATCGAGCGCCCGATAGATGGGCGCGGTGCTCTTTTGGAAGCCGATGAAACCGACGGACGCGGCAATGCCGAGTTGCTCCGCGAGGGTGCGCAATTCCTCGGGAGAAAACTGCGAGCCGCGGGTGGTGTAGATGGGCCCGCCGATGATGAAGAAACGCACGTTGGCGGCCGGGCGGTTCTTGAGGTATTGGGCGGCGGCCCGCAGAAACAGATCCTGCCCTTTCCAGCGGGCATAGGCGGCGATAATACCCACGCGCACCACATCCGGCGGCGCCGGCGGCAGGCCGGCCATGGCTTCGAGTGGCGGGCCGGCATAGGGCGCGGGCGTGAAGGTTTCGACATCGACCCCGTTGTAGACCACATGCACCGGGGTGCGCGGCAGCAGGGCGCGGGCATCGGCGCCGACGGCCTGGGAAATGGCGATCACCGCCGCGACGCGGCGCGAGGCCAGGCGGATCAGCGGCGGGACGATCGGCCGGGTGGCCAGAAAATCGCGCAGGTGCCAGACCACCGGGGCCTGCTCCCAGCGAATGAGCCAGCTTAGAATGTGGGTTTTAAAGCCGTTGGAATGGATGATCGTCGGGTTGATTGTGGCGATGGTGGCGCGGAGTTGGCGCACGTAGTCCATCTGGGAGGGCACCATGAGGATGGCCCGCCAGGCCAGGGCAAACAGGGCCCCGGCGCGGCTGCGGCCCTTGAAGACCGAATCGCCCAGTTCGAGCATGCGGGGGGGCATGGGGACCACGTGCACGGTGACGCCGGCTTTGGCGGCTTCACCGGCCAGGGGGCCGTCGTTGACGACGAGCAAATGCAATTCGGCATCCGGCTCGGCGCGGCGGATGGAATTCATCAGGTTGAGCAGGCTGCGCTCGGCGCCGCCGATTTCGCTGCTGGGGTTGAGAAAGACAATGCGTTTCATGCCACTCCGTGTGTTGGTTGGCCCGGGCCGGCTTATTCCGCCGCGCCGAAGCTTTGGCTGCTGCGCAAGCCATGGCGCGCGGCGTAATCTTCAAACACCATCAAGGCGACGACCTGGAGGGCGGCCACGCGGCGATCGCGGGCGATAAAGCGCGTCCAGAGGCGCGCCGGGGCATCCGGTGCCAGGCCCAGGTGGCGCCAGAGTTCCCGATTTTCCACCGCCTGGGCGGCCCGCTGGTGCAGGGGTCCGCGCAGCCAGGCATCCCAGGGGAAGGTAAAGCCGCGCTTGGGGCGCGTTAATACTTCGTGCGGGAAGCGCGGCCCGACGGCATCAATCAACAGCGGCTTGGCGTACGGCGCCGGGGTTTTCCAGAAACCGGGCAGCGGGGCCACCTGCTCGACGACCAGGTGATCGAGCAGCGGGGTGCGGATTTCCAGGCCGTTGACCATGCCGAACACATCGGAATCGCGCAGGAGCATGTTGCGCATATAGGTGGCGATTTCCAGGTAGGAGATCTGGTTGATGCGGTCGAGGCCTGAGCAGTTGACGGCGGCATCGAGGATGACATCGTAAGCCATGCCCGACGCCGGATCGCAATTGGGGGGTTGCGGAAAAAACTCCCGGCGTTCATCGGGCAGGAACAACTCCCGGCGCAGCAGGTACAGGGCCACGGTGGTCGGATCGCGCCGGAGCATCTGGGCAATCTTGGCGTAGCGGCGATTGGACAATTTAGACAGGAGCAGGGATGCCGGCGGCGTAAAGGTGCGCAAGTGCCGCAGCAGCTTCTGGATCCGCAGGGCCCGGGGCACATCCTGGAAACTGGCATAGCCGCCGAAGACTTCATCGCCGCCCAGGCCGCTCAGGGCCACCGTCAGGCCGGCGCGCCGGGCCAGGCGGGAAACGTAGAAGGTGTTAAACCCATCGACGGTGGGCTGATCGACGGCGGCGAGCACCTGCGGCAGGTCTTCCAGGATGTCCTGGCCGGTCAGGTGCAGCACATGATGCTCGGTGCCCAGGTGCCGGGCGATGGCCAGCGCCGCTTCCGATTCATCCCACTGGGGCTGGTCGAAGCCGATATTGACGGTCTGGATGGGGGTGTCGGAGACCTCGGTGGCCAGGGTGGCCAGGGCGGACGAATCGATGCCGCCGGAGAGGAACAGACCCAGGGGCACATCGGAAATCAGGCGCAGCTTCACGGCTTGCCGCAGGGTGTCGGCCAGTTTCCGCACCGCCCGGGCGCGGGAGGAGGGTTCCAGGAAGTAGGGGCTGGCCTGTTCGGGCATGAAGGGAATGCGCCAGTAAGACTTGATGCTGCAGGGGGTGCCGGTCCAGTCGGTCACCAGCGATTCGCCGGGGGCCAGCAGTTTGATGCCTTGCACCAGGCTGTCGCTGCCGCACACGGCGCCCTGGGCCAGGAAACCTTCCAGGGCGCCCGGGGCGACGATCGGCGGTACCAGGTCCGGCCCGGCCGCCAGCAGGGTGCGCACCTCCGAGGCAAACAACAGCCCGCCGGAGGGGGGGCGGAACAGATACAGCGGCTTGATGCCGATCCGGTCGCGGCAGAACCAGGCGGTGCCGCGCTGCGCATCGATCAGGCACCAGGCAAACATGCCGCGGAAACGCGTTACGCAGTCTTCGCCCCAGAGGCGATAGGCGTGGAGAATCACTTCGGTATCGCATTGCGTGCGGCAGGGCCAGCCGCCCTGGGCCAGCGGTGCATGGAGGTCGCGATAGTTGAAGATTTCGCCGTTGAAGACCAGATGGTTGGGGGGCAGGCTGGCGGTGGGGGGCACATCGGCCATGGGCTGATGTCCGGCCGGCGAGAGATCGAGAATCGCCAGGCGCGCGTGGGCCAGGAACACATCCGGGCCGCCGGGCCGGCCGGGAATGATCTGTGTGCCGGTATCATCCGGGCCGCGATGCCCCATGGCGCGGAGCATGCGGGGCAGCGCGGCCCGCGCCCGCTCGTTGGCTATCCCCAGAATTCCTGCAATGCCGCACATAGGTCAACTCAACTTTTTATAACCTTCAAAAACCGCCCGGGCATGGGCCTGCCAGGAGTAACGGCCGGCCTGGGCGAGCCGCGTGGCCCGATCCGGAACCCCGGGCTTGTTATCCAGCACCCGGCTGACCTGCTCGACCCAGCCGGGTATATCCGCCAGCGGGGCATAGAGCAATGCGTTGGCGCCCACTTCGCGGAAGACCGGCAGTTCGGTGGCCACCACCGTGGCGCCGCACGCCAGGGCCTCGATGACCGGCAGGCCGAAGCCTTCATTATCGCTGGGCTGGAGGACCGCACGGGCGCGGCGATACATTTCGGCCACCACCAGGCGTTCGACCCCGACCAGATGCTTGATGAACGGCGCCAGGTGGAACTGCTGGATCATCTGCGTTTGTTCGGCGCTCCACTGGCCGCCGATTTTGACCAGGTGTAAATCGGGATAGGTGCGGCGCAGCTCCAGGAAGACCCGGAGCAGGACATCAATGCGCTTGCGCGGCACGCAACTGCCCACGTGAAGAATAAAAGGATGTTCGATCCGCATCTCCGGCGGCAACACGTAGCCGGGCGGGTCCTGGGCGGTGTACTCGATGGCGGTGCCCAGGGGCGCTTTGACCAGCAGATCCGGATCGACCACCTGAAAACGGTTGATTTGCCGGCAGACTTCGTCGGTGGTGTAGAACACGATCGCGGCCTTCTGGAGGCCGGTCAAAAGATGGCGGGCGATTTTGCGGTACCAGGCGGGGCGTGGTTCGCTGGCCGGATCGATCACGGAGCGATAGGCGTCGAGATCGTGGCAGAAGACCCCGGTGCGGTTGGCCGGCAGATAATGCACCAGGTGGGCGTAACTGTGATCGACCACGTGGAACAGGTCGAACTGGGGGCGCAAGGTCCGCAGAAAGCCGGGATAGCGCAGGAAACGATTGACCAGGCGGTCGGAATTGAGCAGCGAACGCCTCCCCATGGGGAGGGAAATGCCCGTAAAGAAGCTGCGCCAGGGAGGGCTGTAGCGGATGGCGGTGATCTGGTCGGCGTGGTATTTTTGCAGGTTGGTGGCGAGCATCTCGGCGCAAAAATCCATGGAGATCCAGTTTTCTTCCTGGTAGTCGGCCAATAAAGCCATGCGCGGCGGATTGCTCATGCCCGGTCGTCTCCCTTGGGCGTCGTAGCATAGCGGATTGTCTTGCGGGCATCCATTTGCGTTTGTTCCCCAGAGCGTTCAGACTACAGAATCCCAACAGTTTGGACCGACATACAGGAGCAATGGTTCCAATGGCTGCAACCCGCCCCACGATTTGTGATAACCCGCCGCCCGCCGCCATGGTGCGGGGGTGGTGGGCGCTCTGGGTTGCGGTATTCGCTTATATCGGCCTGTTCGGCATCTATTATCCACCGATTACAGGTTCCGCTTATTGGCTCCGCCTTCGACCACCAACTGCGTCGCCCGATACAGGGACTCAAACGTTCCGGCATCGGTCCACCAGCCCTGGAGCACTTCGGCGGTCATATTGCCCTGCTTGATATAGGCGTTGTTGACGTCGGTGATCTCCAACTCGCCCCGGGCCGAGGGCGTCAGCGGCCGGATGATATCGAACACCTGGGCGTCATACATATAAATCCCCACCACCGCCAGGTTGGATTCGGGTTGCTTGGGTTTCTCGACGATCTTGACCACCTTGCCCTCGACCAGCGTGGCCACGCCAAAGCGGTGCGGATCGTGTACTTCCTTAAGCAGAATGCGGGCCCCGCTGGCCTGCTGGGCAAAAGCCTGGGCCGAATTGCGGATATTCCCCTCGATGATGTTGTCCCCCAGGATGACAACAATGCGCCCGCCGTCGGCAAAATCTTCCGCCAGGCGCAGGGCGTCGGCAATGCCGCCTTCCCCCTGCTGGTAGGCAAAGTTGAGTTTACGGAAGCCCAGCGCGCTGCCGTTGCCCAGCAGGCGCACAAACTCGCCGGCATGATCGCCGCCGGTGACGATCAGCACATCCTCGATGCCGGCGTTGCGCAGGCATTCCAGCGGATAATAGATCATCGGCTTGTCGTACACCGGCAGCAGGTGCTTGTTGGTAATCGTGGTCAGCGGCCGCAGCCGCGTGCCCAAACCACCGGCCAGAACGATGCCCTTCATAATCGACTCCTGTTAACGTGCCTTATTCCGTTCTTCCAACTTCTAGCTTCTAACTTCCAACTTCGTACGTCATTTCGCCCGCTGCTCGTACTGTTTGACATAGTACGCTTGATAACTCGCATCGGTCACCTTCTGCCACCACGCCTGGTTGGCCACGTACCAGTCAAAGGTTTCCTTCAGGCCCGTATCAAGCGTCCAGCGCGGCCGCCAGCCCAGTTCCGTGCGGGCCTTGGCCGAATCCAGGGCGTAACGCCGGTCGTGACCGGGGCGATCGGGCACGTATTTGATGGCCGACTCGTCGCGCCCGGCCAGGGCGATAAGTTTGCGCGTCAGCGTGAGGTTGTCGATTTCCACATCGCCATCGAGGTTGTAAATCTGCCCGTCGCGCCCGTAGAGCAGGGCCGCCAGGATGCCCGCGGCATGATCGGCCACGTGGATCCAGTCCCGCCGCTGCTGGCCATCCCCATACACCGGCACCTGCTTGCCCGAGAGCAGGTTAACGATGAACAGCGGAATCATTTTTTCGGGCCAGTGCCATGGGCCGTAGTTGTTGGAGCAGCGCGTTATGACGGCCGGAAAGCCGAACGAGCGCACAAACGCCTGCACCAGTAGTTCCCCGCCGGCCTTGGATGCCGAGTAGGGCGAGGACGTATGAATCGGATCGGTCTCGACGGAGCGCTGCGGGGCCGGCACATCCCCGTATACCTCATCGGTGGAAACCTGGAGGAAGCGGTCCACCTTGTGGTCCCGGGCTGCCTCCAGCAGCACCTGCACGCCCAGGGTGTTGGCGCGCACAAACGGCAGGCCGGTAAACAAGGACCGATCGACATGCGACTCGGCGGCAAAGTTGATCAGGGCGGCACACCGTTTATGTGGCGTGCGGGCGCAGGCGGCCAGGGCCTGGGCCACCTGGGCCGGGTCAGCAATATCGCCCTTGATAAAGGTATACCGCGGATCCTGGTCCACGGCCGCCAGGCGCTCGGGCGAGGCGGCGTAAGACAGGCTGTCGATATTGACGATGTGCACGCCGGGCTGCTGGGCCAGAACCTGGCGGATAAACTCCGCCCCGATAAAGCCGCAGCCGCCGGTGACCAGCCAGGTGCCGGCGGTTAAGGTGGCGGGGGGTAAGGTCATAATTTATAAAACTCCGTCCGTATGACTGGCTTCCAACGATGGGTTTTGGGCCGCCGGGCCACCGCATGAACTGGCGATTACCGGATATTATACAAACTCATCAAGCCCTGCATATGCTTTTCCAAGCTGAACTGGCTTGCGAGAACCTGCCGGCCGGTACGGCCGAACTCGACCGCCATGGCGTGCTGTTGGGCCAACTGTTGCATCGCCTGGGCCAGGGCTGGGGCATCACCGGGGTTTACCAGCAGGCCAGTGCGGCCTTCCTGGACAATTTCCGGAATGCCGCCGGTGCGTCCGGCAATCACGGCGCGCCCGGCCGCCATGGCGTCCAGCGCCACCAGGCCAAAAGGCTCGGGCCAGAGCGAGGGAAATACCAAGGCGCGACAGGACTGTAGCAACGTAAAGACGCGTTCCGGCGGCTGCCAGCCGTGAAAGGTGACGCGTTGGTTCAGGCCCAGGGCGGCGCAGGTTTGCCGGCATTCTTCGAGCTTGTGGCCCTCGCCGGCCACATCCAGCAGAACATTCTGCGAACAAAGCGCCAGGGCCTGGAGCAGCCAGCCCAGGCCTTTCTGCGGTGTAATGCGCCCCAGGAACAGAAAACGCGCCGTGTCCGGCGGCGGGGTGGTGGTGGCTTGCGGGATGTCGGGCCCGGGGTGGTGCAGTACATGGATCAGCGCCGGGTCGTACCCGGAGCGAACCATCTGCTCTTTAACATAATGAGAAATGGCAATGGAAGGAACTTTTCGCAGCACCCGCATCTCGCCCCAGGTGGCCTGAAAGTTGTGCAGGAGCTTTCGCGGATGGCGGCTGCCGCACCCATCAATGAAATGTCCATAAAGGCATCCCAGAAGGGAGTAACGCCGCGGGCAGGCGCACTCGTGGCGTTCAAAAAACCGCCCACCGCTGGGACAATAAGGTTGATGGGTATGGGGCGTCCGAATGATGGACAAACCCGGAGGCGGAACCTGCGCGATGGCGCTATGCAGATGCAGGATGTCCACCTGCGCCTGGCGGGCGGCGGCAAATAAGGTTGCATCATCCGGAACGCACAGCGTCGGTTCGGCCTGCGGGGCGGCGGGATTAGGGTCCGGGGTCCGGTCCAGGAATATCACCTGGTGGCCCAAGGCACGCTGGGCGTTGGCAATGCGTCGCACGTAGGCGGCCATTCCTCCGTTCCACCACATTTCCACGCCAAAATGCCCGATTTTCATCCGTCAACTCCGTTACACCGGGGTATTATCGGTTGTCGGCAGCAATTTTCCCAGCGTGCAGATTGGCGGAAAATGATTCCACTGCGCCGCGTTGCGGCGGCGCTAAACGACCTGCCGTGCTAAATGCCTTACGTGCGGATCAACAATGTCGCCGGCTGCCGCCCGGACAGTATCGCGGTCAGGTGGCGCGTGGCTGGGCCGGGGCGCGCTACCTTAATGTTGCCGCGGCGCCATGCCTGGGTAAGCCGCGCCACGCCGCCGGAGCGCCGCCGGGAAAGGTTCGCCACCGGGTGCCAAGTGTTGTTGACGCTGGTACACAACAGCCCGTTCCACGGTCCGCCGCTGTCCGGCGCCAGGCGCGATCCTTGGATCACCGCGGCGTCGCCGGCCTTGGGCTGCTTAAAAGCAAACACCTCGGCACTCGAACAGGCGATCGGGGCAGCAAAAATCGCCGCCGAATGGATAAACGACGAGTACGCCACCGGCAGGGCCGCGGTGCGGCGCCGCAACATCATGCCAACGCGCTCGCGCCACAATTGCTGATCGGCGGCATTGAAGACGAGCATCCACGCCAAGCTTAGGAAAAGCATGCCGGCCAGCGCCATTTCCGCCCCCAGCCCCAGCCAGCCCGCCGGATTGTGACTATGCGCCAGCTGCCAGATGCCCATGCCAAAAGGCAGCCCCAGCAGCAGCGGCTTGCCCATGGCCACCGCCAGCGCGCGGGGCGCAATGCCGAAGATTTTCGCCAGCAGCAGCGGATACCACCACAGGCTCACCAGGATCATGGCAATCGTTGTGCCCAGCACCGGCCCGGGCAGGCCAAACAGGATCGTGCAGGCAATGCTGGCGGTCAGATTCACCCCGGCGCTGGTCAGCGCCACCGGCACGCGCGCCGCCAGGTGCCCGGTGGCATTGAATGTGTTTTCCCAGAACAAAATGATGCCAAACAAAACGGCGTTGAGGCACGCCAGCACGGTCAGGCATTCCCCGCCGAAATTCGTGCGGCCTACCCACAGCGTCACAAAGTAATGGTTGTATGCCGCCAGCGGCACCATCGCGGCGGTGCCCAGGACGACGATCAGCCGCGTGAGTTCCAGCAGGCGCTGGTTGAATTTTTCGCGCTGGCCGCGGGCATGCAATTCACCCAATGAGGCCCACACCGAATCGCCCACGCTTTTGAGTTGCCCCTGGCAGATACCTATCAGTCGCTGCGTAATCGAGAACGGCACCACCAGCGCCGGCCCCAGCAGGCAGCCGATCACAATCAGATCCGTAAATAGCCCCACCTGGTTGGATGCATGGAGCACCAGGGCCGATTTGCTGCGGGTGCCGAGTTCCTGCCGGGTTTGCGGATCGCCATGCATGGCCAGCAATTCGCGCAGCACGCCGGGAAAACATTTCCGCACGTGGCGGATGATGATGGTTTGAAATATCAGGCTGCCCGCGCCGATCGCGCCAAACAACCCGGTGATCTGCCAGCCCCAGCCAAAGTGATGCAGGATCCAGGCGCTGGCCAGCCCCAGGATGGTGATGCTGAGGTTCTGGGCAAAGATGGCCCCGGCCACCAGGTAGCCGCGCTGGCTGGCCTCCAGCAACAGCCGGGCGGGCACCAGCAGGGTCAGCAGCGCCGGCAGAATGCCCAGCAGCAAGCCCATTTGCAGGTCGGCGCGCACGGCGGCGCTCCCTTTGATGTACAAAGGCACCAGGATGGCAATGAGCACGGTTCCGATAAGGGTATTGGTCGCGACCAGCCGCCACGATCGAAACGCCACGCGCATGGCTTTGGCCAGGTCGGCCGGCTGCCCGGCATGGCGGATAAACAGCGGCATGACGGCGGTGCCCAGGCCCAGCTCCAGCAGCGCCAGGTAGCCCATGCATTGGAGTGCAAAAAGGTACGCCCCATATTTATCCTGCCCCAGCCAGCGCAGGAACAGGGGGGTGGCCACCAGGCTGGCGCACATCATGCCCACGGTCTGCACGCCGTTGGCGGCAAAGGTCCAGATGGAGCGATGCGATCTGGTCATGGGATGAAACCTACCCCCGCAAACATGCCGCCACCCGGCGCGGACGTCGATGCTGCTATGTGGTCTGACAATATTTTCGGCCAAGTGGCGCCGACGCCCTCGTCGGCGTCCCGGGATAACCGTACACGACGATGCCGACGAGGG
>Ga0316217_10004325_pt1 | contig 15456 bp, 19 predicted proteins | sample 1anoAmetaG_FD_203633 | JGI IMG/M metagenome (GOLD analysis project Ga0316217, IMG submission 203633) | Freshwater microbial communities from Trout Bog Lake, Wisconsin, USA - 1anoA | ecosystem: Environmental > Aquatic > Freshwater > Lake > Hypolimnion/Profundal zone | place: USA: Wisconsin... | reverse complement strand
CTATGCAGTCCATGGTTGGACAGAGTTGGCGCCCACGGCAGCGCGTTTGCCGCGGCACAACAGCGGGCGGCTTCTCGTCAAACTCGATTCATCCACCGGCTCGTCTGTCGGTGGGCCGTGGCTCCGCGACACAGAATAAAATTAGATCGACGCGCCGATTTGTAAACCGGGGCGGCACAGGCGGGACGCCTGTTCAACTCGGCCGACCCCGCAAACAACGCGGTTCAACAGCCGATCACCGGCGCCGGTTGCTTTCTGGCCGGCCTGATGTATGTAGATTCACCTTGAAATTCATGACTGCGAGCGCGAACCGCTGTGTCGCCAGCAAACCGCCGCGCCAACCTGATTCCAACTAACCCCATATGGAAACCACCGCCAAATTCCACAAGGACGCCCCGATCAATTGGTATCGCTGCAAGGTTGATCCAAAAATCATGCACGAGTTGATGCAGTGCAGCGACTTTCAGGGTTGGCGGCAGGCGCTGGGGCATCTCGGGCTCTGGGGCGTTACCGGCACACTGGCGTACCTGGCATTTTGCCAGATCACCACCGCCAACTGGTTCTGGTCGGTTCCGCTGTTGCTGGCCGCATTGTTCGCGCACGGAACCGTTGGCTCGTTTCTCGGCGGGATGGCGTGTCACGAACTCAGCCACAAGACCCCGTTCCAGACCAAAGCCGTCAACGCAATGTTTCTCAACATCTTTGCGTTCCTGGGATGGTGGGATCAGATCTGGTATCGCCCGAGCCACATTCGCCATCATCAAGCCACCGTCCACACCGCTTATGATGGCGAGGTGGTGTTGCCGAATAAATTAACGCTCAGCGACTGGCGGTTCTGGCTCGCGCTGGTGGCCTGGAACCCGATCAACACCTGGAACACGCTCAAGCTTTATTGCCGGCGGGCGACCGGCCAGCTGGACAATGACTGGTACGAGTTCGTGCTGCCGGCCTTTAACACCCAACTCCGCCGGCAACACCGCAACTGGGCGCGCGTCACTCTGGTTGGCCACCTGGTCCTGGCCGCGATTTTCGTCGCCACCGGGCACTGGTTCCTGATTGTCATCGTCAACCTCGGCACCCAGTACTGTAGCTGGCTATATTTTCTCTGTGGCTTGCCCCAGCACCAAGGGATGACAGCCAACGTCCCGGATCACCGGCTCTGCTGCCGCACCTACACCTGTGCGTGGCTGCCGGCGTTCCTCTATTGGAATATGCAGTACCACGTCGAACACCACATGTTCCCCGCCGTGCCGTTTTTCAACCTGCCCAAGTTGCGTAAAATCATTGAACACGACCTGCCGCCGGCACCGCATGGATTGTGGGCCACGTGGAAATCGATCCTGGAAATTCACCGCCAGCAGCAGCTGGATCCACAGTACAGCTTTGTCCCACAGCTGCCACGGTCAACCGGCACGCGCGCTAACGACGACATCCTCGAACGCGAGGCCACGCTGACGAGTTAGCCAGTCGCACCTACGCGGGGCGCTTGACACTGCCGTCATTCCATTGCTGGAGCTGGTAGGAGAGCGCCCTTCTGGGCGCGATCGGTAGGCGTGAATCACCGGCATCGCGCCCGGAAGGGCGCCTACGGCGGCAGCGCCAAGGTTCGCACCAACGCGGTTACTGCTCTTCGACCGTTTGGTCGTAAAACTTGGTGATCTCCCGGTACTGCGCGCTTTCCATGAAATCCATTGCGGCTTTGGGATGCCGATTGAGACAGCCGGTAATCATGTACGGAATGGCAAATCCCCAGCGTAATTGCTCGCGCATCGGCTCGACGGTGTTTTGGATGCATTCGAGAATCGGCCGGATCTTGAATTTCGGGTTATGCAGGAAATTCAGGACCAGTTCCATCTGGCAGTTACCGGCGCCACGGCCGAGGCCGGCAATGCTCGCGTCCACGTAGTTTGCGCCCAGGATCACCGCCTCAATGGTGTTGGCAAAGGCGAGCTGGAGATTGTTGTGCGCGTGGATGCCGACGTCCTTGCCGGCCGGCTTGGCAAAATGCAGAAACTTTTTGACGTAATGCCGGATGTGTTCGCTATACATATTGCCAAAACTGTCCACGACGTAGATCGCATTGACCGGCGACTCCGCCAATAGTTCCAGCGCACCGTCGAGTTCCGCTTCCGGGACGGTCGAGAGTGCCATGAGATTGAGGGTCGTCTCGTATCCTTTGTCGTGCGCGTCCTTGATCATGTCGAGCGCGGTCGGAATTTGATGGATGTAGGTGGCAACGCGGACCAGGTCCACGACGCTTTTGTCGCGGGCCGGAATATCCTCCCGGTAATCCGTCCGCTCGGCATCGGCCATCAACGAAATCTTCGCCCCCGTTTTCTTCTCGCCAACAATGCGCCGCATGTCGTCTTCGTCGCAGAACTTCCACGTGCCGTGCTCGCTGCGTTTGAATGCCTTCTTGGAGGCCTTGTACCCAATTTCCATGTAATCCACGCCGCCCGCCGAGTCGGCATCGTACACGGCCCGGACGAAGTTATCGTCAAAGCGGTGGTCGTTCATCAAGCCGCCATCGCGGATGGTGCAATCGAGCACCTTGATTTGGGGCCGGTAGCCGATCCAGCCCTTGAGGCCGGTTGTTGCAGTATCCTTGCTCATGTCAGTGATTCCTTGTGCGTTCTGGTTGAATGCGGGCGGATGCTACGCATCAGACTGGTTCTGTTCAATCCAAATCCGCCCCGCCGTTGGTCAATAATCCTTCTCGCCCGGTTCCGGGATAACTTCGAGCAGTTTCTGGACAATCTTGTCGGTGTCCATGCCTTCGGAGTCGGCGGCGAAATTCGTGAACATCCGGTGCCGCAACACCGAGCGCGCGGCGTTGCGCACGTCGTCCGCTGTCACCAGCAACCGGCCGTCAATGACCGCGTTCGCCTTGGCGGCGACAACCAAAAATTGCGAGGCACGCGGACCGGCCCCGCAGTGAATCCATTTCTTGATGAACTCCGGCGCGCGGGCGTCGCCCGGACGCGTGGCGCGCACGAGGCGCGTGGCGAATTTCACGACATGATCCGAGACCGGCATCCCGCGCACGACCGCCTGCAGCTTGAGAATCTCCGCGCCGGTCAGGACTTTTTGCAAATCCACCTGTTGCTGGCCGGTCGTGACCTTGGCGATGGTTTCCTCGTCCTGTTCGGACGGGTAATCAATGTAGACGCTGAACATGAACCGGTCGAGCTGCGCTTCCGGCAAGGGATACGTGCCTTCCTGCTCGAGCGGGTTTTGGGTCGCCAACACGAAGAACGGCAGGTCGAGCTGGTAGGTTTGGCCACTGGCGGTCACACGATGCTCCTGCATCGCTTCGAGCAACGCCGCCTGGGTCTTCGGCGGCGTACGGTTGATTTCGTCGGCGAGCAGAATGTTCGTAAAAATCGGGCCTTTGATGAACCGGTATTCCTTCTTGCCGGTCTGCTCGTCCACTTCGAGCACGTCCGTGCCGGTAATGTCCGACGGCATCAGATCGGGCGTAAATTGGATCCGCCGAAACTTCAAGTCCAGCACCTCGGAGAGCGTCCGGATCATCATCGTCTTCGCCAGCCCCGGCATCCCGATCATCAACACGTGCCCCTTGGAAATAATCGCCGTCAACAACTGCCGGATCACCGGCTTCTGACCGATAATCGCCTTCGCGATCTCCGCCTCGATCACCTGCGTCTTCTGGCTCATCTCCGTGACAATCGTTTGGATATCCGCATCGCTGGTGATAACCGCCGGCGCTTCCGGCGCCGCCGCGTCTTGAAATTCGACCGGCACATCGCCAATCGCCAGACGGTCGCCGCTGGCCAACTCGCTCTCCACAATCTCCTGCCCATTCCGTTTCGTGCCGTTGGAACTGCCGAGATCCTGGATCCGCCACTGGCCCTCGACCGTGAAAAAACGGACATGGTGCCAGGAAATCGACGGCTGATCCAATTGCCATTGGCAGTCCGGGTCGCGGCCGATGATGAACTCCGCCCCGGCCACCGTCACGGTCGCGCCTTGCTGTGGCCCGTCTAAAATAGTGAGTGTTGGCATATCAATTCAATCCTTTGGCACCGCAAGCGTCCCCAATTCCTTCAGCGTCGTCACGACCCGAATCCCGGCCAGCGCCGGGACGTACGTGTGCTGGCAAAACGCCGGCGACTTCTCCAGTGGTTCGTATTGCCGGTACACGTGCCGGGTCTGGTTCATTTGCCAGTCATCATCCGCCTGTGTCAACTCAATGATTTCAAACCGGCGAATGTTCGCTTTTACCACATCCCCCCCCTGCGTCAAAATCTGCCGGTCGCGGATCCGCTCCACAAACGCAAAAATCCGGTCATCCACAATCCCGTACCGGTGGATGATGTGCCGGTTGAAATACGAATCCGCCTTGGCAATCCGCGTCTCCAGATTCGTCCGCGACCCGGTATCCAGCGTCACCTCATCGCCGAGCCGCAGCCCTTCAAAAATCTGGCGCTCCTTCGTGACCAGCACCAAATCATACTTGCCGACCGGCAAATGCTCGAACTGGAACTGATTGCTGCCCGCGACCGGCAGCGCGCGATAGACCTTAACCCGTTCCGAATCCACGGCCACCGCATGCGTCAACTCACCGACCGGCAACGTGCCGGTCAGGCCGCCGGTCGCCGCCGGATCGGGGGCCGTGTAAATGCGCCCGGCATCTTTCACGAACCGGGTGTCATAGCCGGTCGTCGCCTCGCCGTGGTCGAGCGCGCCACTGCCGAACACGCGCCCGGCCAGCAACAGCCCAATGAGCCAGTTGGCGGATTTCATTTCGCTAGTATGGAGCCAAAGCAATCCGGGCGTCAAGCCGTCGCTGACGCCGTCCGCCCGGCCAGGTTCTCAGATGGGATAACGGGAAACGTTTGAAAAGAACACCACAGCACCGGGTTGCCGCCGTTCAACCCGCCGGTTGGCGACGTTGTCACGCACCCAACTTCGTGTGCGCCTCTTCCAATGTCTCACAAGTCACAATCGGCACGGCGTGGCCATAGTGAAAGAACGACATGATTTTGAACCCGATATCCTTCGTTGGGTCGGGAATTACGCGGACGACTTCCGCCACACCTTTCGCACGGCATTGATCCATGATCGCGCGAATCTCCGCCGCGCAGGCAAATTCCATCTCCTCCAAGCCGCTCAAGTCCGTCAACAGCCGAAAGCCGGGTGACAATTGTGCCAGTGCCGCTTCAATTCCCACCCGGCAATGCCGCGCCTGCGTCAGCGAGACATGCTTGTTGAATGTCAGGCACAAGAGCTTGCGGGCCTGGTCAGTTGTCACTTGAAACATAATTCCTCCACCGTCGAACATTATCATATATATTGTGCCCATGAATTGCTGCAACTTTTCAGTGATGCCGGTGTTGCATTGGAAACAATGAGGAGTACCTTGAAATCACGTCGCGGATTGCGCCCGGCTGCCCTGTTCGCCCTGTTGCTGGCAGGTGCGGCGGTGGCGGTGCGCTCACAAAGCAACCCAGTCAACCCAATCGACATCAAAGTCAATGTGCTTGATCACACGGCATATGGATCGGTCATTCCCAACACGACCATCAAGCCTGAAACGCGGACCGAGAAACTGGATCTGCTGATCCAGAATACGACGCGGCAGAGCTATGCCAATCTGCTGGTGCGCTATTGCATCTTTGATCAGGATATTCAAAACCAAAAGATTGCGGTCGCGCTGCAACACGAAACGCCGATCGCCCTGCCAGCGGCGGCCGCGCTGATCCTCACTTCACAAGTCGCCAGCATCAGCTACACACCCAACCACACCATCGCCACCAAGCCAAAGCCGACCAAGAAGGGCGCGCCTGAGGCAGCCAAGGAAACGCCCGTCAAAGCGGCGGGGAAACAGTTTGCTGGGTACGGAATTCAGGTGGTCCAAACAAATCTCAATCTGGTCATCGGCCAGCTATTCAGTTCGCCAGACCTGACAAATCAATTCAACACCGCGTTTAAAAGCGCGAAGAAGGCTCCATGATCTATCTCATCATTGGTTGCGTGGTGGCGGCAATCCTCGGCATCGGGGGACTATTAAAGGTCTTACGGAATTATTTGGGCGGGAAGTTGTCGGGGGTGCGCGCCCTCGTTTTGGTAATCTTGACGACCGCCGTTGGAGTTGGCTCGCTGTATGGTGCGGGACTCTTGAGCATCACCCAGTTGGCCGGCCGAACACCCATGGGGTAAGCACGTTAATGACGCTGAATGAACAATACTTTGATGGCGTGCTCCAACTCGTCGTCGATACAGTTCCCTCCCCAATCTTTTTAGTCGATGATGATGTGCGAATTTTGGAATATAATTTAGCCGCGCGTGAACTTTTGGCGGCGGGCACATCTTCAGTTCGTAATCAGCGCGGCGGCGAAGCGTTGCACTGTTTGCACGCGACGGATGCGACCGAAGGTTGTGGACACGGGCCGGTCTGTCAGACCTGTGTGATCCGCAATTCAGTCATTGAAGGCATCCACGGGCGTCAGGTTGTCCGGCGCCAGCATAAAATGGAATTAATGCGCAATGGCCAGTTCTTGGGCATGGATGCGTTGATCACGGCCGCACCTTTCCCCTATCGCGACCGCCAGCTGGTTCTTCTCGTGATTGAACCCAGCAGTGACGTCGCTGGGAACAAAAGCCGATTGCCCATTTCAGGCTGGTCGCAGTTGATCTCCCAACCGCCTGACGTCAGTGATTGAAAGACGACAGCTGGGAACGGGCTTGGTGGTGGTTAACCAGCGCGTTCGATAAATGACAGGTTGCCGTCGCCCTCGCGTCTTACACGCCACTCTGGGGATGGTGCGTCACGGCCGCCCCCGCCACTTCCTGCAGCGCGCGAACCGGCGCGGGATCTCCGGTCGGATCATTGGCCAAAATCTCCGGCATCGGCAGGCCCACGGGACTGCGACGATAAACGACGGCAAAATGACAATACGCCGCGAGCACTTGCAGCGGCTTGGTGCCATGCCCAGTGGCGTCGGTAAACAAGTCGGACTGAACTTTCAACCCGCCGGCTGTGCCGGCGAGGATCCGCTCGCGCAACGCAATGACCGCCTGTCCAGTCGGCACGATGACCAGGACCGACTTGCCGAACTGCTGATTCAGCGCGGCAACCTGCTCATCAATGCCCTGAAACAGTGGTGCGTGACGCGCGCGGAGCTCCGCAATGGTGATGGCGTTGTGATCGACGGTGTCGGGAATCACCTTGGCAGTCGGTTCGTATGTGTCCTTTCGCAACCAGATTTCCTGCACGGTAATCCGAATGTTGGGGTTCGTCTCCAGTGCTAACGTGGCGAATTTTTCGATCTCCTCGTCCGGCAGGAAGAGCGGGGCCAACGTCAACACGTCAACCGCGCCCGTCCGCAACGCCGCTTTGGCCTGATTCGCTGCCTCCGGCACGTTCCAGTGTTGAATGACCCGCGAGCCGCCGATCGACGACAAACCGAGGTTCTTCTGGTCAGTAATTCCGGCTACATCGGCAATGTTTTGCAGGAGCGGCGGGATGAACACATGAAAACTGTGCCCTGTGAAAAAGAATTCGCTGGCCGCGTGAAATCATCGCATTCCTTGTTAATTAAAGCGCGGCAGCATTTTGCGCGACAAGCGCACGATGCCGACCCAGCAGGTGACCACCTAACTGCGCTTGCGTTGGGCAACGCCACTGGCAAAGGCTGCGGCTTCGACGGCGCGGGCGACGCGGCTGACCACTTGTTTGTTGAACACGCTGGGCACAATGTATTCCTCGCTGAGTTCGTCGGGGCTGATGCACTCGGCAATGGCTTTGGCGGCGGCCAGTTTCATCGCCTCATTGATGTCGCGCGCGCGCGCGTCGAGCGCCCCGCGGAAGATCCCCGGAAAGGCGAGGACGTTGTTGATCTGGTTGGGATAGTCACTGCGCCCGGTCGCGATAATCCGGGCGTACGGCCGCGCTTCTTCCGGCGTGATTTCTGGCGTCGGATTTGCCAGAGCAAAGACAATCGGATTCTTGGCCATTTTCTTCAAGGCCCGGGCGGGAAACACGCCGGGACCGCTGACGCCGATAAACATATGGGCACCGCGGGCGGCATCTTCGATTGAACCGTTGAGATGGCGCGGGTTGGTGTGCTGGGCCAACCACGCCTTGCTCACGTCCAAGTTGGGCATGCGCTGTGTGTTGATGATCCCCTGCCGGTCACAACAGAGAATGTTGCGCGCGCCGGCGGCTTGCAGCATCTTGGTGATGGCCACGCCGGCGGCGCCCGCCCCGGCAATGAGGATTTGAATGTCACGGAGTTTCTTTTTCGTGATCGCCAGGGCGTTGCGCGCGGCAGCGAGGACGACGACGGCAGTGCCGTGCTGGTCGTCGTGAAAAACGGGGATATCGAGTTCCCGCTTCAATTGCTGCTCGATCTCAAAGCAACGCGGTGCGCTGATGTCTTCGAGATTGATGCCCCCGAAGCCGGTCGAAATCCATTTCACGGCGGCCACGATCTCTTCGACCTTTTGCGTTTGCAGGCAGATCGGGTAGGCATCGATGCCGCCAAACTCCTTGAACAACATCGCCTTGCCTTCCATCACTGGCATGGCGGCTTCCGGGCCGATGTTGCCCAGGCCCAGCACGGCCGAGCCATCGCTGACAACGGCGACGGAGTTGTGTTTGATGGTGAGCGTGTTGGCCTTGCTTTTATCTTCGGCGATGGCCAGGCACACGCGCGCCACGCCCGGGGTGTAGGCCATCGACAGCGCGTCGCGGGTGGTCAGCGGGACTTTATTCTGGATGCAAATCTTGCCGCCGAGATGCATGAGGAAGACCCGGTCCGAGACGTTGCTGACCGTCACCCCCTTGATTTTGCGGATCGCTTCGATGATGGCTGTGGCGTGCGCGTCGTCCCGCGCGCTGACCGTCAAATCCCGCACCTTGTAATCCCCTTCGACACGCACAACGTCCACCGCGCCGGGGTCGCCCTCCTGTTTCGCGATGGCCGCGAGGATTTTGGCGAACATCCCAAACTTGTTGTGGATGTGCAACCGCATGGTAAAACTGTAGCTAACGCTCGGTGCTGTCTGCATTATGGCAATTCCTCTTGGTGACGTTTGTTGTCAGTGGTTGACCCCGGTTGTTATTCGCGCCGGCAGCGATGAAATCGACAACGTCTCGCCAATCGGGCGTCGGCGCATCCAACGGTCGCTCGCCCGGCAGTGTCGATTGACGAGCGCGGCACTGGTGCCTTGTTCGGTGCAACGAAACTGGCATTCGGGCTCAACCACTGGCAAATTGATTACCGGATTAGCGCTGACGACCTGTGGCATGTGAGTCGGAACTTACCAAGCGGCTGGCAGAGTAGCAAGCCGCGACGATTGGGAATCGTCCGGCGCGCTGTTGGTCGACACGGGCGGAAGGCGCGAGGCGGAGTGAAACATACTGTTATCCCAGGCAAAGCGCGTTGCGCGACGGCGTTCGCGCCATCCTTGATCATGAAAATTGCCTGCGGCTGCGGTTACCGGTGACCTGACATGCGAGGATTTGGACCACGCCAAGCACGACTTGGTTTAAAGTCCTTTTTCGGTGGCAGCTGGCAACTGCCTGAACACACCGCGACAAATCGCATTGAACCACAATCCAGTTGCTGATATGCTCCACGAGCCGAACATGCCACGCGTGCGATGGGATAATATGGACGGGTTATCGAGCAGCGGGAGTTGCTAGCGGTTGTAAAGTGAGCATACGAGCAGGTGATAAACCATGAAGAATCTCACAGCCACGGGTGGAGTAAAATGATGTTTGATAAGAACGACAAACGCCATCTGGAAGCCGCAGAGGGCTGGTTAGAGCTTGGCCTGCACCTCGAAGCCAACAAGGAACTGGAGCAGATCACGACGCAGCAACAAGACCATCCAGACGTGTTGGAATTGCGCTGGCACATTTCCGCAAAGGAGAAAAAGTGGGAAGTCTGCATTGATATTGCCACTGCCATCATCAAGCTCGCGCCAATGAGTTCCAACGGATGGATTGATCGTTCATTTGCCCTGCATGAACTGAAACGAACACAGGAGGCGTATAATCAACTGCTCCCTGTGGTTGACAGGTTTCCCAAGGTCTGGACGATCCCCTATAACCTTGCCTGCTACGCTTCGGTTTTGCACCAGTTTGAAGAAGCGCAAAAGTGGCTTGAACAGGCGATGGCGGTGGATCAGAAAACAGTTCAGCACGCCACACTGGATGACGAAGATTTGAAACCGCTATTGGAGCACCTGGGCCGGGCAATCTAGAACCGGGAACAGGGTCCTTGAATTAACAGAAGCGATACGCCACCCTGCTTTCCAGCGCCATAACCGCATCACTCAGCAGGCAATTGCCGTGCTGGGGGGGGGCTCAGACCGACACAGGCGAAGTAGCTTCAGACATTATAATCTTGTAAAGCTCTTTGTTACTTATCCCGTCTCGATAGACTTCTGCAAATATCGACGCATAGCCAAGGTCAACCCATTTATCATGGGATTCTGCCCAGCCGATGTCTCGTCCGGCCTTCGCACTTTCCTGCCACTTAAACCGTTCAATGCATTTTATTTGTTCCAACGCTCGATCGGACAAGCCTGAATGCAGGATGATTTCTTTTAGTGTGCAATAGCCGGCTTTCCCACGACAATCTTCGCTGCAAATATCTTCAATTATTTCCCGGTGTGGCATTGGTTCCCCCATCTGGCAGCGCTTAACTGAGTATTCGCTTCGTTTTGTCTCGCACCCCATTAACTGTTCATTACCTCGAAAGCCCCATGCTTCCGACACGGACACCATACCTGCCGCAATTGATTGGCACCATCGGGCCGCAGTCTCATTTTAACCTCGTCTTTTGGTCTTATGTTGGTTCGCCAATCCACCTGGCGGCCAAGCTCCCACCCGCATCCTGACACGCGATGAGCATTGCGTCGCCGGGTCAAGCTGTTGGTCAGGAAGATCAATGTCTTGCCGGTGCCTGGATCTGCGTTCATTGCGCAACAAATCTGTCCTGCAGCTACAAATATCCGCAGGGCAACACTGGGAACTTTGGGACAGGCCCACCACATAATGCGATCTCCAACCGCGCCAAGATTGCGCCTGCTGAATCGTGGGTGTTGTTTTTAGGTGGGGCAATGCTCTTGGCTGCGTACCGCTGGGGATGACGTTGACAGTCTGCTGGCAGCACTCTACACTCCCATACCGCCATGAACGAACTCCCGCCATTGCTGCGTGACCAACGAAAGATGGACGCCGAGCATCTCAAACTGCTCGCGCTTTTCCATTTTATTATTGCGGGTCTGGCGCTGGCTGGAATTGGCTTTTTATTCCTCCATTACGCCGTGATGAACAGCCTCGTGTTTAACCCTAAACTGTGGGAAGGGCAGAAGGGCAATCCACCGCCACAAGAGTTTTTTCACATCTTAAAGTGGGCTTATGCGGGCATCGGGACGCTACTGATTATTGGTAGCATTGCCAATCTGCTGTCAGGCTTGTGGATTCGCGGCAGACGAAATCGTCCGTTTTCGCTGGTGATTGCCGGGATCAACTGCATTCAGATACCATTTGGCACAGCCTTGGGTGTCTTTACAATAATTGTGCTGATGAGGGATTCTGTGCGGGAGTTGTATGGACTCCAGGGTCATCAATGAAGAAGTGTCCATTCTGCGCGGAAGAGATTCAGGACGCAGCGATCAAGTGCCGACACTGCGGTGAGTTCCTGATTGGCGCCAGTCGTCCTGTGGTGGCAAAACCCCTGCCATGGTATTTCCGCACCAGCGTGATCGTCATGGCAGTCCTGTCGGTCGGCCCCTTGGCGTTACCCATGATCTGGTGGCACCCGAAAATCGCCCGCGCCTGGAAGATTACCCTGACAATCGGCATTCTCATCCTCAGTTGGTTCTTATACGAAGCAACCGTGCAAGCCCTCCACTCGCTCGAAGGGGCCTTTAATATTTTGGATTGATTGCTGAATCCGAATATTGGAGCAGATGAAAAAATCGATTCGCATTATTATGATCGCGTTTATCGGGCTGTACATCAGCGCATATGTTGCTTTCCGCGCGCTGGGATTCTATCAGTGGAAGCAGATGAGTATCACCAGACAATACCATGCCAGCGACAAACGCTTCATCGAGGTTTACAATTACGACCTGATCTCCGCGGCGGCGCCATGGCGGGGATTGGTTTACAGCGTCAAGCCTGTGTTCATACCACTATCAAATCTTGAATGCGCTCTTTTCATCAAAAAACGCCACCACCAAACCGCGCCCGGCTTGGCGGAACCGCGCTCTTAACCGCAGATGCGTTTTGCAGATGAACCTGTGCTGACATCCGTATTTTGATCGTCGGGCGCACTGACGGACTGGCGGACCGGCTGAATGGAAACAGAGTCTGATATTGGGCGTGTGCGGGTGGCGATCAACACGGCGATGGTCCAGGTCGGGGCCAAATCCAGGACAGGGATGATCTTGATGATAAACGACGGGAGCAGTGCGATATGCCACCCAATCAACCGCCAAAAAAAGATGAATACCAGGGAATCGACGACATCGCTGGCTGGGGATACAAAACCCTCACCAAACAGCGGAAACAAGGCAAGCTGTACGGCATCAACACCAATTGCAACACACAGGGCAATTATTCGTCGGGACTTGGATGGTGAGGCTCCCATCGATAGACCTACATTCCCGGTTGCCACTCCTTGCTAAAGCGGCCTTCCATGGCGGGCTTAACATACTTATCCTTCGCCATTTCCTCCGGGGTATAGATGGACGTGGTGACCCAATCCCGATAAACTGGCGGCGGGGCATATTTCGTCTCGTATGCCTCCACCCAGTCAGGTCCGGACGCTCTCTTCAACAAACGGAAATCCCACAGAGGGACAATCGCACGAGGCACTGAGCGTCCTGGCTTCAACTGCCAGAGCATTTTGCGGGTGATCCACGGTTGGGTCGTGAAATACAAGTACTGGCTGGTACTGTCCCACTGGAGACGGATTGGATACCAACTGGCCTTTTCATCTTGGTAGTTAGCAAAATCAAGTTCCCAACCACGACTGGAGCGCGTGTCCACGATCTGCATCGGTTGTTGACCGGCCTGTGCCATCCACAATGTTCCCTCAAGGATCGGATCGTCAGTGCTATCAATGTGACGCACACCATTTTGCCGTGTGACTGTCCACGCGACAGATTGGCCATCAGGAGAAACCTCCACCGTCATATTGCTCACCGCACCCTGCGCAATCGGTTGACCTTGCCACATGATCGGGAACTCGGTTTCGTTGGCGTTGATGGTGTAGCCAGACTTTGCTGATGCGGTTGGCTTAGTGGTGCTGCACCCCATCGACAGCAACAGGCATGCGACGAGCGAAATTGACCAGAATTTCATAAAACCTCCTAATCGAGTTGGAATCGGCTGTTTAAGATGGACTCAGGATAGCACACAACTGCAAAAATCCCTGCCACTTTGCTTCTATGCAATTTATCATCATAGTCCCAACGTGGTATCAGGTCGATACCCGCGCTTTTTTGGAGTTGCCCAACCATGTTAAAAAGAAACTCTTGTCTTGATCAGAGACAGTGCTCCATCCCGGTCCGAACAATCCGACAAACACCATCAGTGGAAGACACAGTTCAGCCACGGCCAACCTACTCATGAAAGTCCGTGTACCATTCGACAGCGAATGTGTCAATCGGGATCGTTATGGCTACCGCATCTTTGACTTCAACCTGATTTTTTCACCAGCCATAAATAAACCTGCCGCCATCAACATTAACCAAAACTTCAAAAGTCACAGGACAATCGATCGCACAGGGGTGGCGTTACGAGCGCGAGTAAGCCGCAAATAACTTGCTGACACTGACAATGATGATACACTACTGGTCAGGTTGAACCTCAAACCCAAGGAATGAATGAAAGCCAAACTGTTCGCATTTGCCGTCAGCAGCTTGTTACTGCTAACTCCAACCCTCCGTGCTGGTGACACAAACACCATCCCCCCGGCAGCTAAGCCCCACGGGGACGCACCACGAGTCTCATTCTTTTTGATTCCGCCACAGATATTCGAAAAGCTGAACCTGACCGAGGATCAAAAAACGAAGCTCAAATCCATTGATGAGACTTTTGGCAAGACACAACAGGAGTATATCGCCGCCCACAAAGACGAGATCGATGCCGCCAGAAAAGCCATGGAGACCGCAATGGCGGGACTCCAGGAGCAACGGAAGGCTGCCATGGAACAGGTCAAATCCCTGCTGACACAAGAACAGGTGGACATGATCCAATCCAAAAAAGGCACCGTGCGCGGAGCCGAACGCGGCGCTGTGAAGCCACCGCCAGAATGATGGTATTCCCCAACGCTTGATCATGCAAAAGATACCACCATGAGTAACGCCGACAACAAACCAGCACCACCCTCCACACCGATTGTCAAAGCTGCGACCGCACCAACAGTCAAAGCCGATGTCAAACCAGTAGTCGCCAAGGCGGAGAGCACTCCTGCGGTCAAACCAGCCGAACCAGCGGCAACCAAACCGGCTGCAAAGACTGAGAACAGGCAGGCAGGCAAGGGCTCAAAGCGGCGGCCATTCAATGCGAAGGTATTTGGCGCAAACTATCAATCGATCAGTTGGGGTCATGGGCAAGCCCAGCGACCGAAGCATTAAGAGGTAACGGAACTAAGTCCGGGAGACAGACGAATAATGACATTGCAACAGATCGCGGTAACGCTGACGTGGGTTGTGATGGCAGTCGTGATCATCTGGCGGGTCTACGCGGCTGTGCGCGCTTCGTCAGGCAGGGAAAGGGCGATGTACATCTCTTTTTATGGCCTGTTTTTCGTCGTTCCATTGGCGGTCATGCTGGGATGTCTAGAGTTGACGCCGCTGAGCCTCTACATCGGCATTCCGTCATTTATCATTCTGCTGTTTATCTGCCCGCAAGGATTTGGGCTCTGGATGAAGCTGTGGAGACGGGATCCGCACTGATTACAGCATCCCCTTCGAGTCGGGCTAACCGCATTGCCACGATGTTAGGCAATGTTGGAATTTGACATGAGTACGGCTGATCCCAGAACCTATTTAGCAAATGTCGTCGCGCTACTGGACAAACCATGGCCAGACAACCGCACTGTCAACATCGTCGCCCATGGCCACAGCGTACCAGCGGGTTACTTCGCCACGCCCATCGTCGACACCTTTAACGCTTATCCACATCTGCTCCATGTCCGCCTGAAGCAACGTTACCCAACGGCGGTGCTCAATGTCATCGTCACCGCAATTGGCGGCGAAGCCTCCGTCAGCGGGGCTGCGCGCTTCCACCGCGATGTGTTACCCCTGCGGCCAGATGTGCTGCTCATCGACTACGCGTTAACCCACATTTCCCGGATGAGCTTCACAAGCCGGAGGCGGTGAGATATAGTTCAGCCGCATAAACAAAGGCTTTCGTCGCTGTTGCAGTAACGAAAAACGGAGAATCCAATGGGTGACGGCAAA
>Ga0316217_10004324_pt1 | contig 15458 bp, 12 predicted proteins | sample 1anoAmetaG_FD_203633 | JGI IMG/M metagenome (GOLD analysis project Ga0316217, IMG submission 203633) | Freshwater microbial communities from Trout Bog Lake, Wisconsin, USA - 1anoA | ecosystem: Environmental > Aquatic > Freshwater > Lake > Hypolimnion/Profundal zone | place: USA: Wisconsin... | reverse complement strand
ACGATCGCGAACGCGGGGGCGAACGCCGTCTGCGCCTCATCGGCGACCTTCATCTTCGAGAACTGCGACCAGTAGCGGCGCCTCGAGCCGGGCGAGGCCGCTCACGACGGGCGGTCGCCCATCTCCTCGAGCAGCGCCTTGACCTCTTCGGACGACTCGAACTCGGGGCCCGCCGCGAGGAAGGCGTGGAAGAAGCGGCGCGCAGCCACCTCGTCGCCGCGCGCGAAGTGGGCCATCCCGACGGCGTAGAGGACGTCGGCGTCGCCGGGGGCCTGCGCCATCGCCAGGCCCCCCTCCTCGATCGCGGCGCGGACGTCGCCGAGCGCTCGCAGGACGTGGATGAGCGCGACGCGCGCGCCGAGGTGCCGGGGGGCGACCCGGAGGCAGGCGCGGTAGGCGTCGCGGGACGGCTCGATCTGGCCGCTCTCGTAGAAGGCGATGCCCATGAAGTAGAGGGCGTACGGGTTGTTCGCGTCCCGCTGCACGACCTCGCGGAGCTCGACGAGCGTCTCGCGGAAGCGGCGCTCGTGGAGCAGCTCGCTCGCCTCTTCGACCGCCTCCCAGTGGGCGCGGTCCTCGGGGTCGGCGGAGGGGGGCGGGGCTTCGGAGGGGGGGCGCATGGCGACTGCAGTCCTGCCAAGCCTCTACCATCTTTGATAGACGAAGGCTGGAGTGCCTGCCCGACCCCGAGATAGTCGCCTCTTCCTGGCGTGGGCGTCGGCGCTGACGGTCGCCCTGGGGGCGCTCTTCTACGCCCCGGCCCGCGTCGCGTGCGGCGGCGACTGGCCGGCGCCGCTCGACGACGTCTTCATCCACTTCGACTTCGCGCGCTCGTGGGCGTCCGGCCACCCGTTCGAGTGGATCGCTGGGCAGGGCTACTCCTCCGGCGAGACGTCGCCTGGCTACGCCCTCGTTCTGGCCGCGGGCTACGCCGTCGGGTTCAAGGGCGCGCGGCTCGGGGTCTGGGCGGCGCTCGTCGCGTGCGCGTCGCTCGCCTTCGCGATGTCCGCGATGCGGCGCCTGCTCCCTCGGGGCCCGGCGTGGGTCGCGCCGCTCGGCGCCCCGCTCCTCTTCGCCTGCGGGACGCTCGACTTCGCCTGGTTCAGCGGGATGGAGGTCGCGCTCTTCGCCGCCGTCGCCGCGGCGCTCCTCGCGGCGGTCGACGGGGCCCGACGTGCCGGGCCCTTGTCTCGCGCGCGCAGCCAGTGGTGGACCGGGGCGCTCGGCGCCGCGCTCGTGCTCGTCCGGCCCGAGGCGGCCGTCGTCGTCGCCGTCGCCACGGTCGCCGTCGCGCGCCGGTCGGGGGCCGGCTCGCCGCTCGCCTCGTCGCTCCGCGTCGCGCTCCCCGGAGCCGCCGTGACCCTGGGGCTGGCCGCGGCGAACCGCCTCCATACGGGGAGCGCGGCGGCGGCCGGGGCGCTCCTGAAGCTCCTCTCGTCCAACCCCTTCGCGACCGACGAGGACCGGGCGCGCGACTACCTGGTGAACCTCGCCTCGGTCGTCCGCGCCATGGCCCACGACCTCGGCGACGCGTCGGGGCGCTTCGCCTACGCCCTCCCCCTCCTCGCGCTCGCCGCGCTCGCGTCGCGCCGCACGCGCGCCCTGGGGGCCGTCTGCCTGGGCGGCGGGCTCGCCTTCACGCTGCTCGTGTCGTGGAACGGCGCGGCCCGGTACCAGAACTTCCGCGACTACATGCCGCCGATGGCGCTCGTCCTCCTCGCGGCCACGCTCGGCCTCGCAGCGGTGGCGAACCGCCGTCCCCTCCGCGCGGTCGGGGCGGGCCTGGCCGTCGTCGGCGTCGGCCTCGGCGCGTCGCACGTGGGCGAGGCCGCGCGCCTCTACGCCCGCGCGTCGCGCAACATCCACGACCAGCAGGTGACCGTCGGCCGCAGGCTCGCCCGGGAAGAGCCGGCGGGGGCGATCGTCCTCGTGGGCGACGCCGGCGCCATCCCGTACCTCTCGGGCCTCCACGCCGTCGACGCGCTCGGGCTCGGCGGCTACCACGGGCTGCCGTTCGTCCGCGCGGCGGTCCACGGCGAGGCGGCCACGCTCGAGCTCATCGAGCGCCTCCCGCCGTCGCTGCGCCCGACGGTGCTGGCGCTCTACCCCAACTGGTTCCCGGGCATCACCGGGCGCTTCGGCCACGAGACCGGTCGCGTCACCATCTCCGACAACGTCATCTGCGGCGGCGTCACCAAGGGGATCTACGACGCCGACTGGCAGGCGCTCCGGGGAGGCGCGGAGGACGACGCCCCGGACGAGCCGTGGGGCGGCCCTCTCCTCGACGAGCTCGACGTGGCGGACGTCGTGAGCGAGGAGGCGCACGGCTACACGTCGCCCGCGCCGCGTGGGGGCTGGACGCTCCTCGACGTCCGGACGGACGCCACGGGGAGGCCCCGCTTCGACGCCGGGCGGATCATCCCCGAGGGGGAGGAGGAGTCGTTCACGCTGGCCGCCCGCGCCCCGTCGGACAGCTGGGTCATGCTCCGGACCGACCTGCCGCCCGCCAGCGCGTCGCTCCGGGTCGAGGTCGCGGGGATGGGCGTCGTCTCGGTGCCGCTCGAGGAGGCCGCCGCCCGCCAGGAGCCGCGCTGGGGGCTCCTTCGCGCGCGCCTGCCCGGGGCGCTCGAGCGCGGAGCCCGCCTGCACGTCATCGCGACGCGCGGCTCGCTCCACGACTTTCACGTCTGGCTCGTGGGGGGAAACCCGTAGCGGTGCGCGCGTGGGTCGTGGTACCGAGCTTCGCGTGCGTCGCAAGGTCCCCCTCGTGCTGGTCGTCGCCGCCGTGCTCGCGGCCCCGAGCGCCGGCGCGGACGTGACGAGCTGGCTCGCGCTGGGGGCCGGGATGGCGGTCGACCGCGCCACCGGCGCGACGAGCACGAACCCGGCGTTCTCGGCCTCCCTCGGCGTCGGCAGCGACCCGACCCACGCGTGGGTGCTCGGCGGCGTCTTCCGGACCGTGACCCGGTTCAGCGAGGGGACCGATCTGAACCTCTCCGCCCGCCTGACGACCGGCGGCTTCTCGCGCGGCGACTGGGGCATCGGCCTCGACGTCGGGCCAGGCCTGCGCCTCTGGGGGAACGACACGCGCGGCACCTACCCGCTGCAGGGCGCCCTGCTCCTCGGCGCCCCGTGGGGTCTACAGCTGTCGATGGGGGCCGACATGGTCAACCTCGGTGGCACGCCCGCCTCGGTCGGAGGCTACGCCGTCCTCGAGTTCGACTTCCTCCGCTTCACGCTCATGCGGCAGGGCTCCACCGACACCTACTGGCGCAACCCGCTCCCCGCGGGCGGCCCCGTCGAGCCCTCCGGCCCCGCCGCCGGCCACTAGCCCACCCGAGAGGCGCGCGCCTTACGGGCGACCGGCCTTCACGGCGGGCTCGGCGTGCGGCTGCGACTCGTTCTCCTTGATGGAGTAGCGCACGAGCGCCCGGAGCACCTGGTTGCGCTCGACGTTCCCCACCGCGCTCTTCAGGTCCTCGTAGATCGTCGGGTCGACGAGCAGGCCGCCGATGGTCCCCCTCCCCGCCTTGATCTGCGCGACGATCTCGCGAAGATCGTCGGTCATCGCGCTCACGTTCCCGAGCGCGTGCTGCGTGCTGTCGTCGCCGTAGACGACCGCGTGGGCGAGCCCGTTCCCCTTGCGGATGGCCTCGAGGTCCTGGTGGATCTCGTCGAGCGTCGCGGCGGCGTTCTTCGACATCGCGCTGTCGTAGACGACCGCGTGGGCGATGCCTGGGCCGCTCCGGACGTGATCGGTGACGTCCTGCATCGCCCCCATCATCGCGGCGAGGCGCGCCGTGGCGGCGTCGATGTTCGCCAGGGCGACGTCGACGCGCTCCCCCTCGCGCGGGTCCATCATGAGGCGGTGCATCGCGCTGTCGTTGTGGGCGACCGCGGAGGTGATCTCGTTCAGGTTGGCGACGATGCCGGACAGGTTCGCCACGAACTTCGGGTCGGAGAGCGGCCGGGTGAGCGCGCCGATCTCGTCGAGGCGATCCGAGACCTTCGCCACGGCCCCCTGCACGTTCGCGATGATGTCGTCCCCCTCGTCGGTGTCGAGCACGCCCCCGGGGGCGACCTCGGGCGCGGCCGGGTCGGTGACCTTGAGGACGAGCATCTTGTCGCCGAGCATGCCCATCATGGCCACGCTCGCCTTCGTCCCGCGCCGGACGCGCACGGCCTCGGCCCGCTTGACGTCGAGCTTCACGTAGATCCCGGTGTCGGTGCTGACAGCGCCGTACGACACGCCCGTCACGAGGCCAATGTCGACGCCGCCGAGCTTCACGGGGGCCCCCGGCTTCAGCCCCGCCACGTCCTTGAACCGCGCGACGAACGGGACCTTCGGGGCCCAGGTCTGCTTGTTGTCGCCGATCATGAAGACGGTGACGGCCAGCATGATGACGCCAGCCGCGACGAACAGTCCCACCTTGGTTTGCTTGGACATCCCTTGATCCCGAGGCCTACGCCATGAACAGCGACTCGACGTCTTCGTTCTCCGGGGCGTTCCCTTCGATGAAGTCGCGGACGTACTTGTTGGTCGTGTTCTTCCACTCTTCCTTCGTGCCGACCAGCAGCACCTCGCCCCGCGCGATCATGACGAGGCGGTCCGAGACCGTGAAGGCCGTCCCCATGTCGTGCGTGACGACGATGCTCGTGAGCCTGAGCGTCCGCTGGATGCTCATGATGAGGTGGTTGATGCGCCCCGTGTTGATAGGGTCGAGCCCCGTGGTCGGCTCGTCGTAGAGGATGACCTCCGGCTGCAGGGCCAGGGTGCGGGCCAGGCCGACGCGCTTGCGCATGCCGCCGGACAGGTCGGACGGCCGCATGTCTTCCACGCCGGGGAGGCCGACGAGCTCGAGCGAGTTCGAGGCGCGCGCGCGGATCTCGGCGTCGGTCATGGTGTTCCAGAACTGCTCGCGCAGCCCGTAGGCGACGTTCTCGCCGACCGAGAGCGAGTCGAAGAGCGCGGCCCCCTGGAACAGGTACGCGATGCGCCGGCGCACCTCGTGCAGCCCGTGCTCGTTCATCTTGGTGATGTCGTCGCCGTCGAAGACGATGCTCCCGGAGTCGGCGCGGAGCAGGCCGATGAGCATCTTCAGGCAGACGCTCTTGCCCGACCCGGACGCGCCCATGATCGTCGTCGTCTCGCCGCGGCGGAGCTCGAGGTTCAGGTCGGTGTAGATCTTCTTCGGGCCGAAGGCCTTGGTGACGTGCGAGAACCGGACGAGCGTCTCGCCCATCGGGGTCTTCGTCGGTGCGGTCAGCTTGGTGTGCGCGACGGCCACGGGGGGAGACTAGCCTGCCCGCGGCGGGGATGGTCCCACAACGAGGACGTCAGGCGACCGACGCCGCGTCCACGACGGCGTCGAGCATGAGCTCCACCGCGCCGGCCCCGCGGTAGCTGTCGGTCCGGAGCTTGCCGAGGAGGTGGACGAGGTCGCCGGGCCGCGGCGCGCTCGCCGCGAGATCGACGCCGAAGCCGCGGAGGGGCCCGGCCGCGGTGTCGACCTCGAGCTGGAGGTGCCCCTGCCCGACCGCCCGAGCGTGGCGGACCTTCACGCGCGGGACGACGAGCCGCGGGGCGGGGTTCGCCTGGCCGCACGGCTCGAAGCGACCGAGGTCGCGGTGGACGTCGGCGGCCCGGTCGCCCGCGTCGAGGAGGGCGTCCCCGCGGAGCCGCGCGGGGGCGCCGCGGCCGTCGGCCCCGAGCCGGACGCAGGCCTCGGCGAACCGGTCGCGGAGCGTGCCGAGCTTCGCCAGCTCGACGTGGACGCCCGCGGCGGCCTGGTGCCCCCCGAAGCCGAGGAGCGCCTCCCTGGCGAGCGTGAGCGCGTCGTGGAGCGGAAACCCCGCGGGGCCGCGCGCCGAGCCGCGACCGGTCGCCCCGTCGAACCCGATGACGATGGTCGGCTTGCCGAAGCGCGACGCGAGCCGCCCGGCGACGATGCCGACGATCCCCTGGTGCCACCCGGGCTTGCCGAGCACGATGACGGGGAGGCTCGCCAGGGCCGGGTCCTCGAGGAGCTCGAGCGCCTCGGCGAGGACGTGGCGGTCGAGCGCCTTCCGCTGCTCGCACACCGCGTGGACCTCCGCCGCGAGGGGACCGGCGGCGGCGGCCGTGGGCGCGAGGAGCAGCTCCAGCGCGAGGTCGGGCTTGCCGAGGCGACCGGGGGCGTTGATGCGAGGGGCGTAGCGGAACGCGACGTCCTCGCCGGTGAGGGGGCCCCTCGTCTGCGTGACGGCCGCGAGCGCGGCGATGCCGGGGCGGCTGGCCTGCGACAGGACGCCGAGGCCGGCGCGGACGAGCGGCCGGTTGTCCCCGTCGAGCGGGGCGACGTCGGCGATGGTGCCGAGCGCGACGAGGTCGAGCCACCGGCGGACGTCGAGGGTCACGCCGAGCTCGGCGCGGACGCCCGCGACGAGGGTGAGCGCCAGCCCGACGGACGCGAGCCCCTTGTACGGGTAGTCGCAGTCGGCGCGGTGCGGGTTGAGGAAGGCGAGGACCGGGAGCGGCTCGTCGGGGACGCGGTGGTGGTCGATGACGATGACGTCGACCCCTCGCCTCCGGGCGAGGGCGAGGCGCTCGTGGTCGCTGGTGCCGCAGTCGCAGGTGACGAGCAGCGTCGGTGAGTGCCCGAGGATGCGCTCCATCGCCTCGTTCGAGACGCCGTAGCCGCCGTCGAAGCGGTCGGCGAGGCAGGTCACGACCTCCGCGCCGAGCAGCCGGAGGACCTCGGTCATCACGGCCGCGCTCGTCACGCCGTCCGCGTCGTAGTCGCCGAACACGCAGACCCGCTCCTTCGCGCGGACCGCCCGGGCCAGCCGGTCCACCGCCTCGCGGCGCCCACGCATCGCGTCCGGCGAGGAGAGGGTCGACAGCCGCGGCTCGAGGAACGCGCGGGCCTCGGCGGGGCCCCCGTAGCCCCGGCTCGACAGGGCGCTGGCGGCGGTGACCGAGACCCCGAGGTCTCGCGCGAGCGCGCGCTGGGCATCGCCCGGGGGCGAAGGGAGCGCGAAGTCCAGCATCGGGATGCGCGTCGCATGCCCTCGCGCCTCCGTCAATACATCGCCCCCGCAGGACAACTCGGATATTATGCCCCGATGGCTCGCTCTCACCTCCGCGCCCGCAGCGCGCTCACCGCGTCCCTCCTCGCGCTCCCGGCCGCGTGCCTCATCGGCGCGTGCAGCAGCAAGGCCACCACCGCGAGGTCCGACGGCGGCAGCGGCTCGTTCGGCGACGCGGCCCCCATCATCGTGAAGCACGACTCCGGGGTGAAGGACGCCACCAGGGACGTCGCCCACGACGCCCCGAAGGACGTCGAGGTCGACGTCGCGCTCCCCACCGACGCCGCGGCGGCGACTCCGTGTGTCAAGGCGAGCGAGTGCGCCAGCGGCGTCTGCGCCCCCGGGGTCATCGGCGACGGCGGGCAGCTCTTCGACGCCGGGATCTGCGAGCCCCACCACGTCGACGGCGGCTCCAAGGTCGACGCGGCGCACGGCTGCGAGTGCCAGGCGCCGACCTGCCACGACGGCGTGAAGAACGGCGCGGAGACCGGGGTCGACTGCGGCGGGCCCACCTGCGCGGCGTGCGCCATCGGCCAGGGCTGCACCCAGGGGACCGACTGCCTGTCGAAGGACTGCGGCGGCGTGCCGAGCTCGGGGAAGTGTCCCGCCCCTGTCGGCGACGGCGGCGCGGTGGCCGCCGACGCCGGGAGCTGCGTGTGCGAGACGAGCTGCTCGGACGGCGTGAAGAACGGCAGCGAGACCGACGTCGACTGCGGCGGGAGCCAGTGTCCGGCCTGCGGGACGGGGAAGGCCTGCGTCGCGACCGGCGACTGCGCGAGCAGCGTCTGCACGGCGGGCTCGGGCGGCAGCACCTGCGCCTGCCCCTCCGACATGACGCTCGTCGCGACGGGCGGGCAGACGCGCTACTGCGTCGACAACTACGAGGTCACCTACGCGCAGTACCAGAGCTTCACGACCAACGCTCCGCCGACGAGCTCGCAGCCGGCGTACTGCGCCTGGAACACGAGCTTCGTCCCCTCGCAGCAGGCGGTCCAGTCGGGCGCCGCCGCGGCCAAGCCCGTCGCGTTCGTCAACTGGTGCGACGCGCTCGCCTACTGCACCGCGAACAAGCGGCACCTCTGCGGGGCCATCGCCGGCTCCACGCCGGGGGCCCGCGAGGGGGAGGCCGTGCCGTACCCGGTGGGGGGCGCGACGGGCGCCGCCGTCAACACCGCCAGCGTCGACGAGTGGTACAACGCCTGCTCCCTGCAGGGGACGAACGCCTACCCGTACAGCAACACCTACTCTCCGACCGTCTGCAACGGCGTCGACTCTCCGGCCCAGAAGATCTCCGGCCCGGTCAACGTGCCGCCCGGGACGGCCGGCGACCGGATCTGGACGACCGCCGCCAGCTGCGCGCTCGACGCCTGCAACACGGGGGCGAACGGCCTGTCGACCATCGGCCAGGGGCAGCAGATCACGTGTCAGCAGGGGGCCCCCGCCGACGGCGGCGTGAAGCCGGGCTCGACCTCGTGCGGCGCCGTGTACGCCGACACCGGCTGCTACGGCGGCGCCACCACCGTGTTCGACATGAGCGGCAACGTCGCCGAGTGGGAGAACTCGTGCAACGGCACGGGCGGCGCCACCGACACGTGCCTCGTCCGCGGCGGCGCCTTCGACACGGTCCCCGGCTCGTCGACCCTCACGTGCGCGTACAGCGCCGCCCAGGCGACCGTGGCTCGCAACGCGACCGCCGCCGACATCGGGTTCCGCTGCTGCCTGTAGGCTGCCCGTGACCTGACCGGGGCGGCGCCAGGTGAAGAACCCCGGGCTTCTGTCCGAGGCGCGCCCGTCTGCCATCTCGCCGGGCCTGACTCAGGAGCAGCCGTTCGAGCCCGATTGTTTGCCCCCCATCCGTGCCTTCCCCCCGCGGGAGCGGGAGGGCGGAGCACGCGGAGGCCGGAGGAGCGGAGCGCGACCCCCCGTCCCTCGCTCCTGCGGGGGAAAAGGGCCGGGGTTAGGGGGCGGCCGCGGGCGACGCCGTGTGCGCCACAACCGCGCCTGGTGACCTAGACCGCCGGGACCGAGCCGCGCTCCGCGTCGGTCGGCGGCTTCGGCGACTTCTTCCGCACGACGCGGCGCTGCGTGCGCTGCCCCTTGGCCATTCGCTTGTCGATCCACTCCGTCAGCGGCGCGGCGACGTAGATGCTCGAGTACGTCCCGGCGACGATGCCGACGACCATCGCGAGCGCGAAGTCCTTGATGACGCCGGTGCCCCAGACGAAGAAGGCAAGCACGCTCAGCATGGTCGCCCCGCTCGTCAGGATGGTGCGCGACAGGGTCTCGGAGACGCTCAGGTTGATGATCTGCGAGAACGTCTTGCCGCGGTGCTTCGACAGGTTCTCGCGGATGCGGTCGTAGATGACGACGGTGTCGTTCATCGAGTAGCCGACGATGGTCAGCACGGCCGTGATCGTCAGGAGGGTGACCTCCTTCCGCAGCACGATGAAGACGCCGATGACGACCATCGCGTCGTGGATGCAGGCGACGACGACGCCCGGCGCGAACCGGAGGTCGAAGCGGAACGCCAGGTAGAGCATGATGAAGACGATCGCGATGGCGACGGAGTTCCGGGCGCTGTCCCGGAGCTGCTTGCCGGCCTTGGGGCCGACCCACTCCACGCGCAGGGCCTGGTCGGGGACCGCCGCGGCGCCGAGCTTGGCGCGGAGCCCGTCCATGAGCTGGTCGCCCTTCGACTGGAGCTGGATCTCGACGCGGTGGTCGCGCGGGTTGGTCAGCTGGGGGTTGGTGGGGCTCTCGCGCAGGTTCATCCCCGGCACGCTCCGGAGCTGCTCCTTGATCTTGGAGAGGTCCGGGTCGGTCTCGTAGCGGGTCGCGATCTTGTCGCCGCCGAGGCTGAACTTCACCTCGGTCGCCCGCGCGTTCGGCGGGCAGGCCGTCGCGTTCGAGACGGCCGCCTTCGGGTCGTCGGTGAGGCAGAGCGCCGCGCGGAGCTTGTTCTTGGAGGCGTCGTCGACGACGCTCACGTCCTGGACGCGGATGAGGAAGTGGTTCGCGTTCTCGGCGTCCTTCACCTGCACGACGTCCGGCGTGCTGAAGCCGCTCTCCTCGACCGCGCGGCGGATCTTCGCCGCGTCCACGTTCTCGCGGAAGGCGACCTCGACCTCGGTGCCGCCGCGGAAGTCCGTCCCGTAGTTGGGGCCCGGGTAGAAGGTGAGCGCCGTCGAGGCGACGACCAGGAAGATGGAGAGCGGGATCCAGAACCACCGCATCGCCATGAAATCGAACTGCCGGCCAGGCTTGAATAGTTCCATCGCCGTTACCCTCTGAACTCGCCGCCGACGCTGAGCCCCTTGACCTTCGCGCCGCGCACCCACCAGTCGAAGACGACTCGGGTGCAGAAGACGCCGGTGAAGAGGCTGCAGACGATGCCAACGATGAGCGTGTAGGCGAAGCCCTTGACCGGGCCGTTGCCGAAGTTTGCCAGGATGAGACCCGAGATGAAGACCGTGACGTGCCCGTCGACGATCGACGAGAACGCCTTGCCGTAGCCGGCCTCGACCGCCGCCCGGACGCTGCGCCCCGCGCGGAGCTCCTCGCGGATGCGCTCGTTGATGAGCACGTTGGCGTCGACCGACATGCCTATCGTGAGCGCCAGCCCGCAGATGCCAGGCAGCGTCATCGTCGCGCTGGCGTACGCGAGGATGGCCATCTGGAGCAGCAGGTTGAAGAGGACGGCCACGTCCGCGACGACCCCGCTCTTGTGGTAGTAGACGACCATGAAGAGGAGGACGAGGCCGGAGCCGACGAGCATCCCCTTGACCCCTTGACCGATGGAATCGCGCCCGAGCGACGGGCCGATGAGCGACTCGTTCGAGAGGCTGATGGGGGCCGGGAGCGCGCCGGACCGGAGCACGACCTCGAGCTCCTTGGCCTGGGCGAGCTGCTGCTCCGGGTCGCCCGCGCCGAGCGTGATGCTCGCGTGCGCGCCGATCTTCGACTTGATGACCGGGGCGGAGTTGATCTCGTCGTCGAGGATGATGGCGAAGCGGCGCTGGATGTTGGCGCCGGTCACCTCCTCGAAGCGGTCGGCGCCGGCCGGGCTGAAGGTCACGGCGACGTAGAACTGACCGACGGCGCCGCTGTTGTTGTCCTGGCCGACGGTGGCGTCGGTGATGTAGTCGCCGGTCACCTCGGCGCGGCCGAAGAGGTAGTAGGTGCGCCACCCGGTCGGCGTCGACTTGCCGGTGTCCGGGTCGTAGTCGTTCATCTTGCCGAAGCCGACCTGGTGGTCGTCCGGCACCCCGAGCGTCGCCGTCCACTTGCGCATGCGGGCGAGGCACTCGGTCATCGTCTCCTTCTCGCCCTTGACCATGCGGACCCAGTGGGTCGGCACCGTCTTGCCCACGCCGGCGGGGGCGTTCTCCTGGAAGAGCGACGCCCCCTCGGGGAGGCTGTCCTCCTTGATCTTGCCGAAGAAGTCCGACTCGTCGTCGACCATCTTGAACTCGAGGCGCGCGGTCCTCCGGATGGTCTCCTTGATGTCGTTGAAGGCCCGCTCGTCCTCGCCCGGCACCTCGACGATGATGTCCTCGTCGCGCGTCGTGACGGCCGCCTCGCGGAGCCCCTTCTCGTCGATGCGCTTGTTGACCGTCTCCTTCGCCTGCGTGACGGCGCGGTCGCGGATGAGCGTCTCGGTCTCGGTGCGGATCTTGTAGGTGATCTCGTTGGGGGCCGGGCCGCGCTGCTGGCCGAGGTCGCCCAGGAACTTCTTGTTGAAGCGGTCGTCGATCTTCGACAGGTCGGCGGCGTCGGTGAAGCGGAGCCGGACGAGCGCGCTCTCGGGGGTGGCGACGTGCACCTTCGCCTCGAGCTTCGTCAGCTCGTCGTGCGTGAGCGGGCCGTCGCCGGAGTGGACGCCGAACAGCACGCCGAGCGACTGGCGCATCTCGTCGGCGAGGTGGTCGCGCTTGTCGCGGATGGCCTCCTCGACCTCGACCGTGTAGACGAGCCGCATCCCGCCGCGGAGGTCGAGCCCCGGGGCGATGGCGAACGTCATCCGCTCGCGGATGTACGCCGGGCACGGGACCTTCCCGTCCGAGACGTTGTTCAGCGTCGGGAGGAGGACCAGGACGGCCGTCAGGAACGTGCACGTCACGAAGCCGGCCCGGAACCGCCAGCCGCCGTCCATGACGGGGAGCAGGAGGAAGAGGCTCATCACGACGATGAGCACCATCGTCACGATGCCCCAGAAGGAGTCGGCCTGGTAGAAGAGGAAGCCCGCCCCGCACGCCGCAGCGATGACGAGGAGCGAGTTGCGGAGGCTATGTTTCGAAGAGCTCATCCTGAGTCTCGGGACACCGGAGGCGGGCCCGACCTATCCCTTCTTCTCGGCGGCGGCCGCCTTGGCGTCCTTGAGATCCTTCAGGTCCTTGTCGGGAGCGGCCGCAGCGGGGGCGACCTCGAACGGCGAGATCGACCCGATGAGCATCTGCACGTTGGTCCCCGGGGCGATCTTCACCTTCGCGACCCTGTCGTCCATGTCGACCAGCTCGCCGATGAGGCCCGACTGCGAGACGACCTTCTCCCCCTTCTTCAGCTTCGACCGGGTCTCGGCCTCGCGCTTCTTCTGGTTCCTGCTCGTGAAGAGCATGAAGACCACGACGACCAGCATCGGCGCGAGCAGGATCCACGTGTTCGGCGCGGGGGGCTGCTGCGCGGCGCCCTGGGGGGCGGAGTCGGTCGAGGGGGCGGAGGTGCCTGGGGTCCCGGCCTTGGGGCCAACGGGCTGAAGGAGGAACGTCGAATGGGCCAAGAAGAGCTCCGGGAGCGGGCGAACGATGCGGAAGGCGGGGCGGGGGGCGGCGAGGGCGAAGCGGCGCGGGGGCGGCAGAGACTGCCGCGGCTGGCGTGGGATAGTCTCTGGGGGTGCGCACGTCAACCGAAGCGCACCGCGGCCAATTCCCCGAAGGCGCCCGGCCGTCAGTCCAGCCGCCCGTTACCTGAGCACCCGTGGGTGCCGGCGGGTGGGGCCGGGGGGGGGCTCCGGAGCTCGGCCGGGCATTCGAAGTCGAAGAGGTCGAGGAGGGCGTCGCTGTTGGCGTCGCGCGCGGTGAGCGCGGGGAGGTCGAAGACCGCCTCGACGAACCGCGTGATGGCCGTGTGGTCCTGGACGACGTGCGACGTGTAGCCGGGGCGGGCGTAGGGGGAGACCACGACCATCGGGACGCGCGGCCCGAGCTCGGTGAACTTGGCCTCCCTGGCGACGCCGGGGCGGGGGACGCAGGCGTCCGTCGGCGGGACGACGTGGTCGAAGAAGCCGCCGGACTCGTCGTACGTCCAGATGAGGGCGGTCCCCATCCAGAGCGGCCCGGCCACGACGTGCTCGTAGATCTCGCGCAGCCAGGCCTCCCCGGCGTGCAGGTCCCCCGGGGGGTGATCGTCCGTCACGTTCGCGACCGCGTCGACGAAGACGACCGCCGGGAGCGAGCCGTCATCGACCTGCCTCACGAAGTCCGCGAAGGCCCCCGTGTGCGGGTGGGTCGAGTCCCAGTTGAGCGACCCGAGGGGCACGTCGTCCGTGTAGACCCCCCACGTGACGCCGGCCAGGTCGAGCGCGTCGAACAGCGTCGGGAGCGCCGCGTCGGGGAAGCCGTCCCAGGTGCTCATGATGCCGTCGGACGTCCCGAGCAGGAGGAAATCGCGGTTCGGAAACGTCCCGCTTCGCACCGACGCGAAGTGGCGGTCGTTCATCGCGTAGGTGCTCGCCAGCCAGTAGTAAAACGGCAGATCGTCGCGGTCGTAGTAGCTCAGGGCGAACCGCCCGTCGGTCTTCGTCGAGGTCGCGGCGCTGGTGACGAACCCGTCCATCCGCCCCTTGTCGACCTGGGCGTGCATGTCGTTCCACTGGTGACCGGGGTCGTCCTTGATGCAGGAGGTCGTCTGGAGGAAGGGCTTCACGGCGGCGCCGCTCGGGTCCGGGTTCGAGAAGGTGGCCGGGATCGGCTCGACCCCCGGGCGCCCCTCTGCGTGGAGCGCGCCGAACAGGTGATCGAAGCTCCGGTTCTCCTTCATCACGACGATCACGTGCTGGATGGAGCTCGCCACGCGCGCCTGGTCGTACCGGCCGACGGTGTCGCTCGCCCTGGCCCCCGCGGCGAACCCGCACGACCGCCGGACGCAGGCGTACGGATCGCTGGCCACCGGGGAGGGGCAGGTCCGCCGGGCGCCGAGCCTGAAGTCGAGCAGGCCGGCCTCCGCTCCGGCCGCGGTCGCGTCCATGACGGTGGTCCCGCCGTCGGCGACGTCGGTCGCGGCGGCGCAGGTGGCGCCGTCATCGAGCGCGTGGCAGGCCGCGGGCGTGAGCGAGAGCGTGGCCGCCAGGAGTCGAAGCACGGCGGCGCGGGGCAGGCTCATGCGGAGCCCATGGGATACGAGACGGTCGCCACGCGCGCCAGGGGTGCACTGCGCTGTCCCCGTGACGAATCCAGCCACGGCGGCGAATACCGTCGCCGTCCCGCGTGGTCTGTCCCGACGGCGCGAGTGACCGCCGACTCTACCCGCGCCCCCCCTTCCCTCTCCTCGCCCCGCGCGCCGCCCCTGTCGCCGCCCCGGTCGTCGCCGCGCCCCCGGCCTTCTTCGCGAGGAACAGCACATCGCGCGCCCCCGACCCGGCGCGCGCCGCGACGAGCTTCATCTCGACGGTGAGCCCCGCCCGCTCCAGGTTCTTCCGGTACCGCTCGTCCGCGGCCGCCGACCAGAGCGCCAGGACCCCGCCCGCGCGGAGCGCCCCCGCGCACTTGCGCGCCCCGGCCTCGCTGTAGAGCCGGCCGTTGCCCGCCTGCGTGAGCGCGGACGGGCCGTTGTCGACGTCGAGCACCAGCAGGTCGAGCGTCCCCTGCGCGGCGAGGATGGCGTCATGCACATCGGCCACCTCGAGGCGGACGCGCGGGTCCGCGAGCGGGCGGAGCGCGAGATCGGCGAGGTGCGTCTCGTTCCAGCGGACCAGCTCGGGGACGAGCTCGACGACCCGGACGGGGACGTCGGGAGGGAGGAGGTCGAGCGCCGCGCGGAGCGTGAAGCCGAGGCCGAGCCCGCCGAGGAGGACGTGGCGCGGCGACGCGACCCGCTCGAGGGCGTACTTGACGAGCGTCTCCTCCGAGCCGTGGACGCGGCTCGACATGAGGGCGATCCCCCCGGCGCGGACGACCCACTCGTCGCCGCGGCGCGCCAGGAGGAGCTCGGTGCCATCGGGGGTGAGGGCGCGGTCAACGGTCTGCCAGGGCTGCATGGGGGTGCGCGCAGACTAGCCGACTGCGTGAACGGAGAGGTGGTTGCCGGTGCGAGACGTGGAATTGCCGCAGGGACGCGAACAATCCACGGGGAATGAAACCGGTCGTTTTCGTGTCGTCTTCGTGAAGCTTTTTCTC
>Ga0316217_10004323_pt1 | contig 15459 bp, 14 predicted proteins | sample 1anoAmetaG_FD_203633 | JGI IMG/M metagenome (GOLD analysis project Ga0316217, IMG submission 203633) | Freshwater microbial communities from Trout Bog Lake, Wisconsin, USA - 1anoA | ecosystem: Environmental > Aquatic > Freshwater > Lake > Hypolimnion/Profundal zone | place: USA: Wisconsin... | reverse complement strand
CGTGATTCGCCGATCACGTTCGGCACAGCCGCGGCACTGCGGAGCATCCGTTTTGGCTTGATCGACATCCATGCCGGTGGTATTATCGGCATTCAGGCGTCAAAAACGCTAAACAAGGACTACTGCGCTGGTTTCGGGGTTGTCTGGCGCGAACGGCGTTGCCGTGTCGGGATCCAACCTGTACATCGCTAAAGCCAACGGTACGGTTGGTGTATACAACGCCACCAGCGGCGCCGTGATCAACGCCTCCCTGGTTTCGGGGTTGGGTTCCATCTGGGGTATTACCGTGTCGGGATCCAATCTTTATGTTGCCGACAGTAGCCACAACTTGATTGCCGAATACAACGCCACCTCGGGTGCCGCCTACAACGGCGGCAACGGCACCTTGATTACGGGACTCTATGACCCGTATGGCGTTGCCGTATCGGGATCAGACCTGTTTGTCGCCAACTTTGGCACCGGCACCATCGGCGAATACGACGCGACCACGGGAGCGACGATAAACGCCAGTCTGGTCTCGGGGCTCGAAGAACCGATGGGCATCGCCGTGACCGCGGTTCCCGAGCCGGCGAGTCTTTCGCTGCTGGTGCTGGGCGGCACCGGCCTGCTGGCCCGCCGGCGGCGTCGCGCGGCTCGATAACTCGACGCGGACGTCCCGTGCCCGCATCAGGAAAAACCCGCTGAATCTCCCGCCTCCGGCCCACCGCCGGAGGCTTTTTACCGGCGTGGCGGGGCGTTGGGGTCGCGTTGGGGGCAACGTGATGCACGGGACAAAATGCCGGATATTGCCGAGGGAATGATCTGCGGCGGCAGCTTTTCTTTGGCAGGAAGCACGGAACCCCGGGCCAGGTGTCCGCCGCCGGGGCGAAAAGGATGCCGCTGGGCACTTCAGTCATGTCGGGCCGGCTTCAGCTTGCCGGGGTGTTATCGACGAGCTGAATCCCGTCCTACAAAACTGCAAATAAGATGGCAATACGGGTTCACGCAGAGCGGCGGAGGGGGAAATGGATCGGATCGAATTTCCGCGCGTTTTTTTACGTCTTTTGCGCCTTTTCGCGGCAGTGAATACCGGCCACAAAAAACGATGAGCCAGATTTGCGGCCGAACCTTATTCTTCGCGGCCTCCGTTGATCCCTGTTCAATTGCCTCTTTCCCGTCCGTGTGCGGTATCACGCTGCGCCAGATGGGAGAACAGGCAAACAGTAGATCAGGAGAATAGCGCGAAGTATCGGCCTGCAAACTATCACGCCTTCGCGCCTTCAAACCCGTCTTCTGATTTATGCCCGGCTGGCCACGGCCGCTTCCGCCGGCAGCACAATCGGCACCAATTCGCTGATCCGTCGGATGATATAATCCGCCTGGACATGCGTTCGCGCGACGCTGAGCGGCTGCTTGAGCGCGGTCTTCATGCCCATGCGGCCGGCCCCGTAAACATCGTTGCGCACCACATCGCCGACAAACAGCACGTCCTCGGCTCGTTCACCAACGGCCTCCAAAGCTTTGGTAAAGATCTTGCGGCTGGGTTTGCGATGACCGGTCTCACTGGAATAAATCCGCAGCGGCAGATATTCCAGCAAGCCCGTTAGTTCCAAATGATGGTCCAGCAGCACCCCGCCAAAATACGTGTTGGAAACAATGCCGATCTTGATCCCCGCCGCGCGGAACAACTGCAAGGTGGCGAGCAAATCGGATTCGATCCGGCTGTAATCCACCAGTGGTTTGTACCATTCCCAGCCGATTTCAAATTTGAGTTTTGGGTCATCGGGCACGCCATAACTGCGTTCCAACCGCCACATCAGGTTGAGCAGGCTGAAATCGCGGCCGCTGATTTGCGACCACGCCAGGCCGGCGCGGGTCAGCCAAAGATGGCTGCGGACGTAGCGTTTGAACGGGGGGATTTTGGGCGCGCCGGTTTGCATCAGGCGGTGGTAGGCGGCGCGCGAACCCCGGTCCAGCACGTCTTTGAGATTGATCGGCTCAAAGTCCAGCAGGGTGTCGCCCAGATCAAAGAGGATGGCACGAAACATCGCTATAGGCGTCGCCTTTATTGTGTCCTAATGCACTTTGGCCATAGTCAGCACCTGTTCGACCATTTTTTCCACCCCCTGAAACACGATCCACGGCCCCACCTCATTCATATAGCATGGTGTGGAAACCAGATGATTATCCATATCCATCACGATACCGGTCGGGGCGGCATCCTCATGCACACCGCCCATGGCATTAATGGCGGCGGCGGTGTCGGCATCGGTGCCAATGGTTAAACGGGGCTTCAGCCCGGCCGTGCCCAGGATTTTCGCCGCCAGCACCGGTGCGATGCACGCCAAGCCGATGGGTTTGCCGGCGCGGTGCATCTCCAGCACCAGACTGGTCAATTCCGGTAACACTTTACAGTTTGTCCCTTCGGTGGCAAATGTCGAGAGGTTCTTCACCGCGCCAAACCCACCGGGAAAAATCAGCGCATCCAACTCCCCGGCGGATATTTGCGCCAAGTTGCGAACCTTGCCGCGGGCAATGCGGGCCGATTCCACCAGGATATCCCGGCTGGGACCGCCGGATTTCCCGGTGACATGATCCACCACATTGGCCTGCGGCCCGGACGGCGCCAGGCAAAGCGCCGTGGCCCCGCGGCGATCCAGGGCAATCAAGACGCTGGTGGTCTCGTGAATTTCACTGCCATCGCGCACCCCGCATCCACTTAATATCACGCCAACTCGTATCGCCATATCCGCCTTTCGCTAGAATCCTGTATAGTATAGACGTTTGTGCGGTTAATGCCGAACGAAAACATTGCCGATGGCCAATTGCCGCGGCGTTTGAACATTGGTAGACATCATGCATCACCTCTTGCTTAACGTGCTATGGCTGATGAGCCGTTATATCCACGTCGTCTGCGCGACGCTGCTGGTGGGCGGCACGCTTTTTTACGAGATGGTGGTGCCGCTGGCGATTGATGAACTGAGTTCCGAGCAGCAACTGCTGGTGTTCGCCAAGGCGCGGTGGACGTTTAAGTGGATCGTTTGGTTCAGCGCGTTCTTCATCATCCTCAGCGGCGTGGTTAACACTATGATGCATTGGGAACAATACACGAATGTGCGCTATACGCAGATCGCGGTTCCGGCCAAAGTGAATGTCGGCCCGGAGATTCGCACCGTTCCGCGGGCGGGTCAGGTGGGCTTGTGGTGGTCGGCGCACGTCAGCGCCGGCACCATTGCCGTGCTGATCGCGCTGTCGCTGACCATCGGCGCGGCGCCACCCGTGCGGCCCGTCCGCTGGATGCAGTTGAATCTGATGATCCTGCTGCTGGTGATGTTTTTGGCCACCGCCACGCGGCAAGCCCGGCTTCAGGCCGAACTGGGCGGTAGCCCGACACCGCCGCCAACCGCCGTGAATGGAGGCTGAAGCCTCATGCCGCCCACCGCTGACCTTATCGCCGCAGCCCCAACCCCGGCCAGGATCGAACTGGCCCCGGGCGTCTACACGCCGGAAGATGCCTTGGTCATCCGCTTTTCCCGCGGTGGTGGACCCGGTGGGCAAAACGTCAACAAGGTCAACACCCGCGCCGAATTGTGGCTGGCCATCGACAACCTGACCGGCATCGCCCCCGACGCGCTGCTGCGACTGCAAAGCCTGGCTGGCAGCCGTTTCACGCAAGCCCGCGAGATTCATTTGGTCAGCCAAGTGGAGCGCACGCAGGAATCGAATCGCGCCGATGTGATGCAGCGTTTGCGGGAGATGATTGTGCAGGCGATGGTGCGTCCCAAGCCACGGCGCAAAACCCGGCCCACCGCCGCCTCGCGCCGCCGCCGCCTCGATGCCAAACGGCATCGCGCCGGCATCAAATCCAACCGCCGTGGCGGGGAAGAGTGATGCGGCGAGTTTCTCACGAAGCAACCGCCTCTTGTTGTAGCCCCGCATGTACACGCGGGGCTTCCGCCAACAACTGAAACCCATCAGCGCTGCAACACCACAAAATATCCATTGCGGTCCCCGCTGCCCAAAAATCCCGCGACCGCTTTGTAAACCGGCAGCGAACTATTTTTCCCGCCGGCATCTTGTTTGGCGTTGCCGGCGATGACCACCGTGTTGCCGCGTGCGGCCACGGCATTGAAGTTGGTTCCCGCGAAGCCGCCGCACTGGATCAATTTGCAATCCCGATCCAGCACGGCGAGAAAGCCATCACCGGCAAAGCCCGCGCCGACCATGCCCGGGCCGGCAAAGCCTTCCGGTGTGCCGGGATACCAGGGGTCTTTGCTGGGACCGCCGCTGCCGCTGTTGCCGACCACCAGCAGATTGCCTTTGGCGTCGCCGGTGGCGGCGGTCAGATCCAGCCGGTTGGCTTGCGTGGGCGTGGGGCAGGCGCAGAGCCAGGTGCCTTTCAACAGCTTGCCGTTGGCGGCGCTGGCGTGTAGAAGCAGAGCGCGCGTTTTGACGCCTTCGCTGGCGAAAGCCGGATCGGCCATAAAGACACCATCGAAAACCCCGGGGTCGATCGGTTTGTCCCAGTGCATCGGGTCGCGCAGGCACAGGCAATTGGCGTCGTCGGCCTGGAGCAGAAGCAACAGGGAACCATCGGAATGCAGGCAGATGTGTTCCACCGTGCCGCCTGATTGCGATCCCGCGCCGCCCACCGCCGTCGCTTTGTCCAGGTGCGGACTGGGATTCCACAAATCCCAAACCGGCTGGCCCGCACGGTCGTAGGCACAAACGAAAGGCTCGGGATGCAAACGCGGGAGATTCCCGGCAAAAACGCGCCCGGTGACGATCGCCGCGCCGGTCTGCGGCACCACCACCAGGCCCCCGATGTTGAACGAACCATTCCGGATGATCGGCACGTTCCATCGCTCCGTGCCGTTGCCGGCAACGCGGGAGAGATTATCCATCGCCAGCAGCAAAAGCTCATTGCCATCCACGTCAAAATCGCGCAGCCCAAAGTGCGTGACAAAACCGGTGATTCGGCCCAGGTCGGCAGGCATGCCCACCACGATCGCTTCCGGCCCCTGGCGAACCAGCAGAAAGACGTGACCGGCAGCGTCCAGTCGCAGCTTTTCCACCTGGCTGCCAGCGGGAAATTTGCTCAGCGCCAGGATCTTATGTCCATCGGCGGATAACCGCACAATAAAGCCGCGCGCACTAACCGGCACCGGGAGTTCTTCCTTGGGAGCATTCTTGTTGGCCGGTTGCCTGGCATTGGCGGGCAGCGGCAGTTCGAGGCTGTGGGGTGCATCCGGGAAATCGGCGGCTTGCCCGGCCAGCACGATGGTGCCATCCGCTTCGATGCCCGCGCCCACCAGCGCAGCGCTGTCCCCACCGCCCAAACACGAGGCGGCGACCACTTTCAGCGTCCCTTCATTGTTAGGGGCCACATCGGCGGGAAGGTCCACCGCCAGGGCCAAGTCGGCCAAGCCGAGAATCAGCGCCAACGCCGCAGTTTTCATCGCGAATTGCATAGCCCACAACTCCCTCGCCTGCTACTTCCATTGATACACCAGACGAAATTATTCGTTGACTTGTAACGCCGGTAGTTTAGCGTCCAGAAATGCTTGCAGCAATTGCGCCGCCACCAGCGCGTCCAGCAATTTGGCCTTGGCTTTACGCGTCATTTTTTCGCCGTCGCGTTTCCGCTGGTTCAGGGTTTGCTCGGCCTCAAAACTGCTGAGCCGTTCGTCCACAAAGACAATTGGCAAGCTGGTGGATTTGGCCAGCGCTTGGCCCCAGACAATCGCCGCCCGCGCCGGTTTGCCTAAAGTGTCGTCCATGTTGATCGGCACACCCAGCAGCAGGCGTTGCACGCCCTGCCCGGAGATGAATGCAAGGATTTGTGCCGCGGCGTTTTCGGGCGTGGAAACCTGCAAAACTTCCATTGGCGTGGCGAAGCGGCCGCCTTCATCGCTCATCGCCAAGCCCACACGCCGCGTGCCGAGATCGATCGCCAGGGTTCGCATGATTTACTGGTAGCGGTCGCCGTACTTTTCCTTGGCCTTGTTCACCATTTCCTTGACGCGCTGTGCCTGGTCTTTGGGGCACACCAGCGTGACATCCTTGGTATGCACGATGATCGTGTCGTTAATGCCAATCGTGGAAATCAGGTGATTGGGATCTTGGCTCACCACCACGTTGTCATTGGAATCCAGGAACACGTAAGTCGGCGAATCCACCGAATTGTTGTAATCATCCACCGGCAGCGTTTCCGCCAGGGCTGGCCAACTGCCCACGTCCAGCCATTGCACGGGCATTTCCACCACGATCACGTGCGCCTTGCCTTTGCCGAGGCTGACCGGTTCCATGATGGCGTAATCGACGCTGATTTTCGGCAGGCGCGGATAAACTTCCTTCAGCACCGCCTCCTGTTTATCGGTGCCCCACGCGGCGGTGATTTGGGCCAGCCCCTTGTGCGAACCGGGTAAGTGAGCCGCAACTTCATCCAGCACCGTATCGCAACGCCAGACGAACATGCCGCTGTTCCAATAGTACCGGCCGGATTCCACATAGCGGTCGGCCAGGGCTTTGTCGGGTTTTTCAAAGAAACCCTGCACGCGGTAAGCCTGATCGATGGCAATCTTCTCGCCGCGGTGGATGTAACCCAACCCGGTGTGCCCGTAGGTCGGCACAATGCCGAAAGTCACCAGCGCCTTGGGCTGCTGGGCCACCACTTCAAAAGCGGTCTTCAAACTGGTCTGGAAAACCGCGATCGGCTCGATCACATGATCGGCACTGACCACGGCACAAACCGCCTCGGGATCGCGCTTCAGCAAAACCGCGGCGCTAAAGCCCACGGCATTGGCGGTGTCGCGCGGCAACGGTTCGCCCAGCAGATTGGCCGGCGGAAGCTCCGGCAAATTATCCCGCACCGCCGCCGCGTGGTTGGCGCCGGTGCAGACGTAAATCCGCTCGGCCGGCAAAATGCCGCGCAGCCGCTCGTAGCTGAGCTGCAAAAGACTTTTTCCATGAATGACCGGCAGCAGTTGTTTGGGCCGGTCCAGCCGCGACAGCGGCCAAAGCCGCGTGCCGGAGCCACCGGCCATAATCACACCGTATTGCATGGGATAAGTATACCCGAGAAAAGTGCCAAATGCCGAATTTGGATGCGCGCATTTGTCAGGATGGTTTTCTCCCGGTTATCCTACAGCCCATGTTGGACAAAATCGGCAATATGACCGGATGGATGTATTCGGTGGCGCTGGCGGGATTGATGGCGCTGACCATTGTGTATCTGGACAGCGCCCGACGGGTCAGCGGCCCGACGGATTTCGGCATCAAGCTTCGCGAGCAGGGGCTGGACCTGCCCACGCTGGATGCCAGCCTGTTACCCACGCAAGACCAATCCGATGACGGCGGCAAACTCTACTGGCAGATCGCCACCGAATATCATGCCAACGGCAACGCCGGCAAATGCAAAGCGTTTGAAGATGATCCCACCAAGCCGGCGCCGGCGCTGATCGAAGATTTGGTGGCAGCCGGTCGGATGAGGGACTGTACTATTTATACCAGTCGTTTGGATAAGCTGCTGAATTTTGACGCCCAGCATGATGAAATGGATAACCTGAAAGACTTGGGCGCAAACGTCAATACGGCGGCGTTTCGCCTGGTGAAGACCCACCAGGTCGAGCTTGGCGAAAAATACGCCAAGGCGGTGATCGCCCTGGGCCAGGATTTGATCCGCGAACGCTACAGTTACGAAGAATTCGATCTGGGTTTGGCGCTGACGGACAGCGGGTTGGCCGTGCTGGCTGACGCCAAACTTCCCGGAGTATCGGACACGGCCGAGCAATGCGGCGAGCAGATGAGCCGGGTCGGTACGGATTGCCGGGACATCTGGAAAGTTCTGGGTGGCCGCGGTGAGGTTAACTACAGTAAGCATACCGGTGACATGCTCTTCGCCGCCGCCCATGCCAAAGACAAGGTTTGGCGTGACGAGGCGATTTTGCAGCTTGGCCGCATCCGCTTTGCCAAGGGCACGCGCGATGCCGATTCCAACGCCGCCAAATATTACGCGGATAAGCTAAGCCTGGAACACGATCAGGTGATCGCCACGGCGGGCAAGGCGTCGGCGAATATGACCGAGGATATTTTCCAGGGGTTTCATTGAGATTAAATCCGTTCGGGGGCGACTAAATCTTCCAGGGTTTCGCGGCGGCGGATGATCTTATATTGATCGCCGTCCACCAGCACCTCGGCGGCGCGGCAACGATTGTTGTAATTGCTGCTCATGGCAAAACCATACGCGCCAGCCGTGAAAACCGCCAATAAATCGCCGCGCACGGTTTTAGGCAACGCGCGATCCTTGGCCAGATAATCGCCGCTTTCGCAGATCGGGCCGACCACGTCCATCGTTTCGCCGTCCACCGGGGGCACATCAGCATCACGCTGGGCACGCAGATTGGCGGCATCGGGCTTGGCAGGCCAGATGTAGTGGTACGCTTCATATAACGTGGGCCGAATCAGATCGTTCATGCCGGCATCGACGATCACAAACTTCTTGCTGCCGCCGGTTTTGCGGTACAGCACGCGCGTCAGCAAAATGCCGGCGTTGCCGGCGATATACCGGCCCGGCTCCAGCGCGATGCGGTACGGCTTGCCCAGCAGCAGCGGCAGCAACGCCTTGGCGTGCTGGCTGATCGGCAGGGCCTGATCCGGCTTACGATAATTCACCGCGTAGCCGCCGCCCAGGTCGAGCCACTCGATCTGGTGCCCGCGCGCGGTTAATTCGTCGATCAAGCGCGTGGCCTTGGTGACCGCATCCACGTATGGCTGAATCTCATACACCGGCGAACCGATGTGCAGATGCAGCCCGGCAATGCGCAGATTTTTCAGCCCGCGGTATTGCCCGAACACCCGCGTGGCCCGCTCGATATCCACGCCGAACTTGGTTTCCTTCTTGCCGGTGGCGGTTTTGGCGTGCGTCTTGGGATCGACATCGGGATTGATGCGCAGCGCCCCCACGGCTTTCTTGCCCAGCCGGCCGGCGATGGCGTCGATGTTTTCAATCTCCGCTTCCGATTCGATATTGAACGCCGCGATGCCCACTTCGATGGCGCGGCTGATTTCCTCATCGGTTTTGCCGACGCCGGCGTAAATGATCTTTTGCGGCTCGCCACCGGCTTGCAGCGCGCGGTATAATTCACCGCCGCTGGTGACATCAAACCCGCAGCCTTCGGCGGCCAGCACCTTGCAAATATTGATGTTGCCACAGCTTTTGATGCTGTAGCAGATGGTCGGCTTGACCGGGGCAAACGCCTCGGCGATTTGCCGATAATGCCGCAGCAGTGTGGCCTTGGAATAGACATATGCCGGCGTGCCGACCTCGCGGGCGATCTGCGCGGCTGGTACATCTTCGCAATAAAGCTCGCCGTTCTGGTAGTTGAAGAAATCCATATAGCGTTACCAATCGTACCAAGAGTGATTATGATCGGCACCTTCTGGAGCACCGGTTGAAAACAAAAAGTCTTCTCATCGTTTCGATCCTTCTTCTGGCCGGCACGGCCGCACTGGCCGCCAAACCGATCGAAGGAGGCATGGATGCCGACCGCGTGCAGGCGATTGCCGCGTTCTTACCGCAGGGGGCGTTCGGCTTTGGCCCGCCGATTACCGATCGCGCGGCCTGGGAACATCTGGCGGCGACCAAGCAATTCGCCGGTGCTGTTGCCGATGCCGAAAAACTTCTCGCCAAGCCTGTGCCGGAGATGACCGAAGATATCTACCGCGAATTCAACCGCACCGGCCAGCGCACCGAGAATTACCGGAAAACCCGTTCGGCACGCTATGGCCGCATCGCGGCTTACGTGCTGGCTGAGTGTGTTGAAAACAAAGGGCGTTTTCTGCCGCCGCTGGAAAAACTGGTCGCCTCGATCTGCGACGAGCCAACCTGGACCTACAACTTTCACGATCCGGATTTGCGCTATTGGCAAGGCAAAGCCTATTTCGTCGATCTTGGTGCGGTGGAGCCGGCCCACGCCTTGGCCGATGCTTTGCATCTGCTGGGCGACAAACTGGACGAGGACACGCGTAAATTGATCGTCACCAACCTGCGCCGCCGCATTCTCCAGCCGTATCGCGCTGCCGTCGAAGGCACCGCGCCGGCCATGTGGTGGATCACCGCCGAGATGAACTGGAACGCCGTCTGCCACGCCGGTGTGGTCGGCACCGCCCTGGGCGCGTGCGATGATCCGGCGGAAAAGGCCTTTTACGTGGCAGCCGCCGAAAAATACATGCACGATTATCTCGCCGGTTTTGGTCCCGACGGCCTATGTGCCGAGGGCATGGGCTATTGGGGTTATGGCTTTGGCAACTTCACCACGCTGTCGGAAGAAGTCTGGCAAGCCACCGGTGGCAAGGTTGATCTGTTCGATCTTCCCGGAGCCAAACTGGCTGCCCTGTATCCCGTGCGGCTGGAAATCATCAACGGCGTTTTGCCCGCGATGGAGGATTGCCCGCCCAATCCCAAGCCCGGCGCTTATCCGCTGCAATATCTTAACCGCCGGTATGGTTTGAACCTGGCCCGCTGGCAGACCAACGATTTCACCAGGCGTTCCAGCGATTTGCCGGTCAGCATGATGCTGTCCAACCCCAACTCCGCCACGGCCCAGCCACCGACAGCGCAGCTGCAAGCGGCCAATCCGCAGGAGTTTTACGAACTGCGCAGCTATTTCGACCACGGCGGCGTGCTGGTTTGCCGACCCGCCAAGAACTCCGACGGCAAGTTGGGCGTGGCCTTCAAGGGCGGCTACAACGACCAGCCGCACAACCACAACGATCTGGGCACCTTCATCACCGTGGTCGGCGATCAAGCCTTGATTCTCGATCCCGGTGGCGAAGTTTATAATTCGCGCACCTTCAGCAAAGACCGCTACAAAAGCAATCTGCTCAACAGTTTTGGCCACCCCGTTCCGATCGTGGCCGGCAAACTGCAAAGCACCGGCAAGCAAGCGGTGGCCAAGATTCTCAAGGCTGATTTCACCGATGACGCCGACACTTGGGCGATGGATCTAAGCAGCGCCTATGCCGTGCCGGAACTTACGCGCTTGGTGCGAACCTTCACCTATCACCGCGCGGGCGCGGCATCGCTGACGGTGGCCGATGATGTCGCTTTCACTTCGCCGCAGACCTTCGCCGGGGCGATGATCACCTATGGCAAATGGCGGCAAGAGCCGGACGGCTCGATCCTGGTTTACCAGCACGGCCAGGCCGTGTCGGTGGCGGTGGATGCCGGCGGCCAGCCGTTCGAGGTGGCCGGCGTAACCATCGACGAAAACAGCGATGCCCCCGAGCACGCCAAGCCGACGCATATCAGCATTGCGCTAAAAAATCCGGTGAAAGATGCACGCGTGGTGCTGACGGTCAAACCGGCAGCAGCGCCGGCCGAATAGTTTGGTCGTTGGAATGACATGGAAGGCATGGCGATGAATCCGATATCTGCACTCTTTTCCCGGGCCGGTCGATGGTTGGCGGTTGCGCTACTGGCATTGGCCGGGCCGGGCGCGGCCTGGGGCGCGACTTACGTGGTGAACGGCGGCAACCCGCAAGCCAGCGATGACGGGCCGGGGAGCCAGGCCAACCCGTTCCGCACCATCGGCCGGGCCACCGGCAAACTGTTGCCGGGCGATACGGTCTGGATCAAGGCCGGAGCCTACCGCGAGGTTGTGAGTGTCGAGGCCAACGGCGCGGCCGAACAGCCCATCACCCTTGCCGCCGCCCCCGGCGACGAAGGCAAAGCGGTCATCACCGGCAGCGATCTGGTGACCGACTGGCAGCGGCCCACCGACGCGATGTGGACCACGCCTTGGAACCACACCCTGGACAGCCATTATCCGGCCGACTGGATTACCACCTTCGCCATGGCCGATTACGGCCCTAATGCCAAGCGCTGCGAGATGGTTTTTGTGGACGGCCAGCCGTTGCAACAGGTGCTAGCCACCGGCTTGCTGCGGCAAGGAACGTTCGTCGTGGATGAGCCGCGGCATCTGCTGCGGATGGCCCCTGCGCCCGGCCAGGACGTCAAGCAAGTGGAAGTGGCCGTCCGCCAGGAAGGGCTGAAAATTCACGGCCGTTTCCTGCACATCCGCGGGCTGAGCGTGATCCACGTGGCCAACACCTACGAGGCCGCCGCCATGGATGTGGCCGGGGATGACAATGTCGTGGAAGACTGCCGGATCGAGTGGAACAACCTGGACGGCCTGCGTCTGAGCGGCCATCGCCTGCGGGCCACCGGCAACGTCGCCAGCCACAATGGCGACTGCGGCATCCATGCCTCCATCGACGATTCCCGCCTGGAAAACAACGTCACCAGCGACAACTCCTGGCGCATGGGCCCCGGCTGGCACGAAGGCGGCATCAAGGTCGTCGGCATCCAGCCGGCCGGTAACGTCATTGTCGCTCACGTGGCCAAAAACAACCGCGGCGCGGGAATCTGGTTCGACTCGTGCGGCCCCAACAATCGCGTGGAACGTTGCTGGCTGGAAGGCAACCTGATTGCCGGCCTGGAGTTTGAGGCATGTCTGGGCGGCAACCAGGTGGCCGTCAACAATGTCATCTGCAAGACCCGCCCCATCGCCGATGCGATGTATCCCAAAGGCGACGGCGCGGGCATCCTGATCTACGAGAGCGGCGGGGTGAAAATCCAGAACAACACCATCGTCGGCAACGCCCGCAGCGGCATCGCGCTGGTCGGCGGGCAGCGCGAAAACGGGGCTTACTGCGCCAACGTGGAGATTTACAACAATATTATCGCCGACAATGGCGTGGCCGGGTTGACCTACTGGTTCTGGGGCAAAGCGGCCAAGCCCGAATCCTTGGCCAGTCATCGCAGCGATTACAACCTGTGGTATCAACCGCAGGGCAAGCTGGCGATGTTGCTCACCAGCCAGCCGGGCGATTTGCCGCAGTTGCAGGCCGCTACCGGCCAGGAGGCCCACTCGCTGTCCGGTGAGCCGAAGTTCACCGCCGCAGACAAGGGTGACTATCGCCTGCTCCCAGACAGCCCGGCGGTCGGCCGCGGCGTGCGCCTGGAAGGTGTGTCCGACGACTTCACCGGCCAGGCGCGATCCGGCCAGGGTGGGCTGGATTTGGGCGCTCATGAGCATCGGTAAAGCAGGTCATGGCGGCCAGCCACCCCGGTAGCATCGTCCGGCGGACGCACTTTAGTGCGTCCGCCCGACCTTCACCCGTTTACCTTCCCGCCCGGAACGCTACAATCCGCCGTTTTCAATGGAGACTGACGATGGCTTTGAATACAACCGATCCCGCGCTTTATGAACTGATCCAGAAGGAAACCCGCCGGCAGCACGATACCCTCGAGCTGATCGCCAGCGAAAACCATGTTTCATCCGCCGTGCTGGAAGCGGCCGGCAGCGTGCTGACGAACAAATACGCTGAAGGCTATCCCGGCGCGCGTTATTACGGCGGGTGCGGGTTTTATGATGAAATCGAGAATCTGGCCATCGAGCGCGCCAAGAAGCTTTTCAACTGCCAGTTCGCCAACGTGCAGTCGCACTGCGGGGCCAACGCCAATCTGGCGGCGTTCATGGCCATGATGCAGCCGGGCGACCGCTTCATTTCCCTGAACCTGGCCTGCGGCGGGCACTTGAGCCATGGCATGAAGCTCAACGCCTCGGCCATCTTTTACAAGCCGGACCATTATGAGCTTGATCCGAAAACCGAAACCATCGATTTCAACAGCGTGCGGGCCAAGGCCCACGAACTGAAACCCAAGATGATCCTGTGCGGCTACAGCGCTTATCCGCGGACCATTGATTTTGCCCAGTTCCGCAGAATTGCCGACGAAGTGGGCGCGCTGCTGATGGCCGACATCGCCCATGTGGCCGGGCTGGTGGCGGCGGGGGTGCATCCGTCGCCGTTCCCGCACGCGCATGTGGTCACCACCACCACGCACAAAACCCTCCGCGGCCCGCGCGGCGGCATGATCCTCACCAACGACGCCGATTTGGCCAAGGCCATCAATCGCAGTGTTTTCCCCGGCAGCCAGGGCGGCCCGCTGATGCACATCATCGCCGCCAAGGCGGTGGCCTTTGGCGAAGCCCTTCAGCCGGAATTTAAGACGTACGCCCAGCAGATCGTGAAAAACGCCCGCGCCCTGGCTGACGCTTTGGTCAAGCGCGGCTACCGCCTGACCAGCGGTGGCACCGACAATCACCTGATGCTGGTGGACCTGCGCGCCCGCCACGAATCACTCACCGGCAGCGACGCCGAAAAAGCTCTGGAAGCCGCCGGCATCATCGCCAACAAGAATGGCATTCCCTTCGATCCGCGTCCGCCGAAAGTGACCAGCGGCATTCGCCTGGGCACCCCCGCCACCACCACGCGCGGCTTGAAAGAAAAGGATTACGACCGCGTGGCCGATTTCATCGACCGCGCGATCATGAACAAGCAGGATGCGGCAGTGCTGGCCAAGCTGCGCGGCGAAGTGGCGGAATTTGCCAAGGCGTTTCCGATGCCGCATTGAAGTATCCGACCGAAAGGAGGGACTCATGCCGCTCACACCGTTTCAGCTTGCCCTTCAGCAAGGCATGGAGTCTAAAGAAAAGGTCAGCCCGATCCGCAATGCGCTCAAGCCGCTTGGCGAAAAGTTCAAAATTACTGCCGCCGAGGATGCGCATGCGCTTGCTGCGGCTCTGATTTCAGCGGCGGAGAAGAACCCGGACCACAAGCTCGGCTCGGTTTTCACAGCGTTAGTTCATCTATTGCAAAATATTGGTTCTCGGGAAGCATTTCAGGTTCTTCAGACCGAAGCAATGCCGTGCCTTGAGAAATTATTTGACCAGGAGTTTGCCACAGGAAAACCTGACGCGCACAAGCTGCATTTTATCCTCAAGTTGTTTGCTCTTTATGGTCGCGCAGAGGGCTTCCAACGTGTTGTCCGCGCAATTCGCGGGAACCTCGCTGCGGTTGGTGGTGGACGACGGTTATTGGCAGTTTCCATGCCAAGCATCCCCTTCTGAAGAAGCTGCTGGAACTTCCGCTGACCGAGTACCCGCGTAATTTCGTCCGAGTGGCATTGGTGGATCACGCCAACCATCTGGCGATCGACGGCAACATTGCTCATCACCCCTTCGATTGTCCCGAGGGCAAGCAGCAGTTAAGGGAATGGCTGGTGGATCCAAATCCCGAAAATTTTTCTTACGGCCAAAGCGCCGCCTTAGCCTTGCCATTTATCTCAAATCCCGAGCGAAACGACTTGCTGGCATTGGCGATGCGCCACTCAAATAACCTTGTCCGATTAGATGCTGCCGCCGCGGCGGTAAAAGCCGGCAACTCCGACGGAGTGGACGTTCTTGCCCGCGCCTGTAGCGATGCCGCGCTGCTCAATCGTGCCGCCGATTGTGCTTGGATAGCGTGTCACCGCAGTGATGGGATGGGGGGCCATGTTCAGGTGTGCTGAGCGGCTTTTGGCTCATCCGGTCGGAAGCGGGACCAGCAGCGGTGTACCGGCGGGGTTGCGGAGCA
>Ga0316217_10004322_pt1 | contig 15460 bp, 14 predicted proteins | sample 1anoAmetaG_FD_203633 | JGI IMG/M metagenome (GOLD analysis project Ga0316217, IMG submission 203633) | Freshwater microbial communities from Trout Bog Lake, Wisconsin, USA - 1anoA | ecosystem: Environmental > Aquatic > Freshwater > Lake > Hypolimnion/Profundal zone | place: USA: Wisconsin... | reverse complement strand
TTGAATGAGCTAATATATAATATTTGCTGATGGCGAACCCTACTCAATAGTACCAAGCGCCCCTGCTCCAAAGCAGACGCTACATAAAACACGGCGAGGCAAGCATCAAGATAAAGATGTAGCCGAAGTCCCTCTCCATGAGTGTGCCACTAAGCTGGGAGATCAACAAGATCAAATGCGTACTATGCTCATTCATACCCAAGCTGGAGTTCAACATGTTTGCCCTTCTGCATGATGGTGAGGTACTTCCTGGCAATTTGACGCTGTGGGAGGTCTTTGAACTTGACGAGGATCAGGACTGCAAGTTTAGGAGCTAATACGTGGTGGTTTTTCAGAAAAGCGAGGATCAGCCTCTGGAATTTTAGAAGTACTATGCCTCCAAAATGACGCCTGTGCTGGCCTCAATCAAGCAGTCACCTTTCCAGCCCGTGCTCCACCCCAAATACTACGCTCTGCAGTCCTAGATCCTGTAGTTGTCGTAGATGAGCGGCCAGAACATCAAGGTCAACCTGCAAAGTCTGCTGAACCTGCGCACTCTGCTCAACAACATCAACCGCAACGGAGCCCAGGAGTAGCAGGCCAGGGGGAGAGGCTAGGCTCAGCAGGCGAATGCTGAGAACGTGGGGGTGGGCGGGGGCAATCTGTTCGGGTGGCTGCCGGGCAACAACCGCAACGTTTTTGAATGGATCATGTTCATGGTGTTTAAGGTGTTTCAGGTGATGATTTGCTGGCAGCTCATCCAGGTAATTTTTACTTATATCAATAAGTGGCACGTACTGGTCATTGCCGTCATTGCTGTGTTTTACTTCTACATTGAGTATTACCAAAGGCAGAGGAACAACCAGCCACAACAACAACCACAACAACAACCACAACAACCACAACAACCACAGCGGCAGCCACAGCCTCAGGAGCAACCACAGCAGGCATAAGCACAGCCCCACCCTCAAACATAGTCACAAACGCAACCTGAAGCAGAGTTATAGTAAAGAAAAGAAGAATAACAGTAAGAGCAAGTGCCCTCAGAAGCTCCAAGATAGGTCTCCCCAAGCTAAGACCTCTAAAAACAACAAAGTAATTAGCAGGAATAATCATAATCTAAGGCAAATAAATCAATCAACCTTCTGAACTAGCTTGAGCTTTCTTAGTAGAACCAGCTACATTTGCAAGAGCAATAGAAAAGAGATGAAAACATCGCAAATTAGAACCTCTAACACGAGCGATCCTAAGACCAAAAATCCGACATTCAACAAGCCAACCCCAGTAAACCATAGAAAGGCAACCCAGTACTACTAAAAGCACTTCTCTCAATAGCCCATTTCTGTTGCCTTCTAGTCTAGAGCATTATTAGCTTCGGAATGTCTCTATTTCCTAACTGGACCATCTAACTCCACCGCAACATGCTTCGCAGACCTTTCCAGTATCTCGACTCACTCATGTAGACCTGGACGCGGGAGATCCAGCCTGAACAGGGCAACTAGGCCGAAAAAGATGAATGATTCACAGGATATGCATAGTTATACATTTTATAATTTAAATGCCTGAATCTAGAGCCTACCTGGTCTGCAACGACCAGAAGATAAACCTCAAAGACGAGACCACCATCGGCCGGCTCACCTCAAATCACATCCCTATCAATGATCCCACCATCTCCAAAAACCACTCCTCAATCATCTACATGCCAAACGAAAACAAGTACTACCTCTGCGATCTGAACACAATCAATGGCACCTACCTCAATGGCAGCAAACTTGAGGGCAATAAGAAGTACCCTTTGAAACACAAGGATGCCATACAGTTCGGCAAAAGTAGTCTTGGATTTATGCAGATGTTCATCTTTACAACTTTTATCTCAACCAGCCCTAAACCTAGAGGAAGGGCAAGATTAATCTCAAGGATTATTGTTTTGAGCTCGAAAGTGATGATTAGTAGCAAAAGAAGTCTAAACTCAAATCTCCGCCTTCGCTCAGCAGACCCTAAAACATAGTGCCTAGCAGAGTAGCTCCCTCTCAAAAGCAGAAGGAAACGAAGGCAGTCAAAATACCCAACTTGGCCGACTATCTCTAACTTGAAGCATCTTTGCTTTCGAATCAATCTTAGGTACAGCAGAAAGGAAAGTAATCTAAATTCAACAGATAAAAGAAAGTATAACTGCCCAAAATCAATAACTAGCTGGACGAAGAAGAGCTGAGATAACTCAGAAACGAGGAATAGAAGCGAAAAAATGCATACTTGGCTCAGCAATCAGAAAAGATCACAAGGGAGCATAAAGCCAGAGCACTGGAAGAGGAGAAACTACGCCTCTAAATCTAAAGACACAAACAAGAAGAAATGCTTTTGAGAAGGCAAATCGAACTCGAAAATCAAGTCAGATAAGAGCAAGCCAGGATGTAGCAAGAAAAAGCGAGAATATAGCATGAACTGCTTGAGAAGGAACAATAGCGGAGATAGAGGTAGCGGAAACTGGAGTAGGAACGAATGGAGAAAGAAAGGAGGTTCGTTGAGCAACTCAAGCAGGAAAAGGAGTAGGAGTTGAATCAGATCAGGCAGCAAGAAGAGATGATGCACACTAAGAATGAAAATGTTATGAGAGAGGAGCTTGAGAAGAAGAAAAAAGAGTTGTAGATGGAAGCACAGGCACTTGCTACTCAGTATGAAGAAATTTATAAGGAAACCATTCGAAAAATGCGCAACGACATCGAGAAGGAAGAACAGCAGATCTTATAGTTAGAGTGCACAATCGAAGACACAAAACAACGAAAGACCTAGCTAGAGGTTAAAGTGAATCAGTTAGCAACTGCTGTGGATCACACTTAGAAAGAATACAACCAAGTCCTTGGCAGAAACAAGGCTTTCATCCTCTACGCTTCATAGCTGCAAAACAGGCTAGATAAGCTTAAGAGTGAGAGGGGGTAGGCCTCAGAAGAAGGTAAAGTGGTTTTGAAGCTCAAATAGGACATTTTGAGCAGTCGGAAGCTGTTGTGCATGAAAAATGGGGAGGTCAAATCTTTGTAAGATGAGGTTTCGAAGATAAGGCTCTCCTTAAGTCTGGATAAAAAGCAGGGACTCAACGACATGCTTTAGACGATCCTCAGCAACCATGAAACAATAAACAAAAACAAATACATTTACTTCGAATACCTCCGATAAGAAAAAGCCCTAAAAGAACTATGGGAAAGCGAACTGTTAGATAATGAGCATCTCTAGCAGCAAAACTTGGGTCTCTAGAAAGAGATAGCAAACAACAAGAAGCAGATGCTTATGAATCTGAAGGACAATAGCTCAAGAATGACGTAGCAAAGATTACACATGTTGAAGTGTCTGCACTATCTGCCGGAGGAGAAGAAGAGGGCGGCCAAGTTGCTGATTGAGGAGATGATTGCAATGGAGGAGGAGATTCGCAGTATGGTCAATGACAACGAGCAGAGCCATCAGAAGATACATGAACTTATCATCAACTCTGAGCTCAAGAAACAAGAAAACTAGTATTATTCGCAGCTGCTTTTCGGTGCTGACTCCACTGCTCACCACTTCGACAACATGAAGATAGAGATTAATAACCTCATGGACCGGATTTCTCTCTAGAGAGATGAGAATAGAGTGTTCAAGCAGCTCAAAATTGCAGAGGAGATAGAAAACAATGAAATCAAGCTTTATGAGACTAACTCGAAGTTGGAGAAACTCAAAAATAGATGGCGCGATGGTCTTAGAGGGCAGAAGGTTATCTTAGCTGAGAAAAACCCTATCGTCTTTTTTGGGGATCTGCTGAGCAAACGTGAAGCAGAAATCAACGCCTCATAGTTCAATCTATCTCAGCTTTAGGTAGGCTTCAGCTAACTTAGATGTAGCAAAAGTAAATCACCTCTCAAATCGATGAACTCTAACGCAAAAAGATGAACTTAAGCGAATCTCTCGAATGTACTTGTATGTCGAAGTAGGTTTCAAGAGATAGTAGTTGGAAAAAGTGCGTAAAAACATGCTCTGAGGACGATGATGATTGTGGGTAAAATTATCAGTTGTTGGCTTTCTTTTTAACGATGCTTACAGTTTTGACCTACTTGAAACGGTTGGAGTTGTTGTTCTGGGGTTATTCAATCGCCAATGACTGCTCTCTGTCTTTTTCTTTCTCTATGATCTCCAGAATTGAAATCAAAGTGCCTAACTTTTTATCGTGAGTTGCAATTTATTCTTTGCAGATCTTTTCTTACACCTTTTGTCGCTATTGGCTGCTTTATTTCGCATCTTAGTTCTCTTCTTTTAATATTTGTTAGCTTTATAGCTTTTCTTCGACTTCAAATCCGGGCTTTTACTCAAAGGTCTTCTTTAGTTCGTCTTTTGGGAGTTATTCTTAACTGTTTCTTTTAAACTATACGAGGAAAGGGTTCAAATAATTCATGGAGTTAGCTGAATAGTGTGGATCTTCCTTCTTTGAGGCACCTCCGAAGTGGAAATTGAAGCCTAAAGAACCAAGCATGGATTCTTCTCCATTGGGGTAGAAGCTAGAGTTTTTATTGAAAATGCCATACTCAGGGAGCAGTTCATCTTTGAAACCATACTTGACAGGACTGTTGCCAACCTTGCCCGGTAAACTTTCAAGCCTATCGTCAATTTTGACTGTCTTCTCGGCAAATCCGTTGGAAAGATCAGGATAGTGAAAGCTCTACTTAGCCATGCCTCTTTCAGTGCTACTAATCTCATCTCTATTCGTATCGAACCTAGCTTTGTGTTTGTTGCTTTCGGGGGTAACCAGAAGCTGCTTGTTCGCTTGCTTTTTGGCCTCCACTATCTCATATGTCATATTCAAAACGCCGTTTTGACTGACCCCACAGCATGTCATGATATCGGTGAACATTAGATAGTTGTTGAAGGGCTATTTCAAAGCCTTCTCCTTTTCGGTGATTGAGACTGCCTTCAAAAAGGAATCTGAATTGGTTTAGACTTACTATCTGGATACAAGACTATTTTGTAGCCCACTTTGCCTCGCAGCCACTTGTTGGTTAGGTAGTTTATCAAGTACTAAAGATGCTGGTTGCAGGACAGTCTATATAGGGGGGTAGGTACTTGACTTCCATTCTGGGGAAGTTGCGATTGCAGAGCATGAACTGGATGCAGGATTGCGTTTTGGGAGTGAGTCTGATAAAAATCTGATCTTTTTTGATCTATTCCTGCGTTTTTTAGTGTCTCCGAGCCAATGCAGCCCTGGTTATCTTCTTGTTGATGCCGATTGATTTTTATTCCGTGTTTTGGCGGGTTTTATTAGTCATCTAATGCTCCATTACCTCTGCTCGGCTCTAGATCTAGAAATAGAGCTCACAGAGTTTGTGAATCCTGCTGAAAAATTATTACTCTCTCAGCAGTGATTCAAGAGACCCTTTGGTATTGGCAGCCAATTTGGGGAAATGTTACCGGATTGCGTCGATTATCTGACTTTACTTCAACTAAAGTAGCGAATTGGGTACTTCTTTGGTGACCAATGAACTCAAGTTGGGAGATTTTGCCAACTCTAATAGAATTTAGTTGCTTTTCATCACTGAAAATTATCTTTTTGGATCAAAATGGTTATTTTTACAGTAATTTTCACATCCAATTTACAGTCATATAAAATCATAAACACTCAAGAATTTTGTGAAGATACAAAGCGTTCGTACAAACGCACACACTATGTAAAACGTCTTGAAAGAGTCTCGCAGTTAAAGACAGAAACCAGAATGTTGCCTTTTCTAGCCATAAGACAGTGCCCTGCATTCTAAGTAGTGCCAGTCTTGACGCCTTACCAACCCTAACCCAGAAGCTTATTGGTGTTTCTCCATAAGATCTTACGTGTTAGTCCGTACTTTTCATTACTTACTTCAACTTCGTAAACTTTAGTGTTCACTATCGCATTAAAAGTCTCATCTTTGACGGCAATCGAAGTCAAAATGGCGATGGCTTCGGCGGTTGAGAAGTTGGGGTTGATAGATAGCCCTGAACTATTGTTCCAGGTTTGGTCAAGTTCCAGTTCTTTTGAAAGGAGATTCATATGTGCTACAAAAGTTTCAAAGTAGTTTTTCTTAGTTTCTCTCTTCTTGAACTTCTGTATCAGTTTGCCCATTCCCTACGCAATGGCGACCGAAGCATCGTTGCCACTGGGCAGCATCAAAGCCATCAAGAGGTCAAAAACTGTAAGTAAGTCTCCTGATTGGAGTTCGGCTGTTGTTCCTGGAGTTTAGGCTGCTTTCTAGCTTATTCTTATTTGATGGGTATAGATGTCTATGCTGTACTTTTTGCAGATCAGCAGGCAGAGATAACAGGTCATCACTTTGGAGATAGAAGCAATTTAGATAGACTAATCTACGTTTTTGCCAGCTATGGGGGTTAGAGTGCTGCAATCAAGCACCAGAAAGGCATTGGCTGTGATTTATTTTGTTTTTTAGGTCACTTTTATATACAGTTTGCGCATTGAACTCCTATTGGTCTCTAAGAAATGTTTGGCTTCTTCATCGTAGGCTAAATAACCTTTTTTAAAATTAATCTAATTCATTTTTTTTAGAAGAGGAGGACACAAGGTTTGGGGATTGTTTGAAATCGTAGCTTTGATGGGCCTTGCCTGCTATTTGTTACAATTTTATGAATGGCTACGATTATTGCCAAAAGTTTCATTGTTGTAGATTGTTCCTCTTTGTTGTAGATGCTAGAGCTTGATAAGCTTCTTCTGCTGGCTCTATTCACTAACTCTTTTGAGTCTAAGCCCTTTCAGGTTTTTAAAAATGCTACCACAATCTAATTTTTGTAATGAGGCTGTCTTTTAATTTTATTATTTTTCATCTAACAGAGGTAACTCCTAAGTTTTCTACTATTTGCTCAGCTGCAATTTAATGCGCTCGTTTATTCCTTCCAACAAACTTGCCATTTGGTTTTAGATTGGTCTTCGAATGCCAGTTACCATTTTGCCTCTCATCAAAAAAGCGGCTGTTTTGTCTTGGGCGAATTTCGTTTAAGGATCAATAATTATGGCTTTTTTGAGTATGTCCCTTGCGGACTTTTCTTATGGCTTTTTGCTCTAGATTGGAGTGTGCCTAATAGGCTGTAGACTAAGCTTTGGCGGCACATTTGCTGCTTTGACATTGGATAGCAAGCGTTAAATAAAGGTCAATCTTAGAGTGCACAAACCTTCAGAGATTTTATCAGTGCTTTCCTGCTCTAAAGTTGAAGAATTGGTGACAGGAGTGAATTAACGCGTGCTAGACTTGTCCATAGCTAAGAATAAATTAATAAAATGTAACAAAAACAACATTTCAGGAAACAAAATAATTGAGACATGCACGGGACAATACGAAAAGAGATAATTTGGTATTTTTTGGAAGATTTACAACTCAAAAAAGAATCATTTCTCATCAAAAAACCACTCAAAATGACGAGAAAAGATTGAGACGTTTGATTTTGATCGTATTCTTTGGTCAAATTCGGTTTTTGCATCTTTAACCCCTTTGAACTTTCAAGTTCTTGATTTAAGGATTTAGAATCTTTCTTTGTTTTCTGTCTTTTGGCCTTTATCCTAATCTATTTGGATCCAGTTTCTTTCTCCTTTTCATTCAAAATGATTACTTTTAGTGACTTTCAGCTTTGATCTAAGTTTTTTTGTACTCACTAGCTTTAAAGTTGCATATTTTTGGCTATATTTTGACTATCAATCTCGAAGGAGTCAGATTATGTCAGAGCGGATTCAGTTAGTATTACATATTTGTAGAGAGAACACTTCGAATCCCTGCAAAGCACTGTTTTTATGTGCTAGAATCTTATCTGTATTCGCTAAGAGTCTGTTTTTTATTGGCTAAACACAATAATTATAAATAAGAGATTAATTAGTAGGAGATTATCATTTTTTAGCTTAAATTATTTTTTGTCCCTTTTGAACCTAAGAAGCAAAATCTGCTATTCTCAGTAAAATTGCTTCAATTTTCAAAAAAAGCTGGCAACTTTTGTTGATAAGTATTGAAAACGTTCAAGCATTAAGATGGCAAATTATAGCTAATTACAATCAAATTCATCTAAAAGTAGCAAAAAAAAGCTGCTTTTAGGCTTCAGCTGGCTCACAACAAGAATCTTCTCAGTTAAACACCAAAACTGCCATAAACTGGACTGAAGTTTTCAAAGCCTAACTTGTGATAGCTAATCTTTTTCCTTCCACTCTAATTCTGAATCAAAGCAAGTCAACCATTATTTAGGATGATTGGCTTCAAAAATAGAACTTTAGAAGGCATCTTAGGTAGGATATGAAAAGAATGGTTTATAAAGTGGGGATTATGAGATTGTTCGAACTTCTGGTGAGCCAATTTGATGAGAATCTTCGCTTCATGCTCTCAATTTCTTTTATACCCTTCTTGCTTTGTTTCTTATCGCACTTAAATTATTAAAATATCGATTTTTCGGATTATTAATAACCAGTAAATTAATTTCCTACCTCCCAAAACAAATAGTTTTCATAGCTAGCCCTTGCCGTCATTTTCATTCTTGAGAAAACTTCAATCGGCAGATCTAAAGTCACAGAGCAAGATCTTTGTGCTTTTTTGGACCAAGCTTTTTACTAGCTTCATTCTCGAAGCTGAAGAAACCAGCATCTCTAATCTTTTATTCCCCAATCCATTATTTGCAAAGCATTGTCGCAGGCCTAGAATACTTTGGCCTCAAAGCTGCAAAGAATGCCAAAATTGCGGATTTGGGTTTGCTGTTGACCATGTATGTATGAAGTAGGAAATGGGACGTCAAAATTTATATCAAGATCACACAGAAACCCCCATTTGTTGTTTTCTTCTGCGCTATAGAAGATTGGAAGTTCCTGTACTGATTGCTTCCTTTTTGAGAATTCCCTTCTTAGCATCTCTATGGCATAGTTGTTCAGCCAAATTTTCGGGATCGCCCTTGCAGATACCTCGAGAGTCAAACCATCCTAGAACATTTTCCAGCAGGTCAGGCGCGAACTCTTTCCTTGAGCGAGAAGCAGCATTCTGAGGCGTCGAATCTTCCTTTGTACTTTTGGCCCCGAAATGGTGATTTTAAGAGTCGTATCGGATGGTGGTTTGTGAAGAGGCGAGGGAGGATTCTTTCTATGATTCTGAAGTTGTTTTGCACATTCTAGTTCTTTAAACTTATTAAATTATTAAGCATAAACAGCAAGTAGCATAAATAGTAAATTAATTTGCTTTTTGGAAGGCAGAACAAAAGCTTGCCCCATTGCCTCAGAATTCCATTTTATGTCCAGTTTTCACTTCTTTTCTAGTTTTGACGCATTTCGAGGCAAATCGAGGTAGAAAAAAATTGCTTCAGCGTTTACTTGCGAACTTTACGTCTTTTAATTAAGGTCAAAAATATCATCAAACTTCTAAAGCATCTGGGGTCACTAACGATTAAAGATACAAACAAGACAAAGAGATTCATTTTCTTTTTAATCTTGTATGAGTACCGTTAAATTCCTTTAGTTTTAACTTTTTTGGATGTTTATTTCTTTAGTCTTGCCTTATTGGATGTTCATTCCTTTGGTTTAGGCTGGATTTGCTGTCAGGGGGGAAATAACGCTTTTCTTTTATATTGGCATCTATGTATATGAAACAAATAACTGGAAAGGCTTTAAATAAATTGTTTAAATTATGAAAAATACACAAAATTCACCAAAAACATAGAAATTCTTCGTACATGACTGATTCTTTTCTGTATCTTGGCAAAAACTGCAAGTTTTTGGTCACGAAACACCTTTAACCCAGTATCTTTGGACCAGCCAAAGCTTCTAAATATTTAGGCTGAGCAGCCATTTCTCTTTTGCCCTCTTTTCATAGTTTAACTCTCTTTTGTGAAATGCTTTTTATTAGAGACTCTATGCATAGATAATTAGAACTAAAATTAGATTTAGTAATAGATTGAATTTTCTGTTGAATCCCATTTATTGCGTCAATTCATAAACCATTAATAATTACTAAAGAGCTGTAATGAAACGAAATGCCACAATTCTAAAAGTTTCAATTTTTGTAGAGGTAGACTGCTCAGCTTGCACTATAAGAATAGGAAAAAACGCCAAAATTTATTTTCACTCATTTTTTAAATTCTTGATATAAATTCTTAGATTTTAGTCTTGAACGCTTTGGTTATTCTGCATTTTTTGTTTGTTTATTGAAGTTTCGAGCTTCTTCTTCCAGTGTTTATTTTATTTACTATGAGAAATAATCAAAAAGTTTGTAGGAGGGTCGTTCTCAAAAATGAGCAAGATTTCAATCTCTTCAAAGTTCGAGCGAACCACAACCTCCCCCACACCCCCAAAATCTCGCTAGGCAAAACCGAAGGTTTCTACCAATAAGTATACACTGACAGTCTTACCCAACAGCCTCTGCTCTTTCTGAAAGACCTCAACTCCACTTAAAAAGCATTCAACCACGCCCGAAACGTGGTCTAGGCCTGCATCAACCTCGCCTCTGAGTACGGCTACTTCATCATAAACGAAAACATGGTCTTCTTCAACAGCGAACTAGAAATTGTGGTGTGGATCAACCCGGACATCCTAGAAAACCATGTCAAGATTTATCTGCCTCCCAATGCCCAAGGAGAACAGGCTATGATTAGGAGTATCATCATTTTTCTCAAACTTTGGCTGAGATGCGATTTTGCACTTTTGTCTGAGACTGTGCACCTTCCGCAGCTGCTTGAAAAGCTCAAGCCTTTGAAAATCCGCACTTTTGAGCATTACACCATGAAGACTGAGGGGGATACAGAGGGCAGTAGAAGGAGTAGCGTTAATTTGTACGATTTCAAATTCAAGCGCAAGGAAAGTTAAGGCGCTAATCGAGTCACACCTCAGCCTGTTGTACGAGATACTAACTCCAACAAATCGCCGAAGATGAATTCAAACCCAAGAAACTCAGAAAATAGCAAATTCCTCAAAAACAAGAAGCATGTGAATGAATCCATGAGACTGTAAAACGGCAAATAATCCACGAATTTAGTATTTGAGCACTTCAAAGCTAAGGTCTAAAGCTACTAAAACCAAACCTTCGCCAATGTGTACGAACTCCCGCACTCAAAAACCAACATCAACGGTTCACTTGGCCTGAAATCCTACTTCCCCAACAAGACCACTTCCAATAAGAACCATATTGTGCGCATGATAATGGAGTGTGATGACAATCCTGACTAGTTCGGCAAGAACAAGTTGCTGATGTAGGAGGAAAGAGAGGATCGAGTGCGGAAATTGAAGGAGTCTTTGCATGGGCTGCTGGGTGAGGAGTTGAATGACCTCTTTGAATCCGCCATTTTGGATGAAAACCAGCGCAAAATAGTAGATAGCTACATCCAAAAAGAGTTCCAGAATTTGCTCGAGTGACTATCTCTCCTATTTTAATATTTGCAATGTTTGTAATTACTGTAAGTGTCCAACTCTTAGTTTTTCGGTGCTTCATTTAATGGTTGCTTTTGATAATGGTTGTATCGGCTCTCTATTTTTATAATTTGAGCTATGGAAATTGCAACCAAATCGATAGACGAACAACTTTAAATCCAAGACCAAAGCGTGGTATACCAACTACGCAGAAGCTGCCACAAGGTACAACTCCCCCCACTCAGATTGAGTAGCTGAAAGAGGAAATAGACAGACTTCGGAGAGATAAAGATTCGCAACTTCTGCTCCTTACCACTCTTCAGCACCAGCTCAAGGAGAGCAAAAGGGAAGTCGCAATGCTGCAATCTCGCAATATCGATCTTATTGGAGAATTGGACATACTCACCAGAAAGCTAGGCATAATCCAAAGCAATGACGAAACCTTAGTCCTCTCATAACAACTGCTGGCACTAAAGAGTAGGTACATCAACTGCCAAGAGGAAAATGATATCCTTCGCTCTGAGCTGAAATGCAAAGACCAAGAGCTGCAAGTCTACATTGATAAGTTGTTGCTTTTGGCCAACTCCAACAAAAAGCAGGAACTGAGTATGCAGGACTTGTTGGATAAAATGGGCCAACATGAGGCCAAGATTGCCAATCTTTAGACTGCTAATGCTCAGCTCCAGCAGGTCAACATTCAGCACAAAGCCAATTAGAAGGAAATGGAAGGGGTAATTGAAGATTACAAGCAGTTGCTGATGAGTTTGCATCTGCAGGTTGGGCAGGCGCAGAGAGGACAGGAGGGTTGGTTCTGCGAGTTTAGCGACTTAAAAGATACGGTTGAGCATATTGAGTAGGCCAGGGCCAATTACAGGCATAAAAGACTAGTCAACAACCTATGATAAACATAACCTCTTTTCGTATACTTAGTTAACCTCTTGGGACCTATTTTGATAAAAATGAACAAGATCATAATCTAACAATAATCTTGGTTCTTAAGCCTGAAGTTTAAATTGATTAAATCTCCATTTGTTCTCATCATTTGCCTTCTCCTTCTTCTTTTGATGGTCCCCTGATAAACATATACAAAGAGGTGCCCATAATGCTTACTGCTGATTAATACCAAACATTTTATTATGGCCTATTAATCAAGTAAGATTATAAATGTCGATTTACAGTGGGTTCGCAACTCGCAGTCTGGAGCAGTACTACGACAAGATGTTGTACAATCTGCTCTCAACTCTGCTGCTGCGGTTGACTAAATTCTACAAACGAGAGCAAGTCGACGAGCACACGTTCCTCAAGATCGTCTTTGATCAGGAAAAGAGCTTCAGGAAGATTTAAAAACGAAAAGTACTACTCGCCACATGCAGTATCTTGACCCCAAGTATTCGTAGTTGCTTACCGCCTTCAAAAGGCAACTATCACCGGATGAGATCGAGGAAACAGAAACCCACAAAACATAACTAAAAGGCTAAAAAAGCAGATCCAAAGACACTCACGAGCTCAATCGTACCCTCTCCTTGCTCGGCAAGTAGTTCGGCGAACTCCGAGCCAATGCCGAAAAAATCGAGCGCCTGTAGCAAGGCGATTAGTACGAGTAGGAGAGCATCGGCAACTTGGCCAAAATAGAATAGCGTAAGAGGCACGTGAGCAAGCGCAAGAAGAACCAGAAGAAAACCTCAATCAAAAGTAACCTAGACATCTGGGACGTCAGGCAGGAAAAACCGCCCGAACTGCCCTCCCTGCATCCCTTGCAGCGCACCATCATGACCAAAACCAAGTTCAACAGTACATCGCTTTGTAGTTAGATTTCTCGGAGAGGCAGCAGAGCAAGGAGCTGGAGGAGCCGAACTATGAGGAGGAGGAATCATCGCTTAAACATGTGGTTGGCAGGCAGCCCAGGTTCAGAGCCAAGATGTACTTCAAGTGATTCTTCCTAATATTCATCTGCATCCAACCAACCGGATTTATCGTAGTCCAACTATGAGGGTATTCATATAGAACCAACTATGTGTGTATTCATTTTGAGTCAACTATTCAAACTTATCAAACAACTGTTGGGGTATTCACACAGAGCCACCAATTAGGCTACTGATCCTTTGTCAATTTTGGTGATTCATATAAAGGTAACTAGTGGGGTGATGGGTTTGGAGAGTGTGTTGCTATTTATAATATATAATTCTGTGATGGAGGGAGACAAGCAGATATACACAGTGCTGAAGTGGAACGCCGTGGCGAGTTGGGTCAGCGATTCGGTTACTCTCAACTGTAGCATTTGTCGATAGTCTCTGGACAGCATCTGTCCCCACTGCATGCTGCTATCCGACCCCAGCATCACCTGCCAGGTGGCGAAGGGACAGTGCGGGCATTCCTTCCACAAACACTGCCTGGACCGCTGGTTCAACAGCCAAAGGAACCAAAACTGCCTCCTCTGCTCGGCCACTTGGAACCCCATCTGATTGTTAGGCCATATGATACAAAGGTGCCTCTTTATAATCTAATAACAATTAATTGACTCGACTATGATTAGTAATTAGGGCATAGGCAAAAGTAGCAATTATTAGAGACGGGCTGGCCGGGCATACCTACTGCAAGTGGAGATGACAGAAAGAAGAGGAAAAGCATTGTTCATCTTTGTTGTTAAAGGATAGGTGAAGATATTGGACTTTGAATAAGATTGGATCATTTGGAGATCTTTCTGGTTTTCCTCATCCGGATTCTCACATCTCGTAGTTCTTACAGATCCTACTCAGGCTCTGGGACACCCAAAAGAACTAAATCAGTACTCACGTACCTAGCAGCTACTAAGCGGAGATCCTCGTCTGCCCATCTTTGTCGAGCAGCCTCCGAATCAGAATCTTCCATTCCTAAGGGCAGTTTTTGCCGAAACTGGGCTCATCTCTGAGCGTGCTTTCCCAATACTCGTCCTTGGTGGATCCCCTGAACGGAAGATACCCATGAATAAGTTCGAACAGCACAACCCCGAGGGCATACATATCCACGGAAGAGGTATAGCATCTAAATAGAGTGCGGTCTACTGCCTTAGGATGTGTTCTGGGGCCATGTAGCAAGGAGTACCCATTCGGAGGTGGTAGTTGTCGGGTAGATCCTAGAGCCAAATCGAGGCTCCGAAGTCAATTAGCTTTATTTGTCCTTTGTCCCCCAGCATGCAGTTGGCAGCCTTCAGATCTTTGTGCACGATTCCCTTCTCGTGCAAGTACTTCAAAGCTGAGCAGATTTCCCTCGTCCATTGTTTCAAAACCTGCGTTTCTCCCTTCTGCCCAGTGTATTGGTATCTTTGGAGATCTCCTCCATTGAGGTATTCCACCTCTATGCAGAACTTGCTATCGGTGGAGTAGTTGCGATATATTTTGAGAATGTTGGGGTGGTCACAGGCTTTGAGGATTTTGACTTCTTTCTAGTAGAATTCACGGGATCTTTTGACTTACTTGCAGAGCTAAATATCGGAATGTTGACCTTTTTTAGAGCGAAGGTTCGGCCCATCGACCGCTTGATGTACACTTTTGCGAAGCTACCTTTTCCTATAATGTTCTGGGACTCCTCCATATTTTGATACTATCTAATATCAAAGTCAATTATAAACTGCTAACTAAGCTGAACATTTAACAGCCATTTTGATCAATCATAAATTGTCACCTTTTTATATACCACATACCTTGAGAACGGCAAAGTTGAGGCTAATCTGGCTTCAGCTGTAGGCCGAACTCTGTCTCTAAAGCTGAAGTTGATACACGAATGTGGGTGTATTGTATTAAAACTGTCTATATTGAAGTTTTTTGGGATGTAAAGATAAGGTATTAGAGTGCTGACACTTCAAAACAGTGCACATTTGAACTCTAATATCCTTCCTAGGAATCCGAAAAACACATTCATGCGGTATATTATTGAGTGAACTCTCACTAATAATGAGATTACTGGTTGTTTGGAGTACTTTGGATTGTAAGATGATAGAGGGCAAAGCTAACATCCGGCAAATGATTTGCCCATAGGATGACATTGGCTAGCCAACTACAACCGAGGTAAAGATGGTCACTGCTTGCAAAACTGTCATCAGCCAACCATGATAAGATGATTGAGCCATGATCATTTGAATGGATT
>Ga0316217_10004321_pt1 | contig 15461 bp, 12 predicted proteins | sample 1anoAmetaG_FD_203633 | JGI IMG/M metagenome (GOLD analysis project Ga0316217, IMG submission 203633) | Freshwater microbial communities from Trout Bog Lake, Wisconsin, USA - 1anoA | ecosystem: Environmental > Aquatic > Freshwater > Lake > Hypolimnion/Profundal zone | place: USA: Wisconsin... | reverse complement strand
ACTGCGCGAGCTTTGAGCGGCTCGGCAAGGCCGGCGAATGTGTCGGCAGCCGGAAAATTTTCATCAATATTGACCACCACGAAAGCAACACGCGCTATGCCGACGTGAACTGGGTTTCCGCGCGCGAGCCTTCGTCCGGCGAATTGATTTTCCGCCTGCTCAAAGTCGCGCGCTGGCCGATCACGAAGCTCATCGCCGACAACCTGTTCACCGCCGTCTCCACCGACACCGGCTCGTTTCAATATCCGACCACGCGGCCCGGCACGTTTCACACCGGCGCGGAACTCGTCACGCGCGGCGCAAACCTCGCGAAGATCGGCGATGAAGTGTATCAAAGCTATCCGCTTTCGCGCGTTCGATTGCTCAAGCACGTTTACAGCAAGTTCCATCTCGCGCACGACGACCAGATCGCCTATCTGTGGCTGAAGAAGGCCGACTTCACGCGCACCGGCGCCGAGAGTAACGATTCCGAAGGACTGATCGACCACATCCGCGCCATCGAACCGGTCGTCATCGCGTGCGTGTTTGAGGAAATCGAGCCGGAACTCACCCGCATCAGCCTCCGTTCCAAAAGCGACAAGATCAACGTGAACGAGATCGCGCAGCAGTTCGGCGGCGGCGGACATTCGGCGGCGGCGGGCGCGCGGATTCCCGGCAAGCCGCTGGCGGTGCAGCGCAAGGTGATTGCGGCGGTTAAAAAAGCGTTAAATAACGCGCATAAGGACAATTGAAAGAGATTTTCCCAAAGCGTATTCGACGTGTCAGACCCGATCCGGCACAACCTTGGGATTCAATTGTCAAAAGATTTCAAGAACTGGCCTCGCACAATCTGTGTTTTGATCCAATGTTAAAACTTGTTTCTGCAATAGCCTCTTCGCCACAAGCTGAAGAATTATTTGCACAGAAATCAATGCACAGCTTGCTGATCACAGATACCGAAGAGATTCGTAATAACGACAATGTTTTGCTTGTTTCTTATTCGCCAATTATGAAGGAGTTCAAGTTTGAACATCGCACGTTAGCGGGCAAAGACGACAAGAAGAAATGCGGAGAAGCAGAAGCTTTGCAAACATTGAGTTTGTTTATCAAATATAAATTTGGAGTCTTGTTTAATCCAAATCCAGCAAACAAAACTGCCAAATAAATTTTCATGCAAGATTTTTCCACGCTGGACGGTGCAATCCTCATTGATAAACCCGTTGGCCCGACGTCGCACGATGTCGTGGACGCGATCCGCCGCAGGTTTCAAATCAAAAAAGTCGGCCACTGCGGCACGCTTGATCCGAACGCTACCGGACTGCTCATCATCGTCCTAGGCCGCGGCACGAAGCTGTCTGAAAAATTGATGGGCGACGACAAGGTTTACGAGGGCACGATCAAATTCGGCGAAACGACTGACAGCTACGACGCCGACGGCGAGATCACCGCTTCCCTGCCCGTCCCGCTGCTGACGTTGGAGCAGTTGAACGAGGAAGCTGCCAAATTCATCGGCGACCAGATGCAGCTGCCGCCAATGGTTTCCGCGATCAAAAAGAACGGCGTGCCGCTTTACAAACTTGCGCGCAAAGGCATCGAGGTCGAACGCGAGCCGCGCCTGATCCACATCTACAATTTTCGTTTCACGGAATACGCCGAACCGCTGGGAAAATTTCGCGTCGCCTGCACCAAGGGCACCTACGTCCGCAGCATCGCGCACGACCTCGGCCAGAAGCTCGGCTGCGGCGCACACCTGGCCACGCTGCGGCGCAGCGTTTCCGGCAAATTCGACGTGGCGGACGCAACCAGGTTCGATGACGTGATGAATTTGACGGCGGCAGGATTGGAGAAGAAAGTTTTGCCATATCTCAAGCTGGCTGCCGGATCGTGACCTATGAACATCATCCACGCCGCAAACGAACTCCACGCCGGCGGACGCAAAGTCTGCCTGGCCATCGGCGTGTTTGACGGCGTGCATCTCGGCCACCAGCAAATCATCCGGCAGACCATCGCCGCTGCGCGCCAGCACGATGCGGTCGCGCTCGTGGTCACCTTCGACCGGCATCCAAACACCGTCGTCGCGCCGGACCGCGTGCCGCTGCTGATTTATTCGCGAACACAAAAATCGCGCGCGATTGAATCGCTGGGCGCGGACGCGCTGCTGGAAATTACTTTCGACAAATCGTTCAGTGAAAAATCCGGCGATGTTTTCATCCGCGAGCTGGCGCGCGACCTTGGCAAAATCCACAGCATCTGCGTCGGCGCGGATTTTGTCTTCGGTCACAAACGCAGCGGCAATGTCACACTCCTAAAACAACTCGGCGGTGCAATTGGTTTCACGGTTCACGGCCTCGCCGCTGTTTCCCTTGATGGAGAAACCGTCAGCAGCACGCGCATTCGCGAAGCGATCCGCGTCGGCGACTTGGATGCGGCGAGCCAGATGATGGGCCGGCCTTATGCGATTTCCGGCCGCGTGGTCGAGGGCGACCGGCTCGGACGCCAGCTTGGTTTTCCGACCGCGAATCTTGACGCGGCAAGCTTGGTCCTTCCGCCAAATGGCGTTTATTCCGGCAGCGCAAAACTGAAAGGCCAACTCTATCATGTCGCGCTCAACATCGGCCTTCGTCCGACTGTTGCTTCCGCCACGCCGCAGTTGCGCGTGGAGGCACACCTGCTGAATTTTGACGGCAATCTTTATGCAGAGGAATTGGAGGTTGAAATTGCCGGGAAACTGCGCAACGAACAGAAATTTGCGTCGCCGACAGAATTACGCGAGCAAATCGCCCGCGACATCGCCCAGATTCGTGCGCAGGTTTGATTGGGGAATTTTCATGGTTTAAGCCTGCAAACGTCAGGCTTTTCGCCCAATTAAACGGCTTTTGCTTTGGGTTGAGGCTACGACGATTATGCTTGAATTTCCTACAAAAGGAGCTAGTATCGCTGGGCGTCGGTCTTCTGGTCGCAATCTCACCGAAGTTGATTGGGTGAAGGCACAGTTGTCGGGAGCAATGGCGTTCGCGGGACAGAAATCGTCCACATTTCTCTGAACTGAAGCGAATTATTTGGGTCTTATACTTTATGCTGAAAAGAAAATCATCGGCGGCCAACAAGCCGCCGCACAACCGCAAAAGCGAGAGCGCACCAAAAGCGGGAGCCAAAACGGCTCCGGCGCGGCGGCGGTTTGTCATCACTTCCAACGCGAAGCGCGCGGCGGCCAAGGCGCCGGAAGCGAACGGCAAGGCCAAACACACGGCCACCTCAATTGCAGCGGCGGCGCAAAAATTGCCAACGAGCAGCCAGCCGGGCACGCCCGTTGCCACCCCGCCGGCCTCCACGGTGGACTTGACCGAGACAATCAAAACACTGGTGCATCTCGGCCAGGAGCACGGCTATGTCACCTACGACGACATCAACGACATTCTCCCGGATAATTTGAGCCCCGACGATCTCGACGCGCTGTTGAGCAAGCTGCGCAGCCTCGACGTGGAAATCGTCATGGACCAAGCCGAGGCCGAACGGGCCGACCGCGGCAAGCAGCCGCAGCAGGCGGAAGAGGTCGAGGACGATTCGCGCCTGGAAATTCTCGACGACCCGGTGCGCATGTATATGAACCAGATGGGCAAGGTTCCCCTGCTTACGCGCGAACAGGAAGTCGAGATCTGCAAAAAAATCGAGGAAGCTGAAGTCGCGATGAAAAGCATCATCTACGGCCTAGGCTTCACGGCGAAGGAGCACATCGCGATCGCGGAAAAACTGTTGTCCGAGCCGCCGAAGGAGCGTTTTGACCGCGTCATCGTTGACAAGAAAGTCGCCAACCGTGAAGGCCATTTGCGCGACCTGCGCAAACTCATCAAGAAGCTCCGCGCCTTCGACCAGAAGGTGGACGAAAAGTATTTCAGCTGGCAGAAATCCCAGCAGAAGAGCCGCAAGGAACAGATGTTGCGCGAGCTGAAAAAGATGAGCACGAAGTTGCAGGAGATGTTCATCAAGTTTTATTACAAGCAGAAGGTTGTCGAGGAGATGATCGTCGTGGCCGGCAACATCTACGAAAAATTTCAGGTGAGTTCACGGCACATTCAGGAGCTTGAATCACAGCGCACCACCGCCGAACGGCGCGCGGCCATTGAGGCTGAACAGGCCAAAATCCAGACGCTGGAACAGTTCGTGCGGATGCCGCGCGAAGAATTCGTCAAAGTGTTCACCGCGTTGAAGGCCGCCGCCGACCGTGGCCTCAAGGCCAAGACGCATATGGCCGAGGCAAATTTGCGTCTCGTCGTGTCCGTGGCGAAGAAATACACGAACCGCGGCCAGTCGTTCCTCGATTTGATCCAGGAAGGCAACATCGGCTTGATGAAGGGCGTTGAAAAATTCGAGTATCGCCGTGGTTACAAGTTTTCCACCTACGCCATCTGGTGGATCCGGCAGGCCATCACGCGTTCCATCGCGGACCAGGCACGCACGATCCGCATCCCGGTGCACATGATCGAAATCATGAACAAGCTCTGGCGCGCGCAGAAGCAGCTCACGCAGGAGCTGGGCCGCGAACCGACGCCGGAGGAACTGGCCGACGAAATGCACATGCCCGTCTCGCGCATCCACGCGCTGCTCAAGATGGCGCAGCAGCCGGTCTCCTTGCACGCGCCCGTCGGCGACGACGGCGATGTGAGTGTCGGTGATTTCATCGAGGACAAGTCGGCGGAAAATCCGTCCGAGGTGACGAGCTACAGTTTGCTCCGCGAAAAATTGAGCGACGTGCTTACAACGCTGACCGAACGCGAACGGAAAATTCTCGAAATGCGCTTCGGCCTGCTCGACGGTTACGAACGCACGCTCGAGGAAATCGGCAAGATGTATAACGTCACGCGCGAACGCATCCGGCAGATCGAGGCGAAGGCGTTGCGCAAGCTGCGTCACCCGACGCGCGTGCGCCATCTGCAAGGATTCCTCGATACCGCCGAAGTGGCGTAAATTCGAATTCAACAAACCGCCCGCGAATTCTGTTCGCGGGCGGTTTTTGTTTTTCAAACCTGGATTGGCAGGATAAGCATCGCGCGGCCGTGCTGGTAAAGGCGGCGCTGCAGTTCGAACACGGTGTGGTTGTGAAGCCAGCGCGTGACGAGGCTTTCGTCCGAGAAGACGAGTTGTCCGGCAAAAAACTGCGCCTGCGGAAATTTTTCGGCGATGCCGTCGCACAGCTTCGCCGCCTCGTCCACGATGTCCGTGCCGAGCGCCAGGTGCGCCTCGGTGTAAAAACCGCGTTTGCCCATGTAGGCGACGTAGCGGTTCACCTCCGTCTGTGAGTATTCACGCAAATTGTCCACCTCGGCCGCGCCCTTGAAATTTCCCGCGTCCAGCACGCCGACCTGCACGAAGACGAAATTCTGATAAACCCTCGGGAACATCCGCACGACGGCGAGCAGTGTATGCAGGCCAAGACCATTGAAGCCGTTGACGAGCACCACGGCGGTGCGCGCGTTCATATCACACGGCGGCGGCGTTTTTTCCACGGTGATGGCATCGTCCGCGAGCGCGGCGGCAACGAGTTCGTTGAGGCGGAACAGTTTTTTCTGCGTCTGCCGGTAATGATTCTTCACCCAGAACGCGACGCCGATGAGCGCGCCGGTGACGAGCAGCGTCGCCCAGCCACCTTGATCAAATTTGACGATGCACAGCGAAATCAGAATGCCGCCGGTCAACAGCAAGCCGAAGCCGTTGATGATGATCTTGGTTTTCCATTTCGGCTCCAGTGCTCGTTCGAGCCACCAGTGCCGCACCATACCAAGCTGCGAGAGGCTGAAGGTGATGAAGACGTTGATGCTGTAAAGCACGACGAGCAGGTTGACGGCGGCGGCCGTGAAGAACAAAAGCAACAACGCCGCGCCGCCCATGAGCAGCACGCCGTTCTGCGTGACCAGCCGGTCGCTCAACGTGGCGAAACGCGTCGGCATCCAGCGGTCCACCGCCATGTTGGCCAGCACGCGCGGACCACCGAAGAATCCGGTTTGCGCCGCGATGAGCAGCAGCGCGCCGGACGACGCCATCGCAGCGATGACAAAACTTTTTGACGCGAGCGGCGGCCAGGCGGCGGTGATTTTTCCAAACAGCACGGCGTTGAGCGTTTTGCCTTCGACGGGCGCGACGTGATACAGCAGATACGCCAGCAGCAGTCCGCCGACGACGAACGACAGCGACGATGCCATGTAAACCATCGTGCGCTTGCCGGTCTGGACGCGCGGTTCGCGCAGGGTGTTGAGGCCGTTGCTGACGGCTTCGATGCCGGTGTAGGTGCCCGCGCCGAGGCTGTAGGCACGCAGCACGACGGCAACCAGACCAATCCAGCCCACCTCCGCCGCGCCCGAATGAACGTCAGCCATCATACCATGCGCGATCTTGGGCAATTCGCCGAAGTGCGCGGAAATCGCCCAGATGATCGCGAATGTGTAGCTCAATACGAACACAAAAAACACCGGCACCCAGAGCATCACGGATTCCTTGGCACCGCGCAGGTTCAGCAGCGTCAGGAACACGACGATGCCGAGGGAAAACTTCAGTTTCCACACCTGCCATTCCACCGGCAGCATGCTGAAGATCGCGTCCGCGCCGCTCGCCACGCTCAAGGCGATGGTCAGAATATAATCGCCGATCAGCGCGCAGCCGGACACGACGCCGACGGTGGGCGACAGCAGCTTGCTCGCAACCAGATAGCCGCCGCCGCCGGTAGGGAATGCCTCGATGATCTGCGAATAACTGATGCAGATGATGACGATGGTCAGCACCGTTGCCAGCGCCACGAACAGGCTCAAATAAGTGTGGCTGCCCAGTGCGAGAAACGCCGCCTCCGGGCCGTAGCACGAGGACGATAGGCCGTCCGCGCCGAGGCCGACCCACGCCAGCAGCGCCACGAGCGACATGCTGTGGAAAATGCGCTTGTCGGAAACATTGCGCGCCCGGCCGATGACCGTGTTTTTCAGAAAGCCAAAGATGTTCATTCAGTTTTTAATCAGCCGTTGGGGATCCACAATGTGCAAATCTATGCCGGGCGCGTGATGCATGAAAAATTCGATGACGTTCGGGCGCGTAAACTGCCACCAGCGCCGTTCGGTCGTGCCGAGCACGACGAGATTGACGTCGTTCTCGCGGCAATACTTCAGCAACGCCGCGCAGACGTCCTCGTTTTCCAAAACCGTTACGCTGCCGCCGAGCTCGGTCGCGAGCTGGACATTCTGGATGAATTTCCGCTGCAAATCCGACGGAATCCGCATCGGGTCTTCCGTTTTGCGCCGGACATAAACCGCCATCCACTCACGGTTCAGGCGGCCCGCCAGCCGCGACGCCACGCGCAACAGGCGCGCGGTGGTCACCGGATTGGTGCTGATGAAGACGGCAACTTTTTCGCTGACCGCCGTGGGTGAAACCGCGCCGATGCGCGGGCGCTGGTCGAGCGCGGCGGCGGTCTCGCGCAAGGCGAGTTCGCGCAGCTCGTTCAAATTGTTTTCCGTGAAGAAATTCTCCAGCGCGGCGGCGGCGCGATCCTTCGGATAAATTTTCCCCAGCCGCAGCCGTTCGCGCAGCTCCTCCGCTGTCAGGTCAATGTTCACCACCTGGTCGGCCTCCAGCACGAACCGGTCGGGCACGCGCTCGCGCACATCCACGCCGGTCGCGCGCAGCACCGTGTCGTGCAGGCTTTCGAGATGCTGGATGTTCATCGCGGTGATGACGTTGATGCCGCCCAGCAACAGGTCATGCACCTCGAGATAGCGCTTGGGATGCGGCGAGCCAGCGACGTTGGAAAATGGCAGTTCGTCCACGATGCACACCGTCGGATGACGGTTGAAAATGGCGTCCACGTCGAGCACCTCGACCGTGCTGCCGGCGTGCGGAACTTTTTTGCGCGGGATGACCTCCAGATCGCCGATGAGCGCCGCGGTTTCCGCGCGTCCGTGGGTTTCGATCCAGCCGACGACCACGTCCACGCCCGCCTTTTTCAGGCGATGCGCCTCTTCGAGCATCGCGAAGGTTTTGCCGACGCCGGCGGCGTGGCCGAGATAGATCTTCAACTTGCCCAGCCGGCTCTTCTCGATCAGCCGGAGGAAATCTTCTGGCTTCAATCGTTCAATCGCGGGTCGGATCGGCTCTGGCATCGCCGACCATGATGTTCAAAAGCAGGCCGGTTCGCAACGAAGATGAAGACTGCGACCGGTCTGGCTGTGGAAACCCTGCCCTGCCCTATGGTTTTTTAACCGCCGCCGCCGGGGCCGTTGTCGGCTGCGTTGCGGTCTTGTGGGCGCCCCGGTTCACAATCACCCGCGCGCTCTGGTAGCCCGCATAAAACTCCGGATTGCTCTTCTTGAACATCAGCATCTGTTTGTCCAGATGGTTCCGCAGCAGGCTGACCACGGTCTTGACCGCCGGCGGCAGGGTCTTCGTCTGGCCCGCGCGCGTGGCGATGGCCTTGCGCGGCGCGGTCTTGGCCGCATGAAACTGCGCCGTCAACGCATCCAGCGCCGTCACATCCGCCGCCGTGATGCCGTAATCCGCGAGCGCCGGAAGATTCGCCGTGGCCAGGGCGGAAATACGGCTGCCCGTCGCCTCCAGCACATCTGCGGACATTTTGTCCAACTGCGCCAGCGTCAGTTCCGTCTGCGCCGCCAGGTCCGAATCGTTGTTCTTGGCCGCCAGCGAACAAAGCTGGCCAGCGATCCGCATGATCTCGTCCTCGTAATCGTGCCGCACCAGCACTTTTTGCATCTCCTCGCCGACGATGGGCGTCTCCTGAATCTGCGCCTTGTCGCCGACCGTGCCCAACGCGGCGTTCACCGCCGTCATCGTGTCCGCGACCGCCTTGTTGCCGGCCCAGATGGTGTTGTTCTTGTTCATATAGGCCGCCACTGTGGCGCCCATTCCGGTGCGACTGAGCAGGGACTTGTTCATATGTGAAAACTTTTCTAGTCCCGGTGCCGCGACCCGTCAACCATAATTTTCTAAAAATATATTGATGATTGCGGTAAATACCGCTTATGCCGCAACCCCCGCCGCGCCGCCCGCGCTTTATGCAATGAGCTCCGCGAAGGCGGACGCGTCGTCCGCGAATTGCACCGCCCGCTCCGCGAACCCGATGGCACCCTCCGCAACTTGATAACGGTCATCCGCGAAGCGCGCAGCCTCCTCCGCGACTTGTATTCACCCCTCCGCGACCTGACCACGGTTCTCGCAACTTGATTTGCCTCCTCCGCGTTTCCTGCCTGGTCGTCTGCGACTTGATTTACTCGTCCGCGAATGGTTTCGCCCTACCGGCACGGTGTTCACGGTCGTCCGCGAAGCACGCAGCATGGTCCGCGACTTGATCACGGTGCTCCGCGAACAATCCCGCCCCACCGGCACGGTGTTCACGTCCATCCGCAAGGCTGAAAATGGGCAAAATTCGACAGTTTGGGGCTTCCGCGAGGCTGAAAAGGCCGGTTTTGGACAAATCAGCCGGCCAAGGCGCGTTGGATGCGCCGGAGGCAGGTCAGCGGACGCTTTTTCAGGGCACACTCCCAGATGCGGATCACCTTTCAACCACCCCGCCGCAAGGTGCGCGTTACCAGCCGGTCGCGGTTACGGTTGGCGGCGAACTTCTTTTTCCAAAACGCCGCGTTGCCCTTGGGCTGGGTGCCGTGTTTAAGGTATTCATGCAAGAAATAGCCGTTCAGTAACACGGCGAGCCGCTCCTGCGGAAAACAAAATCTAGCTCGAAATTGATCTGAAGACTTGCCATGTCGAACAGCCAAACACACCCTGGATCAAAATGGAATTGACGCAACAAGCAACCGGTCCTGGTGTTTCGACCTTGCGTGCTTGGTATAGTGCGTCCATCGCAGATTTTCTCAAAAGTCCGACGGATATAATCTTCGCGCAATTAGCCAAGAATAATGACTTTGACCTTATTTCCACACAGCGCGATGCGTGGATAGAACAAATTGAATTTTTACGATCCGCCCTAAGCGGATTAAACGGCGCGATATTTTTAGAGTTTAACATTCCGCGAATGGGCCGCCGGATTGACGCTGTGCTGCTTATCGGTCCGGTGGTGTTCGTGGTGGAATTCAAGGTTGGCGAAAACGAATTCGAGCGAGCTGCGGTTGAACAGGTATGGGATTATGCGCTCGACTTAAAAAACTTCCACGAGGCCAGCCATCATGCTTCGCTTGTCCCAATTCTTATTGCGACAAACAGCAATGAATCCGGTCCAATCACGCTCCAAGTGGATGCGGATAATGTTTATCGGCCTCTACAGGTTAATTTGGCAGGTTTCCGCAAAGCAATTGACGCGACGCTGCAACAAATTTCCGGCGCGACTCTCGATGAAAGCCAATGGGCTCAAGCTCCGTATCATCCGACGCCGACCATCATTGAAGCCGCCCGGTCGCTTTATGCACACCACTCGGTTGAGGCAATAAAGACTTTTGATGCCAGCCGACGGAATCTCCACGTGACATCACGTCGCATTGAAGAATTGGTGGATGAGGCGCGAAAACTCGGGCGCAAAATCATTTGCTTCGTCACCGGCGTTCCGGGCGCAGGCAAAACATTGGTTGGTTTGAATGTGGCGACCCGTCGCCGAAACCACGATGAGCCGACGCACGCAGTTTTTCTCTCTGGAAATGGTCCATTGGTTGAGGTGCTCCGCGAAGCACTGACGCGCGACGAATTCAGCCGGCGCAAATCCAAAGGCGAAAAAGTTCGCAAAGGAGAAGTCGGCGAAAGCGTGAAAGCTTTCATTCAGAACGTGCATCACTTCCGCGACGACGCATTGGACACTTCTGCTCCTCCAATCGAACACGTGGTCATTTTTGATGAAGCGCAGCGCGCTTGGAATTTGCAGCAAACGGCCAACTTCATGCAGCGGAAGAAGAATAGGAAAGGTTTCAACCAGTCCGAACCGGAATTTCTGATTTCCTGCATGGACCGCCATAAGGATTGGGCAGTGATCATTTGTCTGGTTGGCGGGGGACAGGAAATCAATATCGGCGAAGCGGGAATTGAAGCATGGCTGGAAGCGGTGAATACAACTTTCCCGCATTGGCACATGTATATTTCCTCGCGGCTTACCGACACTGAATATGCTGCCGGAAAAGTGCTGGATAGAATCAGTCAACGCCTTGACAAACACCTTGACGACTGCCTGCATCTCGCCGTTTCCATGCGTTCTTTTCGGGCTGAGAACGTTTCAGCTTTCGTCAAAGCGCTCCTTGATTGCGAAAAAGAACAAGCTCACGAGACATTTGCCAAGTTTACCCATTGCTATCCGATCGCCCTCACACGCGACTTGAATCAGGCAAAGCAATGGGTTCGTTCCCACGCCCGCGGTTCAGAAAGATTTGGCTTGGTCGCTTCGTCAAAAGCCCAAAGATTGAAGCCGCACGCGATTGATATTCGAGCCAATGTTGACCCGGTGCACTGGTTTCTGAATCCAAAGGAAGATACACGCTCTAGTTTCTATCTCGAAGATGCCGCCACGGAATTTCAGGTTCAAGGTCTCGAACTAGATTGGATTTGCGTCACTTGGGACGGCGATCTGCGTTTTTCAAATTCTGGATGGACCTATCACGATTTTCGGGGCGACAAATGGACCGACATCCACAAACCAGAAAACCGGGACTATTTACGCAATGCTTATCGTGTCTTGCTCACTCGCGCCCGGCAAGGGATGGTAATTTTCGTTCCCCCCGGCGAGCCTAAAGATCCCACTCGCCTTTCTTCTTATTATGATTGCACGTTCGACTATCTTTCCGAACTTGGCATTCCGGTGATTAAATAATGCTCAGAAAAATCTAACAGCCGTCACGCCTGCTATTTCAGCCAGTCGATTTTGATTTGCTTCTCAATTGCCTTGAATTCCGGGTCACCGGCAGCAAACCAGCGCTTTCCATGCGGAGGAATTTGGCTTCCTCCAGTTCCTTTTCCTTGCGGTTCAAGTCCGTCATCCATTCAGCCAACGGCTTTTCGCCCGGCTTGCGCTTGAGGCTCCCGCGCAACGCATGAATTTCTTCACGCGAAAGCTGCTTTTGCATTGGCACTGCCATGATGCGCACAAATGTGTGCCGGATGTTTGTCTGCGTCAATTCTGCGTTTATCGGCGCGCCGTTCATTTGCCGGCCAGGCCGTCGAGCGCAAAGTTCAACGTCATCACGTTCACGCGGGGCTCGCCGAACACGCCAAGGTCGCGGCCCCTGGTGTTTTGCTTCACCAGCTCGCGCACGCGGTCCTCGGACAAGCCGCGCGCCTTGGCAACACGTGCAATCTGGATTTCCGCGTTGGCCAGGCTGATGTGCGGGTCGAGGCCGCTGCCAGAGGCCGTCACGGCATCGGCGGGCACCGGCGCGTTCGTCGCGAGGTTGTTGTCGGAACGGTAGATGGCGATGTTCCCTGTGATATTGGCCACCAGATTGGACGAGGTCGGGCCAAGGTTGCTGCCGCCGGAACTGGTCGGGTCAAAGCCGTTCGCCCCTGCCGCCGATGGGCGTGGATGAAAATAGCCTGCGCCGGTGAAATTCTGCGCGAGCAATGCCGAGCCGCGCACCGCGCCGGATTTGTCCACAAGCAGGCTGCCGTTGGCCTGATGCGGAAACAGCAGTTGTCCGGCGGCAAATTCGACAAGCGGATACACACCGCACAAAACGATGGCGAAGAAGATGGTCACCACGATTGAGCGGCCGAATTCAGCAAAGAGATTTTTCATAGATAAATATTTTTAACCACCAAGACACGAAGACACGAAGGAACAAATGGGGTTTCAAAATTGATGGCGGCAAAGCATGAAGATACAAGAAAGCTTCCTCTTTGTGTTCTTTGTGCCTTTGTGGTGAAAGAGTCGTTTTCATTTTATGCGAGGTGCAGGCCGGCCACAATCACGTCAATGGCCTTGATGCCGACGAACGGGATGATGACGCCGCCGACGCCGTAAATCATCAGGTTACGCCGCAGAATCGCCGCCGCGCCGAGCGCCTGGAATTTCACGCCGCGCAACGCCAGCGGAATCAACGCGATGATGATGAGCGCGTTGAAAATGACCGCGCTCAAGATCGCGCTGTCCGGGCTGTGCAGATGCATGATGTTCAGCGGCGCGATGACGGGAAACGTCACCATGAGCATCGCCGGGATGATGGCAAAGTATTTCGCCACGTCGTTCGCGATGCTGAACGTCGTGAGCGAGCCGCGCGTGATGAGCAGCTGTTTTCCGATTTCAATGATCTCGAGCAGCTTCGTTGGATTGGAATCCAGGTCCACCATGTTGCCGGCCTCCTTGGCGGCCTGCGTGCCGGTATTCATGGCCACACCCACATCGGCCTGCGCGAGCGCGGGCGCGTCGTTCGTGCCATCGCCAATCATCGCCACCATGCGGCCGCCGGTCTGCTCCTTGCGGATGAGCGCGAGCTTGTCCTCCGGCTTCGCCTCGGCGAGAAAATCATCCACGCCCGCCTCCTGCGCGATGGCAGCGGCGGTCAGCGGATTGTCGCCGGTGATCATCACGGTGCGGATGCCCATCGCGCGAAAGCGTTTAAAGCGTTCGGCCAGTCCGCCCTTCACGATGTCCTTCAAATGAATTACGCCGAGCGCGCGGTCGCGGGTGGCGACGACGAGCGGCGTGCCGCCGGAAAGCGAAATTGCCTCCACGATTTTTTCCACGTCCGCCGGCAGCATGCCGCCGGTGAACTGCCGGACGGCGTTCGCCGAGCCTTTGCGGATTTGTTTGCCCTCGACATCCACGCCACTCATGCGCGTCTGCGCCGTGAATGGAATAAACTGTGCGCCGGGCAGATCGTGGATGGTCCGCGCGCGAATGGCGAAATTTTTCGCCAGCACGACGATGCTGCGGCCTTCCGGGGTTTCGTCGGCGAGCGACGCGAGTTGCGCGGCATCGGCAAGCTCCTGTTCGGTCACGCCGGGCGCGGGCACAAATGCGGTGGCCTGGCGGTTACCGAGCGTGATGGTGCCGGTCTTGTCCAACAGCAAAACATCCACGTCGCCCGCCGCCTCGACGGCGCGACCGCTCATCGCGAGGACATTTTTCTGAAGCAAACGATCCATGCCCGCGATGCCGATGGCGCTCAACAGGCCGCCGATGGTCGTCGGAATCAGGCAGACGAGCAGCGCGATGAGCACGGCGTTGGAAAAGTTCACGCCGGAATAAATGCCCAGCGGTTTCAGCGTCACGACCGCGAGCAGAAACACAATCGTGAGCGCCGCGAGCAAAATGGTGAGCGCGATTTCGTTCGGCGTTTTCTGGCGGCTCGCGCCTTCGACCAGCGCGATCATGCGGTCCAGAAAGCCTTCGCCGGGATTGGCGGTGATCTGGATTTTGACTTCGTCCGAGAGCACGCGCGTGCCGCCGGTGACGGCGCTGCGGTCGCCGCCGGCCTCGCGGATGACGGGCGCGGATTCGCCGGTGATGGCAGATTCGTCCACCGTCGCCGCGCCGGAAATAATTTCGCCGTCGGCGGGAATGATTTCAGTGGCGCGCACGAGAATCACGTCGCCCTTGCGCAGCGAGTCGGCGTCCACGATTTCAATTTTGCCGCTGCCGGAGATTTTGTTCGCGCTGGTGCGCGTGCGCGTGGCGCGAAGCGATTTGGCCTGCGCCTTGCCGCGGCCCTCGGCGACGGCCTCGGCGAAGTTCGCGAAGAGCACGGTGAACCAAAGCCAGATCGCGATCTGCAAAACAAATCCGGTCTGGCCGGGCGAGCGGAAAATCTCCACGGTGCTGATCGCCGCGCCAACCAGCGTGACGAACATGACGGGATTTTTCACCATCAGCCGCGGGTTGAGCTTCTTGAACGTCTCGCCCAGCGCGGGCAGGAGGATGTCAGCGTTAAACAGGGAAACAGATTTCGTAGCCATAAAATATTCGGATTAAAACAGGTTGCCTTTCAGCATCAGGAAATGTTCGACAATCGGGCCGAGCGCGAGCGCCGGCAGGAACGTCAGTGCGCCGACCAGAATCACCGTGCCGACAAGCAGCGCAATGAAGGTGAAGTCGCTCACCGAAAATGTCCCGGCGCTGGTGGGAACAATTTTTTTCCGCGCGAGCGAACCGGCCAGCGCGAGCAGCGGAATAATCATGCCGAACCGGCCGAGCAGCATGTCAATGCCCAGCGTCGTGTCATACCACGGTGTGTTGGCGTTCAGGCCGGCGAAGGCGCTGCCGTTGTTGCCCGCGCCTGAAGTGTAGGCGTAAAGCATTTCGCTCAAGCCGTGCGGGCCTTGGTTGTTCAAACCGGCCAGCCCCCAACTGCTCACCGACGCCCAGGCTGTGAAACCGAGGATGATGAACGTGAGAATGATGAACGCGAGCAGCGCCATTTTCACGTCGTAGGCCTCGATTTTTTTGCCGAGATATTCCGGCGTGCGCCCGACCATCAAGCCGGCGATGAACACGGTGATGACGACGAAAATCAACATGCCGTAAAGTCCCGCGCCGACGCCGCCGAAAATCACCTCGCCGG
>Ga0316217_10004320_pt1 | contig 15463 bp, 11 predicted proteins | sample 1anoAmetaG_FD_203633 | JGI IMG/M metagenome (GOLD analysis project Ga0316217, IMG submission 203633) | Freshwater microbial communities from Trout Bog Lake, Wisconsin, USA - 1anoA | ecosystem: Environmental > Aquatic > Freshwater > Lake > Hypolimnion/Profundal zone | place: USA: Wisconsin... | reverse complement strand
TTCATGGATTTTCTCCAGCCGGACGTTCAGGATAAGCTCATGAAGGAGCATTTTGAATTTCGGAAGTTGATGGAAGAGCACCGAGCTGCGGATGAGAGGTTAGTATATCTCCGCAACAAGATTCGTCTCTCCGCCCAGGAAACGGTGGAAGAGGTGGAACTCAAGAAGGCGAAATTAAGAGCCAAGGAGCGCATCTACAATATTGTTCAGGAATTCAAGGGAAGGGGGCAGTGACGGGTTCCGGAAAAACCGCGAGCAGATTCTGAAACAGCAGATACCCCGGGAGATCCCGGGGTATTTTCATGGGACTGAAGGGACGTCCGGACCGTCCGGATTCCCCGACATCAAATTAATTATACATTACAGGTCATTGGACTGAGTCGCAGTCTGGGATTCTACCAGCTCGCCCAGATGGGTGGGCAGGAACCCCTCCCCCATCCAGTAGACCAGGTCCAGCGGGTGCTTGACGTCCCAGAGCAGGATGCGGTCCGAAGCGCCGGGGTGCAGGTGGCCAAGGTCCGGGCGGTCCAGGCTGCGGGCGGCGTGCAGGGTCGTGGCGGTGAGCGCCTCCTCGAAGGTCAGGCGCAGCTGGAGGCAGCCCAGGCGCAGCACCAGCAGGGGATCGATGCAGGCGCAGGAGCCCGGATTGAAGTCCGAAGCCAGGGCCACCCGGCAGCCGGCCTCGATCATCCGCCGGGCCGGGGCGAAATCGCGCATGCCCAGGAACAAGGTGGTGGCCGGGAGCAGGGTTGGGGTGACTCCGGCCGCGGCCATGGCCGCCATGCCTTCGCCGGAGCAGAACATCAGGTGGTCGGCGCTGGCCGCGCCAAGTTCCGCCGCCAGTTCGGCTCCGCCGGTGTGGCAGAACTCGTCGGCGTGGATCCGGGGCTTCAGGCCCAGGGCCTTGCCCGATTCCAGGACGGTCCGGCCGTGCCCGGGGGTGAACACCCCCTTCTCCACGAACACGTCGCAGAAGCCGGCCACCCCGGGGTGGCGCCGGACCAGCTCGGGCTGCCACTCCTCCGCCACGGCCGCGATGTAGCGGCCGGGGTCGCCACTGAACTCCCCGGGCAGGTCGTGGGCGGGCATCAGGGTCACGTCCAGGCTCCAGCCCCGTTCCCTGAGCCGGGCGTAGGCTTCCAGCAGCCGGCTCTCGGCTTCCAGCTCCAGCCCGTAGCCGGTCTTGGCTTCGAGGTGGACCACGCCCTTGCTGCGGTACTGCTCCAGGCGCCCTTCGCCGATGGCCACCAGCTCCGGGACGGTGGCCGCCCGGGTGGCGCGCATGGTCTCCCGGATGCCGCCGCCCTCTTCGGAGATCTGGGCGTAGCTCACCCCGTGCAGGCGGCGGTTGAATTCCTGGCTGCGGTCGCCGCCGAACAGCAGGTGGGTGTGGGGATCGACGAAGCCGGGGGAGGCCCAGCGGCCGCCGCCGTCCAGCCGTTCCGCGGCCTGCCAGTCCAGCGGCAGCTCGGCCCTGGGGCCCAGCCACTGGATCCGCCCGCCGGCCACGGCGATGGCGGCGTCCGGGATGAAGTCCACGGCCCACGGGGTCCGGGGATCGGGGCTCACCGCCCCGCGCAGATTGGTGATGACTCGGGGAATTCTCATGGCGCAAGTATGACATGGCGCGACCCCGCCTATACTGGCTGGGAGCCATGCAACCAACCCCGGGAACCTAGATGCCCTCAATGCTGAAAGCCCTGCTGCTGGTGTCCGTCTGCGCCCTGTGCGCCGCCGCGCCGCCGCCCTCCAAGACCCCGGTGGCGCCGCTGCTGGCCGGCGAAGCGCTGGCCCTGTCCGGGCCCGACGGGCTGGTCTACCTGTTCGGCGACGCCTCCAGGGAGCTGCCCATGGGCGCCATGGCCAAGCTGGTCTGGCTCAAGCTGGAGGGCTCCGAGTGGGGCTCCATGGGGGTGCAGTTCAACTGCACCGGGATGTGGAAGGGGGTTCCCTGCACGCTGCCCAAGGGCCACGGCCGGGAGGACCTCAGCAAGGCGCTGCAGGACAACTGCGATCTGGCGTTCCTGGTCTGGGGCCAGGCGTCGGTGCAGTGGTGGCTGCGGGACTACGGCGAAGGCGCCGCCCGGGCCCGGCTGGAGGACGCTTTCGCGCCCTTCCTGGGCAACCGGATGCCCCCGGGCGAGGAACTGCCGGCGATCGATCCGACCTGGGTCGGGATCGGCGATCTGCTGCGCGCCAGTCCGGAAACCATGCTCCGCTGGCTCATGGACCCGGCCCAGGACGAGACCCTGCACATGGCCCGGCGCCATCTGCTCAACTTCAACCAATTCAATTACAAGCAGAACCCGTGGTGGATCCTGGCCGGCGCCACCCAGGTTTCCAGGGAACCGGCGGCGGCGTCCACCTGGGTGGCCGGCGGCAATGGCCAGATCCTGGCGGTGCTGCACCTTCCCCTGGGGAAGGGCAGGGCCGAAGGCCTCGCCCGGTTCCGGGCCATCATGATGGTGCCCAAGGACAAGTAGCCCGCGCTCAGCGCTCGAGGATGAAGGTCACCGGGCCGTCGTTGACCAGTTCCACCTCCATCGCCTCCTGGAAGAAGCCGGTCCGCACCGGGCAGCCTTCGGCCCGCAGGCAGACGATGAACCGGTCGAACAGGGGCCGGGCCAGCTCCGGGGCCATGGCCCGGTCGAACGAAGGGCGGCGGCCCTTGGCGATGCTGCCGGCCAGGGTGAACTGGGAGACCGCCAGGATCTCCCCGCCGGTGTCCTGGAGGCCCAGGTTCATGCGTCCCTCGCCGTCCTCGAAGATCCTCAGGGTGGCTATCTTGGCGGCGGCCCAGCGGACCTGGTCCTCGCCGTCGCCGGACTCCAGGGCCGCCAGCACCAGCATGCCGGGGCCGATGTCCGCGCGCTGCTCCCCGGCCGTCACCGAGGCCCGCTTCACCCGCTGAATCACTGCTTTCACGGCGCCGCTCCAGGTAGATCGCCCCACCAGGGTAACCCGGAAACGGCACCCGGAGTCGCGCCGGCGGCCTATACTGGGAACTGTCAAGGAGCTGGTCCATGCCTGAACCCACCATCACCGCGGTATTGAGCCCCTCCGAATGGCGCCTCATCCAGGGGCTGCGCGGCCTGCCGGAGAGCAGGCTGCGCAACCGGATGAGCGAGGTGCTGGAGGGCCTGCTGTTCTACGTCCGCAATCCCCGCTGCGAGGGCATCGGGGTCGAGGGCTTCCCCTGCGGTGAGCCGGTCACCACCTGCGAGGAGTGCCACCAGATCTGGGACCTGCTGGACAGCATCGCCGAACGGGTGGAAAAAGCCGAGAAGGGCTGAACTTTCCAGCCTTCCGGACACGGCCTGGCATCGGGGTCCGGTAACCCCTTGACAGGCTGGCCGTGCCGATCAGAATGATGAAATCTTCAATGATTTCTGAACATGGCGGATCCCTTCCCATGAAAACCTCGCGATTGCCGGTCACCGGGATGTCCTGCGCCAACTGCGCCAGGCTCATCGAGCGCAAGGTCGCGGCCCTGCCCGGGGTCGGCTCCTGCGCGGTGGACCTGGTGGGCGAACAGCTCACGGTCAGCTACGATCCGGACCTGGCGGGAGAGCCGGGCATCATCGACCGGGTGCGCAAGGCCGGCTACGACGTCGTCCTGGGCCGGGCCGAGCTGCCCATCCTGGGGCTGCAGGATGGGGCCGACGCGGACCGGCTGGCGGCTCTGCTCGCGGCCAGGGACGGAGTGCAGAGCGCCCGGGTGAGCCTGGCGGCGGAACAGGCCCTGGTCGAGTTCATCCCCGGCCGGACCGGCATCGCCGACCTGGCCGGGGTGATCCGCCAGGCCGGCTTCGACCTGGTGCCGGACCGGGCCGGGGGCGCTCCGGCGGACCTCGAGGCCGAGCTGCGCGCGGGCGAGCTGGCCGGGCAGAGGCGCATGCTGGTGCTGGGCCTGGTGCTCACCCTGCCGCTCATCGCCTTCAGCATGGCCAGGGATTTCGGGCTGGCGGGGTTCCGCTTCGACCAGCTGGCGATGCTGGTCCCGGCCACGCTGGTGCAGTTCGTGGTGGGGCGGCGCTACTATCTCCGGGCCTTCCGCAGCCTCCGCGCGGGCGGTGCGAACATGGACGTCCTGATCGTGCTCGGCTCCAGCGCTGCCTACTTGTCCAGCCTGGCGACGACCCTTGGACTGGTCCACGGCGGCACGGTCTACTACGAGACCGGGGCCGGGATCATCACCCTGGTCAGCCTGGGCAAGTTCCTGGAGCTGCGCGCCCGGGGCCGGGCCTCGGCGGCGCTGAAGGCGCTGATGGCGCTCGGGGCGCGGACCGCCTGCGTGGTCCGGGACGGCGCGGAAGTCCAGGTGGAGGCCGGCCAGGTGGCGGTCGGCGACCTGGTCGTGGTCCGGCCGGGGGAGAAGGTGCCGGTGGACGGCATCATCGCCTCCGGGCGCTCGGCCTTCGACGAGGCGATGATCACCGGCGAAGCCATGCCGGTCGCCAAGGGGCCCGGCGACGAGGTGATCGGCGCGACCATCAACCGGGAAGGGCTGGTCCGGTTCGAGGCCACCCGGGTCGGCCAGCGCACCGCCCTGGCCCAGATCGTGCGGCTGGTCCAGGAGGCCCAGGGCGGCAAGGCCCCGATCGAGAAGCTGACGGACCAGATCGGCCGCTACTTCGTCCCGGCCATCGGGGTCATCGCCCTCGCCACCTTCATCATCTGGTTCGGGGTCGCCCAGGCGGGCTGGTCCAGGGCCATGCTCAACGCCATCGCGGTGCTGGTCATCGCCTGCCCCTGCGCCATCGGGCTGGCCACCCCGACCGCCGTGCTGGTGGGCACCACCAGGGGCGCCGAGCACGGCATCCTGTTCCGGAACAGCGTATCCCTGGAACGGGCCGGGCGGGTCGAGGTGGTGGTGCTGGACAAGACCGGGACCCTCACCCGGGGCGAACCCCGGGTCACCGAGATCATCCCGGCGCCCGGGTCCGGCCTGGGCGCCGGCCAGCTGCTCGCCCTGGCCGCCAGCGCCGAGCGCGGCTCGGAGCATCCGCTGGGCCGGGCCATCGTCAAGGCCGCCCTGGACCAGGGGCTGACCCTGGAGGATCCCGGCCAGTTCCTCGCGGTCAGCGGCTTCGGCATCCGCGCCACCGTGGGCGGCCGGCGGGTCGTGGTCGGCAGCGCCCGGATGCTGCTGAACGACGGTCTCGATCTCGAGGCCCTGCGCCCGCGGATCGAGCGGCTCAACGGCGAGGGCAAGACCACCATGGCGGTGGCGGTGGGCGAGGGCCAGGGTCCGGCGCTGCTGGCCGGGGTGATCGCGGTGGCCGACACCCTGAAGCCGGGTTCGGTGGAGGCCATGGCCGACCTGCGCCGGTTGGGCCTGGAACTGGTGATGATCACCGGCGACAACCTGCCCGCGGCGGAGTGGACCGCCCGGCAGGTGGGCATCGACCGGGTGCTGGCGGAGGTGGCTCCCTCCGGCAAGGCGGAGGCCATCCGCAAGCTTCAGGCCGCCAACGATTCCGCCGGCCTGCCGGCGCCGGTGGTGGCCATGGTGGGCGACGGCATCAACGACGCTCCCGCCCTGGCCCAGGCGGATGTGGGCATCGCCCTGGGCACCGGCACGGACGTGGCCATGGCCGCCGCCGGCATCACCCTGGTGTCCGGCGACCTGCGCGCCGTGGGCCGGGCCATCTCGCTGTCGCGCGGCACCCTGCGCACCATCCGGGAGAACCTGGTCTGGGCCTTCTTCTACAACCTGGCGCTGGTCCCGGTGGCGGCCTACGGGCTGCTCACGCCGATGTTCGCCGCGGGGGCCATGTCCTTCAGTTCCATCTTCGTGGTCAGCAACAGCCTGCGCCTGCGGGGCTACGACTTCAGCGCCCCGGTGGGCGCGGCCATGCGGGGCAGCCTGGGCGGCCGGGTGCTGCGCATCCTGGCGCCGATGGCGGCGCTGGCGCTGATCCTGGTGGTGCCGCTGCTGTTCATGCCGGGCCGGATGGAGATCCAGGGCGCCCGCAGCCAGGGCATGTCGCCGGCGCTGATGATGGTGATGGCCCTGGCCAACGCCTCCATCGCCGTCTCCTATTTCTCCATCCCGGTGTTCCTGGTGGCCTTCACGGTCAAGCGCAAGGACATGCCGTTCTCCTGGGTGATCGCCCTGTTCGGCGCCTTCATCATGGCCTGCGCCACCACCCACGTGCTGCACATCGTCGATCTGTGGTGGCGGGTGGACTGGTGGCAGGCCGGCTTCGACAGCCTGTGCGCCATCGTCTCGGCCTCCACCGCCGTGGTGCTGTGGCCGATCCTGCCCAAGCTCCTGGCGATCCCCAGCCCCACCGCGCTGCGGGCGGTGAACCGGCAGCTGGAGGAGGAGAAGCGCCGGCTCGAGGAGGTGCAGAAGGAGCTGGTGGCGGCGAGGCTGGCCGCGGAATCGGCCAACCAGGCCAAGAGCGCCTTCCTGGCCAACATGAGCCACGAGCTGCGGACCCCGATGAACGCCATCATCGGCTTTTCGGAGATCCTGGAGCACCAGATCCGCGATCCCCGGCAGGGCAACTACCTGGCCCGGATCAAGACCAGCGGCGCCGTGCTGCTGCAGCTGATCAACGACATCCTCGACCTTTCCAAGATCGAGGCCGGCAAGATGGACCTGGACCTGCGGCCCGTGTGCCTGGCCACCCTGGCCGAGGAGATCCTCCAGATGTTCAGCTACAAGCTGGCGGAGAAGAGCCTGGAGCTCAGCTGCGAGATCAGCCCGGAGCTCCCCGGCGCGCTGCTGCTGGATCCCACCCGGATCCGCCAGGTGCTGCTGAACCTCGTCGGCAACGCGGTCAAGTTCACCGCGGGCGGGAGCATCACGGTGCGCGCCTGGCCGGTCTACCCTGGAGGCGCGTCCCGCAGCCTCCCGGACATCCACCTGGCCGTTGCCGACACCGGCATCGGCATCCCGGCCGATGACCTGGACAAGATCTTCCTGCCGTTCGAGCAGCGGAAGGAGGCGCAGTCGGCCGGCAGCCCCGGGACCGGGCTGGGCCTGACCATCACCCGCAAGCTGGTGGCCGCCATGAACGGGACCCTGTCGGTGGCGAGCGAGGTGGGGAAGGGGAGCACCTTCACGGTGGTGCTGCGGGAGGTCGAGGTGGCCGCGGCCCGGGACGAGGGCGCCGCCGCCCCTGAGGAGGCCTTCGATTTCGCCGCCGTGCACTTCCACCGGGCGCGGATCCTGATCGTCGACGACATCGATTTCAACCGGGACCTCATCCGCGGCTTCTTCGCCGGCTATGACCTGGACCTGCGCGAAGCGGGCGACGGCCGCGAGGCCGTCGCCATGGTCAGGGAGTTCATGCCCGACCTGGTGCTGCTGGACATGCGCATGCCGGTCCAGGACGGCTACGCGACGGCGGCGATCCTGAAGGGGGACGAGCGGCTGCGCCACATCCCGGTGGTCGCGGTCACCGCCTCGGTGCTGGAGGACGACCTGGCCCGGCACGGCCACAACTGTGACGGATACCTGCGCAAGCCGCTCCGCCGGGCCGAGCTGATCCGCTGCAGCATGGAGCACCTGCCGCATTCGGTCGGCGCCGTCCCGGACATGCCGTCCGGGGTGGCGACGGCCAGCGGCGCCCTGCCCGCGGACCTGCAGCAGGCCATGCTGGAGGCCGCCGAACTGGCGGACCTGGCCGAGCTGAACCGGCTCATGGCGCGCGCCGAGACGGTGGACGCCTCTTTCGCCGCGATCCTCCGGCGCCACCTGGAGCGGTTCGACTACGATGCATTCCAGACCAGCCTCAGCGCGGGAGGGCGGCCATGACCAGGGCGACCGGGAACATCCTCGTGGTCGACGACATGCCGGACAACCTCCAGGTGCTCTCGGAGATCCTGATCCGGGAGGGCTACGTGGTGCGCCCGGTCACCAGCGGGGCCATGGCGTTCCGGACCATGGCCGCGGCCCTGCCCGAGCTGGTCCTGGCGGACATCAAGATGCCCGGGATGGACGGCTACGAATTCTGCCGGCGGATGAAGGCCGAGGAGCGGACCCGGGAGATCCCGGTCATCTTCATCAGCGCCCTGGGCGAAATCCGGGACAAGGTGCGGGCGTTCGAGGCCGGCGGGGTGGACTACATCACCAAGCCGTTCCAGGCCGAGGAAGTCGCCGCCCGGGTCCGGACCCACCTGGCCATGCACGCCCTGCGGAGGTCGCTGAGCCAGGCGAACGCGGAACTCACCGCGCGCACCCTCGAGCTGGAAGCCGCCAACCGGGAACTGGAGGCGTTCAGCTATTCGGTCTCCCACGATCTGCGGGGCCCGCTGCAGGTGGTGGACGGCTTTTCCGAAGCCCTCTTGCAGGACTGTCCGGACCGGCTGGACGACGCCGGCCGGACCTACCTCTCCCGCATCCGCCAGGGGGTGCGGCGCATGGGCCAGATCATCGAGGATCTGCTGAACCTGTCCCGCTTCAGCCACGCCGAGCTGAACCTGGGGGAAGCCGATCTGTCCGCGCTGTGCGGGACGGTCCTGGGCGAACTGGCCGGGGCCGACCCGGGCCGGCGGGTCGAGGCCGTCATCCGGCCGGGCATGGTGGTGCGGGCCGATGAGCGCCTGCTGCAGGTGCTGGTGGGCAACCTGCTGGGCAACGCCTGGAAGTTCACTTCCAAATGCCCGGAACCGCGGATCGAGGCGGGCGAGGCGGCGGTGCCCGGGGAGACCAGGGTGTTCTTCATCCGGGACAATGGCGCCGGGTTCGACATGAGCCAGAAGGACCGGCTGTTCCACCCCTTCAACCGGCTGCACCGGAATGACGAATTCGAAGGCACCGGGATCGGGCTGGCCATCGTCCAGCGGATCGTGCAGCGGCATGGCGGCAGGGTGTGGGCCGAAGGCGAGCCGGGCCTGGGCGCCTGCGTGTTCTTCACCATGGGCCCGCCCGGGTAGGTCCGGGAACCCGGTTGTGACCAATCCCACTGGGAGCCCCCCTTGACTCCCAGAGGTGGGATGCAATCCTCATGGAGTATCTCGTTCCAGTCAGGTCAACAGCCTTCGGAGGATTCCATGGTGAACAGGCAGACGCCCATCGATGCGGACGTGGTGGCCCGGCGGCTCGCGGCCAGCGGTCTGAAGGACCTGGGCAAGGCCTCCATCCGGGAACTCAAGAAGCTGGTGGACCAGATCGAAGGGGACACCGGCCAGAAGTTCGTGCGCATGGAGATGGGCATCCCCGGGCTGCCGGCCCTGCAGATCGGGGTGGACGCCCAGATCCAGGCCCTGAAGGCCGGGGTGGCGGCCATCTACCCGGATATCCAGGGGACCCCCGAACTCAAGCGGGAAGTGGCCCGCTTCGCCAGGATGTTCCTGGATCTCGAGGTGGACCCGGAACACTGCGTTCCCACCGTGGGCTCGATGATGGGCGGGATGGCCTGCTTCCTCACCGTCAACCGCATGTGGGCGGACCGGGAAGGGACCCTGTTCCTGGATCCGGGCTTCCCGGTGCAGAAGCAGCAGTGCAAGCTGCTGGGCCACGGCTACCGTGCGTTCGACATGTACGAGCACCGCGGGGCTAAGCTGCGGGACAAGCTGGAGTCCTGCCTGCAGGACGGCAAGGTCTCCTCGATCCTCTACTCCAGCCCCAACAACCCGTCCTGGATCTGCCTCACCGAGGAGGAACTGCAGATCATCGGCGAGCTGGCCACCAAGTACGGGGTGGTGGTGATCGAAGACCTGGCGTACTTCGGCATGGATTTCCGCCAGGACTACGGCAAGCCGGGCCGGGCGCCGTACCAGCCGACGGTCGCCAAGTACACCGACAACTACATCCTGCTGATCTCCAGTTCCAAGGCCTTCAGCTACGCCGGCGAGCGGATCGGGGTGATGGTGGTTTCGCCCAAGGTCTGGACCATGCGCAGCAAGGATCTCCTGCGCTACTACTCCTCCGACCAGTTCGGCTACGCCCTGCTGTTCGGCACGATCTACTCGCTCTCCTCCGGCACCTCCCACTCGGCCCAGTGCGCCCTGGCGGCGATGCTGAAGGCGGTGAACGACGGCGAAGTGGATTTCGTGGAGATCGTCAGGGAATACGGGGAAAAGGCCAAGGTCATGAAGCGGCTGTTCGTGGACAACGGGTTCCGGATCGTCTATGACCGGGATCTGCAGGAGCCGGTGGCCGACGGCTTCTATTTCACGGTCTCCTATCCGGGCCTGCAGGGCGGCGAACTGCTGGCCGAACTGCTGCACTACGGGATCAGCGCGATCACCCTGGACATCACCGGCAGCGAGCGCACGGAGGGGCTGCGCGCCTGCACCTCGCTGATCTCCCGCGGCCAGTTCCCGGATCTGGAGGCCAGGCTCAAGGCCTTCCACCAGGACCACCCGGTGGCCTGAACTTCATCGGGAAACCGGGGAACATTGGGGGGGCCGGGCGCCACTGAAGGGGACTCCCGTCGACATCCGTGGCCGCTGGCCGGGCGATCGGGACTTTCCCTGGAGACCTTTCATGAAATCATCAACAAAAACCTCCCTCGTCGGATTGGGCCTGTTGCTGACCGGAGCCGGAATCCGGGCCGGTGAACTGGATGGGTTCGTCAGCAACCAATCATCCAAGGGGCCCATCACCATCACCCTCTGCAAGGAATGCGCGAAGGAGGAGGACGTGCTGGTGAAGCTCCTGGATCCTCCCCTCGGCCGCGGCGCGCAGGCGCTGGCGCCGGCGGTGCTCAAGGGCGAGGCCCTGTCCCGCAAGCTCGATCCGGGGCAGACCGCGGTGATCTCCCTGGCGCGGCTGCCAAAGCCGGACCAGCCCCCGGTGCTCAGGACCTTCCGGGTGACCCAGGACGGCCAGGCCGGGGAGTGCCGGTTCACCTACCAGGTGCGCTACCAGGGCGGCCGGCCCGAGGCGGTGATCGAGACGGACGAAGGGACCAGTCCCCGGGCCGACCTGGAGCAGCCCGACCCCAACCTCGTGCTGTTCTGGGGCTACCTGCTGACCGGCAGCTGAACTCATTCCACGGCGCTGTCCTGGAGCCAGCGGTTGAGGGTCTTGATGTCGATGCCCAGGCGCTCGGCGGTGCGGCTCTTGTGCCCGCCGCAGCGCTCCAGCGCCCAGGCCGAATACCGGTGCTGCAGCTCCCGGGCCGGCATCAGCTCGGTGAAGCTGCCCTGGGCCTGCTGGGGCTCCTCCAGCAGCCCCGGGGGCAGCTCGTCCAGGTCGGCCACCGGGGTCCGGCCCAGGACCACCATGCGCTGGATCAGGTGGGCGAGCTCGCGCACGTTGCCGGGCCAGGGATAGTCCATGAGCCGGCGCATGACCGCGGGGGTGAACCCGGTCACCGGGCTGCTGGGATACTTGGCCCGGAAGGTCTCCAGGAAATGCTCGACCAGGGGCAGGATGTCCTCCCTGCGGTGGCGCAGCGCGGGGATCTCGATGGCCACCACGTCCAGCCGGTACAGCAGGTCCTCCCGGAATGTCTGGGAACGGGCCATCTCCAGGAGGTCCCGGTGGGTGGCGGCGATGATCCGGACATCCACCGGGCGCTCCCGCGAGGACCCCACCGGCCGCACCGAGCCGCGCTCGAGCACGTGCAGCAGCTTGGCCTGGATCGCCAGGGGCAGCTCGCCGATCTCGTCCAGCAGGATGGTGCCCCGCTCCGCTTCCACGAACAGGCCCGGGCGGTCGGAGGTGGCGCCGGTGAAGGATCCCTTCATGTGCCCGAACAGTTCGCTCTCCAGCAGGGCTTCGGGCAGGGCGGCGCAGTTCACCGCCACGAACGGCGCCTTGGAGCGCGGGCTCAGGGCGTGGATGGCGCCGGCCACCATGCTCTTGCCGGTGCCGGTCTCGCCGCGCAGCAGCACCGGCACGTCCACCGCCGCCACCCGCTCCATCAGCTCCAGCACTTCGCGCATGCCCGGACTGGTGCCGATCATGCCGTCGCCGCCCAGGTGCCCGCCCAATTGCCCACGTAGCGCGCGGCGCAGAAGCCTGGCCTCCGCTTGCAGGTTGCGCTCCTCCAGGGCCCGCTTCAGGAAGATCACCAGCTCCTCGGGCTGGAACGGCTTGGTCAGGTAGTGGTAGGCCCCCTGGCGGATCGATTCCACCGCGGTGTCGATGGCGCCGTAGGCGGTCATGACGATGACCGGCCGGTGCGGCGCGGCGCGCTTGCTGGCCGCCAGCAAGTCAAGGCCGCTCACCTGGTTCATGCGCAGATCGGTGACCAGGGCGTCGATGCCCCCGGCGTCCAGGCGCTCCAGGGCCGAGCTGCCCGAGGCCAGGGCCTCGGCCTCGAAGCCGGCGTCGGCCAGGGATTCCGCCAGCATTTCGGCCATTTCCAGGTGGTCGTCCACCACGAGCACGCGGGCTCCCATAGTTCCTCCCTAAGTCGGCAGTCCGATCCGGATGCGGGTGCCCCTGGGCTGGAGCCGTTCGATCTCCATGTCGCCCCGGTGCATCCGGACGATTTCCCGGGCGATGGCCAGGCCCAGGCCGCTGCCCTGGCCCTGGGGCTTGGTGGTGAAGAACGGCTCCAGCACCCGTTCGGCCAGGGCCTCGGGAATGCCCTTGCCCTGGTCGGTCACCTCCAGCATCATCTTCCCTTCGGCCGCGCGGGCCCGGATCTCCACCCGGTCGCCCCGCTGGGAGGCGTCGCAGGCGTTGAGCAGCAGGTTGACCAGCAGGTGCTCCAGCAGCTGGAAGTCGCCGCGCATCCCCGGCAGGTCCGGGGGGGCGTCCAGCACCAGGTCCACGCCCGCCTTCTGGAAGCGGTGTTCGACCATGGTGGCCGCGGCGCCGACCAGGGTCCCGGTGCCGAACTCCTCCGCCCTGGGAGTGCCGCCCCGGGCCAGCTCCAGGAACCGCCGGATGGTGCGGTTGATCTGCTCCACGGCCTCCTGGATGGTCTGGGTCAGGCGCAGGTTCTTTTCGTCCCCGTTCACCCGGGGCAGCAACTGCGCCGCCCGGCCGGAGATGACCCCGAGCGGGGTGGCGATCTCATGGGCGACGCCCGAGGCCAGGGTCAGCATGGTGGCCGCCCGGTCGGCCTGGCTCAGGGCCTGGTCCTTGTGCCGGCCCAGCTCCCGCAGCTCGATCTCCTGGGCCAGCTCCATCTCCTGCTTCTGGAAGCGCAGGGCCCACCAGGCCAGGATGAACAGGAAGGCGCCCATGCACAGGAAGCTGGCCAGGAGCCGCCAGCGGGCGTGCATGGACCGGTCGGGCTCGCGGAACGAGGTGCCGGCCACCGCGACGATCCAGGTGCCGCCGCGGTGGTCCACGGCCCCGCTCAGGGCCAGGGCCGCGGTGCGCTCCGGGAGGCCCAGGGAGACGGCGTCGGCCGGGCTGAGCGAGAACCAGCGGCCCTTGGTGACGAAGGCCAGCCGGAGCGGGGCGGCGGTGATCTCCAGTCCGTCCAGGCTGATCCAGGGCTGGTTCGGCGGGCGCACGAACAATCGGGTTATGCCTTGCTGCTCCAAGGGATGCAGATCGCGCAGGACCCACGGGAGCGGGGTGGGCGAGGCCTCGAGGTCGCTCAGCAGCACGCAGGCCGCGGCCACCGCCACCTTGACCTGGGTCTCCTTGAAATCCTCGAAGGCGGCCCGGGCCTCCCGGGTCTCCAGGAACAGGTTGACGCCCAGGACGCAGCCCAGGGCGGTGAGCATGGTGATCCCCAGAAGCCAGAGCCGGCCCATGCCGCGGGCGGGCCGCCCGGGGCCGGCCGCGGCCCGGGTCGCCTCCCCGCTGATATGCATGATCACCTGATGACCCCCTGGACCCTATTGCAAAGGAAGGGCCAACCCGATTCTTCCATTTTAGGGGCCTGAGGTGGGGCAGATCGGGGCGGAACCGGGAAAAATGTCGTGTGCCCAGGGAAAAATGCCCTGTCCGGCGGCGGGCGAAGGTCAAAAAAGGGTGTTCCCGGGCGTCTTGCGGGCTGGCCCGGTTTTTGATTACCCTGCCCGGTGAGAAGCGAGGCGCCCCTGACCCCAGGGGTCCTGTCCACCGCGAGGCGACCGTCCAACCAGGAGAGTGCCCATGAAACGACTCGTCATATACACCGCCAGCCTGCTGGCTGTGCCCCTGCTGGTGGGGGGCGGCATGCTGGCCGTCACCGGCCACTGCTCTTCGCCCAAGGTGGAGCCGCCGCCCCTCACCGAGGCCGTCACCGCCCCGGCCAGGGCCCTGAGCAATGCCTACGTGGCGGTCGCGGCCCATGTCAAGCCGGCGGTCGTCAGCGTCTACTCGGAAAAGATCATCAAGTACCAGCAGCCGGATTCCATGTTCCCCTTCGGCGACGACTTCTTCGGCCAGTTCTTCGGCCAGCAGGCGCCCAAGAAGAAATCCGCGCCCAAGGAATACAAGGTGCCCCAGCGGGGCATGGGTTCCGGCATGATCCTGGACAGGGCCGGCCACATCCTGACCAACTACCACGTGGTGAAGGATGTCGACGAGATCTCGGTGCGGCTGCCGGACAAGCGGGAATTCAAGGCTGAGGTGGTCAGCTCCGACCCCAAGACCGACGTGGCGGTCATCCGGATCAAGGGCAAAGTTCCCGCCGACCTGCCGACCGTGCAGTTGGGGAATTCCGACCAGCTGCAGGTGGGCGAACTGGTGATGGCCATCGGCGCCCCGTTCGGCCTGACCCAGACCGTCACCACCGGGATCATCAGCGCCATGGGGCGCTCGGACGTGGGGCTTTCGGACTACGAGGACTTCCTCCAGACCGACGCGCCGATCAACCCCGGCAACTCCGGCGGGCCGCTGGTCAACATGCGCGGCGAAGTGATCGGCATGAACAGCGCCATCGCCACCAACAGCGGCAGCAGCGCCGGGATCGGCTTCGCCATCCCGTCGAACATGATCAACACCATGCTGCCCACCCTCACCAAGGGCGGCAAGATCTCCCGGGGCCTGCTGGGCGTGGGCATCCAGGACCTGGACAAGGACCTGGCCAAGCAGTTCAGCATGGCCGACAGCAACGGCGCCCTGGTCACCTCGGTCGTCCCCGATTCCGCCGCGGACAAGGCCGGAATCAAGACCGGCGACGTCATCACCAGTTTCAACGGCAAGGAGATCCAGAGCAGCCGTGAGCTGCGGAACCGGGTCGGCGGCCTGGCGCCGGGAGCCAAGGCCAAGATTGTGCTGATGCGCAACGGCAAGGAGCTGTCGGTGACGGCCACCATCGGGGAAGCCACCGGGGAGGCTTCGGCGTCGGCGGAGGCCCAGGAGGCGCCGGAACAGGAGGCGAAGCTCGGGCTCAGCCTGCAGCCGCTGACGCCGGAACTGGCCCAGCGCTACGGCCTGACGGAAAAGACCGGCCTGCTCATCGCCGACGTGGACCAGGGCAGTCCCGCCGCCGAGGCCGGGCTGCAGGAAGGCGACCTGATCATCGAGGTGAACCGCAAGCGGGTCTCCAAGGTGGGCGAACTCCAGAGCGCAGTGGCGGAGAGCCGGAAGCAGGGCAGCATCCTGCTCCTGGTGAAGCGCAAGACGGCCAGCCTGTTCGTGGCGCTGCCGCTGAACTAG
>Ga0316217_10004317_pt1 | contig 15474 bp, 13 predicted proteins | sample 1anoAmetaG_FD_203633 | JGI IMG/M metagenome (GOLD analysis project Ga0316217, IMG submission 203633) | Freshwater microbial communities from Trout Bog Lake, Wisconsin, USA - 1anoA | ecosystem: Environmental > Aquatic > Freshwater > Lake > Hypolimnion/Profundal zone | place: USA: Wisconsin... | reverse complement strand
CGAGGCCCCGCGCGTGCTGTTCGACGGCGTCCACATCGCCAATTCCATCGCCTTTTCTCCGGACGGTCGGCGCATGTATTTCGCCGATTCGCCGAGCCGCGCCATCTGGCGTTTCGACTACGATCCCGACGCCGGCCGCGTCTCGCATCGCCAGCTCTTCGCGCAAATCGACGGCCTCGGCGTGCCCGACGGCTCCACCGTCGACGCAGACGGCTGCCTCTGGAACGCGGAATGGGACGCCGGGCGGATCGTGCGTTACACGCCCGAGGGCCGCGTCGACCGGCGCATCGCCCTGCCCTGCTCCCGCCCGACCTGCTGCGCTTTCGGCGGCGACGATTACGCCACGTTGTTCGTCACCTCGGCCCGCGTCGGCCTCAACGAGGCGGAATTGCGGGCGCAGCCGCATGCCGGGGCGACCTTCGCGCTGGATGTGGGCGCGCGCGGCCTGCCCGACGCGCCGTTTCCCCTGTGATCGCCCCAATTTCCGAGGATCGCCGCCGATGAAAATCACCGCCATCCGCCCCTATCCCGTCTGGGTGGGCACGCGCAACCAGATGCTGGTCAAAGTGGAAACCGACGCGGGCGTGTTCGGCTGGGGCGAAAGCGGCCTTTCCGGGCGCGAACGCGCGGTCGCCGGCGCGCTGGAGCATTTCCGCGAATTCCTGATCGGCCGCGATCCCTTCCTCTCCGGCGCGATCTGGCAGGAGATGTATCGCAGCCAGTATTTCGAGGGCGGCCGCGTGTTGCAGGCGGCGATTTCGGCCATTGACATCGCCCTGTTCGACATCAAGGGCAAGGCGCTCGGCGTGCCGGCGCACCAATTGCTGGGCGGCAAGCAGCGCGACAAAATCCCGACGTTCGCCAGCACGCGCGCGGCCCCCGGACCGGCGATGATCGAGGAGGCGCGCATGCTGATCGAGGCGGGCTGGACCGCCCTGCGCATCTCGCCCTCGGGCCACGACCGGCCGGAGATTTTCGAGCCGCGCGAGCACCTGCCGATTTCCGCCAAATGGTGCGTGAAGGCGCGCGAGGCGCTCGGCGATTCGGTCGTGCTCGGCATCGACCTGCATCATCGCCTGTCCGTCGCCGAAGCCGCCAGTTTCGGCCAGAAGATGCCGTCCGGCACGCTCGACTTTCTCGAGGAGCCCATCCGCGACGAGACGCCGGCGGCCTACCGGGCCTTGCGCGAAATGATCGACATTCCCTTCGCCATCGGCGAGGAATTCGCCAGCAAATGGCAATTCCTGCCCTATATCGAGGGCGACCTGCATCAGTTCAACCGGCTCGATGTCTGCAATGTCGGCGGCCTCACCGAGGCGATGAAGGTCGCCGCCTGGAGCGAGGCGCATTATGTCGACATGATGCCGCACAATCCGCTGGGCCCGGTTTGCACCGCCGCCACCGTGCATTTCTCGGCGGCCGTGCCGAATTTCTGCTGGCTGGAGACCCGCGCTTCGCCGGCCGAGAAGGCGCATCTGGGCTTCGACGACGCCGAGATCTTCCCGGTGCAGCCGCGCCTCGTCGACGCCCATTATCCCGTCTCCGACGCGCCGGGGCTCGGCGTCGAGGTCAACGAGGAACTGGTGAAAGCGCAGAGCTTCAAGTTCTGGGAGGCGCCGCATCTGCGGCGACGCGACGGGTCGGTGACCAACTGGTGAACGCGGAGGCCGCCGCCAAGGCGCGCCCCACCGGTCGACATCAATCGAAGAACGCCTTGTCCTCCTCCGCGAGATAGCGCCTGGCCGCTTCGGGAATGAGATCGACGCCCATGCCCGGGCGATCCCAGACCTCGATCAGGCCCTTCTTCACGATCGGATGGGGCAGGCCCTCGACGATTTCGTACCACCAGGGGTCCGTTCCGCTGGGATATTCGAAGCCGATGAAATTGGCCGGCAGCGTCGCGCAAACCTGCACCAGCGCCGCCAAGCCGAGCAGGCCGTTGCCGGTGCCGTGCGGCGCCATCAGCACGCCGTGCAGATGGGCGTATTCCGCGATCCATTTGAGTTCGGCGATGCCGCCGACATCGGCGGGATCGGGGCCGACGACGTCCACCGCGTGCATCTCGATGAGCTGCTTGAAATTCTGCCGCAGATAGATCTGCTCGCCGGTATGGATCGGCGTCGATGTCCGCATCGTCAGATCGCGGTAGACGTCGGCATTGACCCACGGCACATAATCGCCCGTCAGCATGTCCTCGAGCCAGAGCAGATTGTATTTCTCGACCGCCTGCGCGAAGCGCAGCGCATCGGTCGGCATCCAGCCGGGGCCGCAATCCAGCGCGAGACCGATGTCGGGTCCGAGAACCTCCTTCATCGCGATCACGCAATCGATCATGTGATGCAGGCCGCGCTCGGTGATGACGCCGGAGTCCATGGCGCCGTGGAACGGGCTCGCCGCGACCTCGCCGTAGAAGAAGCCGGGAAATTGCCGCTTCATCGGCGAATGGAAGGCGATGCCCTGCTTGACGATGTCGAAGCCCTCCGGCAGCGCCATCATGCGCTTGCAATCGGCCGCATAATGTTCGGGCGTCGTGCCCGCCATCGGCACGCGCAGCGACCCGTTGTACGTGCGCACCCGGTCGCGCACCTTGCCGCTGAGCAGCTTGTAGACCGGCAAGCCCGCCGCCTTGCCGGCGATGTCCCACAGCGCGTGCTCGATGACGCTCACCGCCGCGCCATAGGGCTTGAAGGCGCCGCGCTGGCGGATCTTCAGCATGCAGCGCTCGACATCGGTGGGATCCTCGCCGATCATCGCCTCGCGGAACTGCAGCACGAAGGGTTTGAGGTAGGGCTTGAAATGCTCGACCTCGCCGTAGCCGGAGATTCCCTGATCGGTCACGATCCGCACGATCGGATTCCTGCCGATCACCGCGCATTTCAGATCGACGATTTTCACGACGAAGCCTCCCCCAATGCCGCAGCTTCGTCTGTCACGACCGCCGCTCGCGAAAGGCTAGGCGCCGACCGGGGTCGTGTCAATCGAGTGAACTTGCGCGTGAACTTGCGCGTGAACTTGCGAGCGCATTTGCGCGCGGGGTTTGCTTGACTCGTCTCGTCGGCGGGGACTAGCCTGAGGTCAATCAAGATGCGCAGCGCCATCCGCCTCCCCCAGGCGCCGGACGCGCGTCAAAATCGGGAGGCGCGGGCGCCATGAAGATCACCGACGTCCGGACGGCGGTCATCGACGGCAATTTTCCTTGGGTGCTCATCCGCGTCTTCACGGACAGCGGCTTCACCGGCCTCGGCGAGGCCTATTGGGGCGCCGGCGTCGCCGAACTCGTGCATCGCGCCCGCCCGCTGCTGATCGGCGAGGACCCGACAGACATCGCGCGGCTGGTGTTTCTGATGGAGCGCTCGCTCGCCGGCGAGGGCTCGCAGGGCGGCGTCACCTGCACGGCCATATCCGGCATCGAGATTGCGCTGTGGGATCTGATGGGCCGCGCGCATGGGCTGCCGATCTCCACATTCTTCGGCGGCCGCTTCCGCCAGAGCATTCGCATCTACGCCGACTGTCACGAGGGCGAAACGCCGGAGCCGGCGGAATATGCGCGGCGCGCCCGCGACGTCGTCGCGGCCGGCTTCACCGCCATCAAGTTCGACCTCGACAACGCCAATCCCTACACGCTCGACCTGACCGACAACGATCACTCGCGCCGGCACTGGGTGGAGCCTTTCAACCGCCAGATCGGTTCGCAGGAACTGGCCTGGATGGTGAGCGTCGCCGCCGCGGTGCGCGAAGCCGTCGGCCCCGAAATCATGGTCGCGATGGACGCGCACTGGAAGTACAACGTCAACGACGCCATCAAGCTCGCGCAGGCGCTGGAGCCGCTCGACCTGCTGTGGCTGGAAGACCCGGTGCCGCCGATCAACATCGAGGCGCAGCGCCATGTCACCCATTCCACGCGCACGCCGATCTGCACCGGAGAGAACCTGTACTGGCATCAGGGCTTCCGCGAGCTGATCGAGAAGCAGGCGGCGCGCATCATCGCTCCCGACATTCCCAAGATGGGCGGGCTGCTGGAATTCAAAAAGGTCGCCGACCACGCCAATCTCTATTACATCCCGATGGCGCCGCATAACGTCGCGAGCCCGATCGGCACGGTGGCCTGCGCCCATGTCTGCGCCGCGATCAGCAATTTCCTCGTGATGGAATATCACGCGCATGACGTGCCGTGGTGGGGCGCCCTCGTGCAGGAGGAGACCCTCAAGAACGGCTATATCGCGCTCGGCGAGCGGCCCGGCCACGGCCTGACGCTGAACGAAGATGTCGCGCGCGCGCATCTGAAGAAGGGCTCGAGCTATTTCGGCGAGACGCCCTACGCCTGAAACCTTTCACCCCGGGGAACGCCGTGACGCATACGCCCGATATCTCGAGACCGCCCAGAGCCTGGGTCGAAGCCCTGCAGGCCATCGGCGCCGCCACCTGTTGCAGCACGCTGCATTTCATGGGCGTGCGCGACGCCTTCATGCAGGGGCCCGTCGCCTGGACCCGAGGCCGCGCGCTCGCCGGCCCTGCGCTCACGCTGCAATTCATGCCGCTGCGCGAGGATCTCTATGGCACGGGCGAATATGACGACGTCGAGAAGCAGCTGCACCGGCATGTGCTCTATCACACCCAGCCCGGCGACATCGTCGTGGTCGACGCGCGCGCCGACATGCGCAGCGGCGTGTTCGGCGAAATGATGCTGACCTATTTCAAGGGCCGCGGCGGCGCCGGCCTCGTCATCGACGGCTGCATCCGCGATTATCCCCATTGCAAGGGCCTCGATCTCGGCCTCTGGATTCGCGGCGTGACGCCGAACTTCCACACCCAGGTCAGCCTGATGCCCTTCGCGGTCAATACGCCGGTCGCCTGCGGCGGCGTGACCGTGATGCCGGGCGACATCATCGTCGCCGACGACGACGGCGCGACCGTGGTGCCGATCAAGCTGGCGCAGGAGTTGATCGAGAAGGCCTCGACGCATCACGACTGGGAGGAATTCTCCCGCATGAAGCTCGCCGAAGGCGGTTCGCTGCAGCGCTATTATCCTCTCTCGGACGAAGCCCGGCCGGAATACGAAGCCTGGCGCCAAACCCATCCGACGCCGCCGCTGAAGTCACAGGAGACAGGGACATGACGAGCCCGGGCATTCGCGTCGCCATCGGCCAGTTCAATCGCCTCACCGAGGAGAAGCTTCGCTTCGCCGCCCAGATCGGCGTCAAGGGCATCCAGATGAACAATCCGATTCTCCCGGGCGAAAGCCGCTGGGAGGAGAAGGACATTCGCGCGCTGGTGGAACAGACCGAAGCGGCGGGTCTCGTGCTGGAAGCGATCGAAAACGTGCCGACGCATTTCTATCACAAGGCGATGCTCGGCCTGCCCGGCCGCGACGAGCAGATCGAGAATTATCTCGAAACCGTGCGCAATGTCGGACGCGCCGGCGTGCCGATTCTCGGCCTGCATTTCATGCCCAATTCCGTCTGGCGCACGCAGCGCAGCGCGCCCGGCCGCGGCGGCGCCGGCAATACGCGCTTCAACCTCGCCGACGTCGAAGGGCGCAGCAAGGAGGAGTTGCGGCGCTTCATGCCGACCACGCTCGGCCACGCCGCCTCGATGCCGCTTTTCGACGATGCCGACGGGATCGTCACCGCCGAGACGATGTGGAACAACTATACCTATTTCATGGACGCGGTCGCGCCGGTCGCCGACGCCGCCGGCGTGAAAATCGCGCTGCATCCCGACGATCCGCCGGTGCCGATGCTGGGCGGCGTTGCGCGTATTTTCAAATCCGTGCAGGATTTCCAGCGCGCCTATGCGCGCTACGCCGGCAACCCCTCATGGGGCCTCGATCTCTGTCTAGGCTGCTGCTCGGAAATGCCGGGCGGCGCCGCCAACGTGCGCGAGATGATCGAAGTCTTCGGGCCGAAGGGCCGGATCTTCTACGTCCATTTCCGCGACGTGCAGGGCACGGTGCCGGACTTCATCGAGTGCTTCATCGGCGAGGGCAATTTCAATCCGGCCGAGGCGATGTCGCTGTTGCGCAAGAGCGGCTTCGACGGCTTCCTGCTCGACGACCATGTTCCGCAGATGGACGACGACACCGACTGGAACCATCGCGGCCGCGCCCACGCCATCGGCTACATGCAGGGCCTGCTGCGCATGGGCGAGCTGGCTTAGGGCGGCGCGGCAGCGCGCCTAATCCGGCGTATGCTTCCAGCCCAGCATCCGCTCCGCCTTGGCGCAGGAAAAGAAGCTGCGACGCCCCGAGAGGTCGCCGCGGATCGGCACGTGCGGGAAAAAGCGCGCCGCGAGTTCCTCGCTCGGAATGTCCATGTTGGTTTCCGGCGCGATGATGTAGAACGCCTCGTGGCCGAGAAAGGGCGCTTCGAGGCTCTGCACGCAGGCGCGCGCGGCCGCGTCATAGAGCGTATAGGCCCAGAGATGCTTCGACATCTCCTGGCTCGCTATGCCCATGCGCGCGGCCGAGGTCGCGCGGTCGGGAACCACCCAGTGGAAGCGCATGCTGGCGATGCGGATGTTGTCGTGACGGCGCGCGAACGAATCCGCCTGCTGTTCGCAGATCCATTTCGAGAGACTGTAGGGCTCCTCGACATAGTTCGCATGCGCCTCGTCGACGGGGAAATAGTCGAAGCGCGGACTGCGGCTGAACGAGAGGCCGATGGCGTTGACGCTTGAGGCCTGGCAGATGCGGAAAATGCCGCGCTCCACGCCGGCGCGCAGCGCATTGTAGCTGCCCACGACATTGTTGTTGTGCACGATGTGGTCGGGATGATGGCCGGGGGCCGGAATCGCCGCCATATGGATCAAGGCGTCGCAGCCCTCGAACGCCGCGAGCAAGGCGTCGTAATCGACGACGTCGGCCTCGACGAAGCGCAGACCGGCGCGCGGCGCCGGATCGGGCGGCGCGACCCGGTCGATGCTGACGACCTCATGCCCGAGTCGCAGCGCATGGGCCGCGATCGCCTGGCCGATGCGACCGCTGCCGCCGGTGAGCGCAATCTTCATCGATCTCTCCTCAACATCAGGCATAGACGGCCTGCCGCAGGCCGCGGATATAGCCGATGGCGTAAAGCCGGCCGAAGGCGGAATAGCCGGCGTTGGCGTTGCTGTCGCCTTCCACGGTCGGCACGTGGTCCGGCCGCAGCACGCCGTTGAAACCGATGTCGCGATAGGCGCGCATGCAGGCGAGCATGTCGGTCTGGCCTGCGTCGTGCCAGGTTTCCTCGAACTTTTTCGGCTCGCCCTTCACGTCGCGAAAATGCACGAAGAAGATCTTGTCGCGAAAATGCCGGATCGCGCCGGGCAGATCCTTGGTCATTAGCGTGAAATTGCCCTGGCAAAGCGTGACGCCGTTCATCGGGCTGGGCGCGAGATCGAGCAGGCGCTGGAAATTCTCGACGCTGCGCATGATGCGGCCGACGCCGCGAATGGGCGACAGCGGGGGATCGTCGGGATGCATGGCCAGCTTGACGCCGGCGCGTTCGGCGACCGGCAGCACGCGCTTGAGGAAATATTCGAGGTTCTCCCAAAGCGCGTCCTCGCCGATCGGCCCCAGCTCGGTGGGTTCGTCCGGCACGGCGGCGTAATCGAAGCTGGTCACCACGGAGCCGCCGCGCGACGGCGTGCTGACATTCGTGCGCAGCCAGTTGAAGTCGGTCATCCACTCGTAGCACCAGACGGGAATGCCGAGCTTGCCCATGTTGACCAGCAATTCGCACACGCCGTCGATTTCCGCGTCGCGGCCGGGCAAGGCGCGCTTGGCCTTGTTGAGCGGCGGGCGCGCCTCGATGACGGCGAGTTGAAACCCGCCCTCCGCATAGCGCTGCTTCATGCGCGTCAGCGGCGCGAGATCCCAGACCTGCTCGCCGGGTTGCAACATGTCGAACGGCAGGCCGCCGACGGCGAGATCGACGCCGGCCTGTTTCGCCAGCTTCCACAGCGGCGATGGCTTCGGGTCGATGAATTCGGCGATTTCGAGCATGGGCTTGCCTCCTCTGCCGCCCCGAGTCCGACGCTTCAGACCGGCAGCAGATCGGACAGGGCCTCGGGAACCACTTCCGGCTGCTCCTTGTAGAGATAGCAGGACGCGGTGTGACGGTCGTCGATGCGGAACAGCGGCGGCTGCGTCTGGCAGACGTCCATGGCGCGAGGGCATCGCGAACGGAAGCTGCAGCCGGATATCGCGCCGCCCGTCTCGCGCGCCTTGATCGACTGTTCGCCCCAGCGTCGGTTGAGATCGGGCCAGGGGATCGAATCGACCAGCAATTGCGTATAGGGATGCTGCGGCGTCTTGATCACGTCGTTGACGTCGCCCGCCTCCATCACCGCGCCCCGGTAAAGCACGATGATCGATTTGGCGATGTGATAGGCGGTTGTGAGATCGTGCGTGATATAGACGATCGAGACGCCATGGTCGCGTTGCAGGTTGCGCAACGTCTCCAGGATATTGGCGCGCAGCGAGGCGTCGACCATCGACACCGGCTCGTCTGCGATCAGCAGGCGCGGCTTCAGCAGCAGCGCGCGCGCCACATTGATGCGCTGGCGCTGGCCGCCCGACAATTGATGCGGAAACCGCCCGAGAACATCGTCCGGGCGCAGGCCGACCGCGTTGAGCGCCTCGTCCATTTTCGCCCGCGCCTCGGCGCGGGTCCTGGCCAGCTTGAAGCGCTGGATCGGCACGGTGAGCAGATGGTCGACCGTGTAGAACGGATTGAAGACCGCGAAGGGGTCCTGAAACACCGCCTGAACCTCGCGGCGGAAGGTCATCTTCTCCTCGCCGCGCAGCTGGCTGATGTCCTTGCCGCGATAGATGATCTGGCCGGTTGTCGGGGCGATGAAGCCGAGCAGCAGCATGGCGAGCGTCGTCTTGCCACTGCCGCTCTCGCCCGCGATGGTGAGGATGGTCGGTTCCTCCTCGCGCAGGGTCAAGGACATATTGCGCAGCGCCGTGTTCGCCTTCGCGCCGCCGAACAGCCCGCGCGTATAGACCTTCGAGATATTGTTGAGCTCCAGCAGATTGGCCATGTCTAGGTTCGCTCTGCATAGAGGTGACAGGTGACGGCGCGGCCGCCCGGCGCGACGGTCATGACCGGGCGCCTGGAGGCGCAGGCCGCGACGGCCTCCGAGCAGCGGGGATGAAAGGCGCAGCCGCCGGGCAGCCGCAGCAACGAGGGCGCGAGGCCCGGAATGCTTTGGAAGACGCCCTTGTTCTCCAGATTGGGCAGGCTGCGGATCAAGGCGCGTGAATAGGGATGCTGCGGCTCGGTGAACATTTCGCGCACGGAACTGACCTCCACCAGCCGCCCCGCATACATCACCGCCACCTTGTCGACGAATTGCGCCATCAGGCCCATGTCGTGGCCGATCAGGATGACTGCCGCCCCGATCTGCTTCTGCACATTGTCGATGGTCTCCATCACCTGTCGCTGGGTGACGACGTCGAGCGCGCTGGTCGGCTCGTCGGCGATGATGACCTTCGGTCGCAGCAGGATGCCGATGGCGATGCAGACGCGCTGTTTCATGCCGCCGCTGAGTTCGTGCGGATACATGCGAAACACGCCGGCGTCGAGATCGACGCTGCGCAGCGCCTCCTTGCATTGCGCTTCGACGGCCGCCGGCCGGGCGTCGGCGACATGCGCCTGCACCGCATCGATCATCTGCGCCCCGATGCGCAGGACCGGATTGAGCGAGTTCATCGCGCCCTGAGGGATATAGGCGATACGGCTGAGGCGCGCCTTGCGCATCGCCTCGGCGTCGAGCGACATCAGGTCGAGGCCGCCGACAATGGCCTGGCCGCCCTCGATCCGGCCCGGGGGCTTGATCATGCGCATCATCGCCAGCGCCAGGGTGCTCTTGCCCGAGCCGGACTCGCCGACGATGCCGAGCTTCTGGCCCGCCTCCAGCGTGAAGCTGACATCGTCGAGCGCCCGGGCGCGGCCGGCGTCGGTGTAATAGGTGACCTCGAGCTGGCGCACCTCGAGCACGGGCGCGGGCGCGGCGGCGGGGCGCGCCGCGGGCGACGTTTCGGACCGGGGCGAGGCCAAAGTCATCATTCCGTCCTGCGGATACGGGGATTGGCGAGTTCGTCGAGGCCCATGTTGATGAGCGCGAGCGAACCCAGAATGAGGATCATCGCCACCGCCGGCTCGATCGGCCACCACCACCAGCCGTTGAAGAAGGCGCCCTGCGTCTGCGCGGACCAGATGGTGTTGCCCAGCAGCGGTTCACGCAGCGGCCCGAGGCCGAGCACGGCGAGATAGAACGAGGCGAACACGGCCGAGAACACCTGCGCCACGAAGGCCGCCGCGATGAAGGGCAGCAGATTGGGCAGGATTTCCTTGAAGATGATCTCAATGTCGCCGACGCCCGACAGCTTGGCGACGGAGACGAATTGCCGCTCCTTCATGGTCAGCACCTGCGAGCGGATGACCAGCGTCGGCCCCATCCAGGCCAGCATGACGACGATGAGCGCCATGGTCAGAATCGTGACGTCGCGCTTGTCGAGCGAACCGGCGACGACGACCTGGATCAGCAGCACCGGGATCGGCGTCAGGATCTGGCAGATTCCCTTGATCAGGCTGTCGATCCAGCCGCCGAAATAGGCGGAGACGAAGCCCAGGATCACGCCGATGAAGGTGCCGAGGCCGCCGGCGATGACGCCGATCGTCGCGGTCTGCCACATGCCGACCACCATCGCCGCCAGCAGATTGCGGCCGAAGAAATCCGTGCCGAAGGGATAGAGCAGGCTCGGCGCCTTCTTCGACGCCGCCGACAGCGGATAGGCCTTGTGCGGATCGATGGTGAGCAGGCCGATCGCGGTGAAGGCGATGAGGCCGACGAGGATCAGCACGCCGATGCCCAGGCTCTTGTTGCGCCGCAGGTAGCGCAGCGAGAGCTGAAGCCCGCTCGGCTGCAGCACGTCGGTCGAGGAAAATGTCGCTGCGGTCATCGGGACGCCTAGGAGTTGCGGATGCGGGGATCGAGCAGCGGATAGATGAACTCGAGCAGCACCATCAGCGACGCCACCGCAATGGTGATGAACAGCACGACGCCGTAGATGACCGGAAAATCATTGGCGCGGATCGCGTCGTTGAGAACGGAACCCACGCCCGGCAGCGCGAATATGCCCTCCACCACGATGGCCGAGGTGACCACCGTGCCCAGGGCCAGCGCGAAACCGGTGACCTGCGGCAGCAGGGCGTTGCGTAGATAATAGTCGCGGAAGATGCGGTAGCCGCCGAGCCCCTTGTGTTCCGCGAAATTCACATAATCCTCGCCCTGGATCGTCACGCCCATGCCGCGCATCGACAGCACCCAGCCGCCGACCGAGCCGAGGATGAGCGCCAGCGCCGGCAGGATCTGATGCCGCAGAACGTCGAGCGCGAAGTCCCAGCTCCAACTCGGAATGACGCCGATGGAATAGGCGCCGCCCAGCGGCAGAAGCTTGAAGCGGAAGCCGACAAAGAACAGCAGCAGCACGCCCATCAGGACGGGCGGAACGCCCTGCAGCAGAATGAAAGGCGTCGCGACGCCGCGCACCCAGTTCGGCGCGCGCTGCCAGGCCGCCAGAGCGCCCAGCAGATTGCCGAGCAGGAAGCTGATGACCGTTGTGACCAGCAGCAGGCCGATCGTCCACGGCAGGGACTGATTGATGAGTTCGATCACGGTGGTCGGATATTTGTTCAGCGAATAGCCGAAATCCATATGCGCGACGCCCCAGAGATAGTCGCGATATTGCTCGGTCATCGGTTTGTCGAGACCGAATTGCTTGGTGTAGGACGCGATGATCTTCTCGAGATCGCCGGGCGAGAAGCCGCCGGTGCGCGCCAGCTCGGAGAATCTCTCGCGAATGGCGTTGCGCGGCGACAGCCGGGGAATGATGAACGTGATGGTCGAGGCCGACCAGACCACGAGAACCAGAAACAAAAGCCGTCGAACGATCAATTTGAACGTCAAGCTGGGCTCTCCCGCCGAAACCATGCGCGGATGTGAGGCGCGCGCCGTAGCGCACGCCTCCGATCTCCCCTTCGGTTTATTTCGCCGCCTTCAGATTGGTCACGACCAGCATGCCGGTGGTGGCCCAGAAGGCGCCGTTGGTGCCGGCCGCCAGATTGTCCGCCGTCGGCCAGTTGGTCCAGTAGGTCTGGTTGTAGGCGATGCGATGCAGCCATTGGATGACCGGAATGTCGATCTGGTCACGCCAGTAGATTTCCAGCGCCTTGACCGCGAGGTCGTGGAACTTCGGATCGTCCGACGAAAGCGGCGCCATGGCGTCGACGATCTTGTCGTATTCCGGGTTCTTGTAGCGCGAGAAGCGGTTGTTGCCCGAAGTCGTGCCGATGTTGGAGCTGAACCGGCCATGGAACAGCTCGAAGGCGGCATAGGGATCCTTCGTGCTCGCGCCGTGACCGAACATGTAGAACCCCGGCGCGCCGTCGGCCATATGCTGGAAGGCGTCGGCGCCGAAGTCGATGGAGGCGTCGAAGCCGGCGGTGTGGAGCATTTCGACGAGCACCGGAACGATGTCGCTGTGGATGCCCTCGAAGCCCATGATGGTCGAATTGACGGTCTTGCCGTCCTTCGCCCAGAGGCCGTCGCCGTTCTTCTTGAAGCCGGCCTCGGTCATCAGCTTGGCGCTTTCGGCGAGGTCGAATTTGCCGGGCTGATATTTGGCCTCGAGGGCCTTGACGTCGGGCGATTCCACGAAAGCCTTCAGGCCGGGATAGAGCGGGAACGGATAGACCGTCGCGATCTTCGCGCCTTCATAGATGACTTCGTTGATCTGGTCGCGGTTGATGGCGAGGCTGACCGCGCGCCGCACGCGGGCGTCGTTATAGGGCGGCAGCAGCGTGTTGGTCCATAGCGAGTTCGGCCACCAGTCGAGATAGCCGAAGGGCGGCTTGTTGCCGGCGTGGGTCGTGATCTTGGGATTCTGCGCCAGAATATTGCCGATGACGCTGCTGCGCATGTCCAGCGCGGAATCCATCTCGTTGTTCACGATACGCTGCGCCACCGTGTCCATGTTCTGGCCGATCTGGCCGCCCAAGTTGACCATGACGATGCGCTTGACGTCGGGCGACGCGATCAGGCCCGCCTTGATCGCCCACCAGTCGGGACGCAGATCGAAGATCTTCTGGTTGGCGTTCCAGGCGATGAGATCGTAGGGCCCGGAATGCGGGATCTCGGTGCCGCCGGCATAGGCGGTGACGTCCGCCTGTTTGGACAGCGCATGTTCCGGCACGATCGGGATGCCGGTGTCGAACTTCTCAGTCAGCACTTCATATTTGAAGCGCGGCGCGGGAATTTTGAATTTCACTTCCACCGTGAGCGGGTCGGGCGCCGTGACCGATTCGACGAACTGATCGAACGAAGCGTGATAGGGCAGCTTCTCGTTCTTCATCTGACCTTCGAACGTGTAGGCCACGTCCTTCGAGGTCACCGCCTGCCCGTCGCTCCATTTGGCCGCGGGGTTCAGCTTGATCTCGAGCGAGGTGAAATCCTTGCTCGTATATTCCATCGAGGTGGCGAGCCAGGGAATGTATTTGTCGGCAAAGATGCCGTAATACATCAGCGGCTCCCACATGAAGCCGTTGCCCTCCTGATGCGTGTAACCCGGCACGTTCCAGGCATTGGTCACGCCGATGGGCGACTTGATGCTCCAGCCGAGAATGAGCGTCTGTTTTCTGGGGACATCCGGCAATTTCGCCGGCGCGATTTCCGTCGGAGCGGCGGTCTGGGCGACGGCCGCCGCAGATCCCATCAGCGCCGCTGTAGCGAACACGGCCGCCATCGCGGCCTTCCACTTGACCATGGACATATCCTCCCTGTCTGCCTGCGAGCCGCATGAACGGCTCCGTCGACAAAGGCGCGGTCGACCTTTTGGTTCTTTCGCGCCGATACTTTTCAACAAAGAGATAGTCTCGTTACAATTATCCAAATGTCAATGCATGCAGGCCGCGGGCGCGGCTTCGCAGCGCAACAATCGCCGCGCGCAGGTGAGGGAAATCCATGTCGGTGGAAGCGAGGCGCATCCATCTTCGTTCGGCCGAGGTGGAAATTGCGGTGGCGCCGCATCGCGGCGCCCGCATCTCCGGGTTGCTCGACCGTCGCACCGGCCGCAACTGGCTGGCGGGCGACGCGCGGGGCCCCATTCCCGCCGACGCCGATCGGTTCGGCGCCGCCGCGGCCGCCGGCTGGGACGAATGTTTCCCGAACGTTGCCGCCGAGGCGTCGCCGGGCGACGCGATCCGAGGCCGCCCGCTGCGCGATCATGGCGATCTCTGGGGCCGCGCCTGGCGCAGCGTCGCCTCGGGCGAGCAATCGCTGACGCTGGCCTACGACGGGGACGGCTATGAATTCGAGCGGCGCCTCGCGTTGCGGGGCGAGACGCTCGAGGCCGATTATCGGGTCCTCAACCGAAGCGCGCGGGCGCTGCCGTTCCTCTGGGCCGCGCATCCCTTGCTGGCCTTGCGGCCCGGCGAAAGGCTGGAGCTTCCCGGGGTGCGGACGGTGGAGGCGAGCTATCTCAGCACGGCCCCCGAGGGCGCGCGCGGCCGCGCGCTGGCCTGGCCCGAGGGGGACGGCTGCGCGCCCTTCCCCCTTGATCGGATTCAGCCCGCCTCTGCCCATTTTGCAGGCAAGTTCTTCGCCCGGCCGCCGTCTGCGGGCGTGGCGCGGGTCATCGGCGTCAATCAGAGCCTCGAAATCGAATGGGAGGGCGTCGATCACCTCGGGCTCTGGTTGACCTATGGCGCCTGGCCGACGCGCAACGACATCGTGCATGTCGCGCTGGAGCCGACCACGGCGCCCTTCGACAGCCTCGCCGAGGCGATAGCCGCGGGCGCGGCCAAGACGCTGGCCCCCGGCGCGGAGCGCGGCTGGAAGGTCCGCGTGCGGTTGCGCGTTGGCGGCGCGGCTTAACCGCTCAGGACAGGCATTGGCTCTTATAGTCGCCGCCGACTTCGATAAGGACGCCGGAGGAATCGGCGCGCCACAGGACGTGGACGGTCTGTTCGCAGAAGACGCCGCGATGCAGGAAGGTCGCGATGTTGGGATCGGCGCCGCCGCGCCAGTCCGGCTGGAAGCCTTCGCGCCGGAGCAGGTCGATCAGATCCTGCTCGCGGCTGCCGGCGGGAAAGCGGTTGCGCAGGCGACGGTCGAGTTGCGAGCTGAAGTTCGACTCGTCGCCGTCGAGCGTGGCGGCGATCTCGGGCAGCGGCTTCGGCCAGGCCGAGAGGCGGCCGGCCCCATAGGCGGCGCCCAGCAGCGCCAGCAGGGCGAGGCCGCGACCGGCCGCCGCCCGGCGCCGGCCCGTCGCGGCGGGCGTATTTCCTGCGTTCGAGGTCAATGCGATGTCCGGCGTTATGCGCCGACAGTCCCCGGAAACGGCCCGCAAATCAAGTCGCTCGACCGACAAGGCCATCGCCGCGCGGACGGCTCGCGTCGACGCGGTTATTCGGCCGCGCCGGACAGGCG
>Ga0316217_10004316_pt1 | contig 15480 bp, 19 predicted proteins | sample 1anoAmetaG_FD_203633 | JGI IMG/M metagenome (GOLD analysis project Ga0316217, IMG submission 203633) | Freshwater microbial communities from Trout Bog Lake, Wisconsin, USA - 1anoA | ecosystem: Environmental > Aquatic > Freshwater > Lake > Hypolimnion/Profundal zone | place: USA: Wisconsin... | reverse complement strand
CCATGAACACCTCCAGAAATATTTCGGTGTCCATAGATTTACGTGGTAGCTATTCTATTGTCAGAGAACTTTTGTCCACGATGTGCTGGCACATATTTTCGTCCACGATGTAGTGGCACTCAACACGTAATCATTATTCAGCAGGTGAAATCGAGGGCACAGATGAATTAGCGACAATTTTCGCGGATGGTTTCTAACTGGACCGCCCTGGAGCAAGGGGAATACGCACCTCAATGTCGGCAGCTTCCGCTTCCGATACCCGCTCATTTCACTTTCGACCTATCCATAAAAATAATTTGTAACCAAACATCTGCTTAGACAGTCTAACAAAACCAGCCCGTTGTCGGCAGTTTAGATTGACAGTCCAGAGGCACCCTGAAAACCGATTCTAAGTCCTGTTAACAAAAAGGGATGTTTTAAAATAAATCCAGAGAGATGAGGTAAAAAGTGGATGAGATCATACAACCAGCCGGCTATTTCTGTTACATACGAAGACTGGTTAAGTCAAAAAGAGTTTACTTATTTTGATGGGTTAAGAACAATAAGTATCGTGGCTGTTATCATATATCATGCCTCACCACATTTTTCAGTCGCTAACTGTTATACTAACTCAGGCTATATCGGAGTGGATTTATTTTTTGTGATAAGCGGTTTCTTGATAACTACACTTCTGATAAGAGAAAAGATACGTAATGGCAGTATAAATATACGATATTTCTATACCAGAAGGATGTTGCGCATATTTCCTCTCTACTTTTCCTTGCTGTTTTTTCACCTATTTCTGGCAAGTTATGTCATACGTGCACGTTATCCAGTAGAGTCACAAACATTTATTCATAATTTTTGGTATTTTTTTACCTATACATCAAACTGGTTCGTGAAAACAAGAGAGGATATGAGGACAATTTTTGCATTTGCATGGTCGCTAGCCACAGAAGAACAATTCTATCTGATTTGGCCGATGGTACTATTTTTGTTTGCATGCTCCCTCAGACCATTACTGTTTGTATTTTCCTTGTTGCTAATGACTACAGCTTTACCGTTAATCCCTCATAATTTAACAGCACTGTTACCACCTTTATTTGTTACAATGGCAACTAGTGTATCTCCAGCACTTTGCATGGGTGTAATTTTGTCTATTGTATTGCATTCTCAATCAGGTGAAAAGTTATATTTATTGTTATCAAATAAATATTATTCAAATATGTCATTATTTTTACTTGTGGTTTGTTATATGATGTTCAGTCATGGACTAATACCAAAACTGATACTTATATTCATGATAACATGCGTAGTCGCATGCTTATCAACTAATACAAAACATTTTTTGACTTGGTTTTTTTCAAACAAGATATTAAAAAGTTTTGGAAAGGTGAGCTACGGCATGTACATGTACCACATGCTGGTATTGAATGCGGTTATTTTGCTTGCCAAATTGATAGGATTTAACAATAAAGGCTTATATAGTGTTATTGTAACCATCATATTAAGCTACCTGACAGCATATGTAAGTTATCATTGGTTTGAAAATATTTTCATAGAAATAAAGAAAAAATATGCAGCATAAGTAGTTGTCAATGTTGCTATTCCTAAATATAAGTTACAAATGCAGATATTCCTTCCATTTGTGCACATTGTTATAATGGGAATCCAAAAGGCTTATAAAACAGATTTCCATTTTCAAACATGGATTACCGCACTAAGACCGGAGAATTCCGGAAAACACGGCGGTAAGCTGCCTTTTAGATTGAAGAAGATTCAGGCGGCTCGTTTCCAGGGATGGATTCGAGCCAGACCCTCCGATGCCCCCCGCTCCGCTTCCTCTCAATAATGATCGCGGCACTGTGCAATCAAGATGGTGTCACCTTCGACTGAATACACCAAACGATGGCAACTATCTATTCTGCGAGACCAGAAACCTGCTAGTTGATGCTTGAGCGGTTCCGGCTTGCCGATACCGGCAAAAGGTTCTCGCTGAATATCCCGAATAAGCTGATTGATGCGTTTTAGCATCGCCTTGTCGGTCATCTGCCAGTAGAGGTAGTCTTCCCATGCTGCGGTTGAGAATTTGATCATTATTCCGTCAAGTCTTTGATCTGTCCGCCGCCAGCACGTAGCTCCTCAACCGATTCAAGAAGTCGCTTAGCCCCTTGGGGATTACGCAGCAGATATGCAGTTTCCTCGAATGCATGGAAATCGTCGAGGGAAAGGATGACAACCGGTTTACCACGCTGGCTGGTCACTACTACGGGAACGTGGTCTTCGTTGACTGATCGCATGACGTCCGCCAGATGCTGGCGAGTATAAGTATAGGTAAGAGCATTCATTGATAGTACCTCCTCTACTGATATGTACATAACATAGTACATATCAGTAGAGAAAATCAAGGAATGAATCCTAAGCGTTTTTCGGGGACACCCGGAGGATGGAAGGGGTGCAGCGGTTACGAAGAGCGGGGAGTTTTCAGAAGAGCGATGAACGCATTTTAGGTGACGGAGATTTTGTCGAAAACGAACTGGCCGAGGCGGATGTCATGTTATACGGAGAGTCAAGCGCACAAATACATGCATTAGCAGGTTGTTGAAAAACAGCCATCTCGCCGCCGTCCTCGAACTCCCCTTCGTGCGGCGTAGCGCTGCTACGCCTCCTTGTGGCATTCTGCGGGTGCGACGATCTGACTATTTTTGAACAACCTCAGATTTTCAACAACCTGTTAGTATGTGCATGATACAAAAGCTGGCTGTACCGACCTGGCGAGCGTCGTCATCTGTGATTTCAAAACTCATTCCACAGTTTTTGACTTGGTTTTTTTCAGGAGAATTCCCTTTCCCTTTTTCAAGAGAACTTTGAAATATCCAGCCACGACTATCCCTCACCAAAAAAATATTCGTAACAAAATGATACATTCCAGATGGCTTAGCGGTGTTTTTTCTGAGATTTCCCGTGTGAAAACGGAATGTTGGGGAGGATAGCCAACAAGTGTTAATTTTATTAACACTCTGAAATTGCGTTGATTTTTGATTTTTAGTGATGTAGAAGGTCAAGGGAGACGGTAGTGAGCAATGATGGGGCGGGCTGTTTTTTGGGCATCATTATGCCGAGAATTTGCAAGCGCTAGCGAACAATCCCGATACACTCCCGATCCCGCTTCCGGATGACTGGACAAACTATGTCGATTCGCCCTTAACTGACGCAGAAATAGAAAAGCTACGGAACAGTGTCAACCGACAAACTCCATTTGGTAAAGAGGATTGGAAAAACGAGTTGTGTGGAAAATGGGTCTGGAATCAACAGTATGACCGCGTGGTTGGCTAAAAGAGCGAAAAAGCGGAGTTAATAATCATGGATGTCCCCTTATAGGCCCCCAATACAAAAACTAAATGAACTTAAAGGACGTATATGTGGCTTTCTCGGGATACAACATCAGGACAGTTCATACCGGAAATTGATGGACTGAGATTTATTGCCATTCTATATGTTGTTTTGTTTCACTTGTGTGAAAGAATAATAAAAATAACTGGTAGAACAACTGAAAATACTCCATTAGTGTCATTCTTATCTCATGGCCATTTTGGAGTTCAATTTTTCTTTGTCATAAGCGGGGCAGTTATTGCGTTACCCTTCGCCAAAGGTTATTTGTTGGGTGAAAAGACTCCAAATATTAAAAACTATTTTTTGCGTCGCATTACCCGGCTTGAGCCTCCGTATGTAGTACATCTTCTGATATTGTTTGTGCTACCAGCCGTAATGATGCCCAATTATTCAGTAATCAAGCAACTCCCTCACCTGCTTGCTAGTTTTGTATACCTACACAACATTATCTACGGCTCAGCAAGCACTATTAGCAACGTAGCGTGGTCACTTGAAATAGAATTTCAATTCTATGTTTTAGCTCCTATCATAACCTGTATCTTCATGATTCAGTCGAAAAAATACCGGCGTGTACTGCTTGTATTTTTAATTGCTTTTTTCTCTTTGGTGTCATTTTTGTTGAAGGACGGAAGAGCAGGACTATCGATTCTTTGCTCAACACATTTTTTTCTGGCTGGCTTCCTATTGATTGATGTCTATATAACAGAGTGGAACCAAACTCCTAATAAATCTTTTGTGTGGGATATTTTATCAGTTTTGTCTTGGTTGAGCGTTGTCGCATTATTTTATCAAGGTGAATTGGGAAAATGTCTTTTTGTTGCACCTCTTTTAATAGCGTATTGCGGTGCATTCAGAGGTAAATTGTTCAATTGGTTTTTTTGCCAGCCATTGGTATATATAATTGGTGGGATGTGTTACACAATTTATCTCTACCATTTCACAATATTTGCTTATTTTCCAATATTCTTTGCTAAAATATTGGATTTATGTGGGTTCATAACTGTGTTTATATTTAATGCTCCAATATGGCTCGTAATAGTTATTGTAAGTCTGTTTCTAATTCCATTTGTTATTTTTATAAGCGCACTATTATTTATTTTTATTGAGAAGCCCTGTATGAGAAAGGATTGGCATATTAAGTTATTCGAGTGCTTCAAAGCTCCATTAGAAGCGTCGCAAAAATAGGCATTCTTCCCATTGGCTTAAATCGGGACACTCCCTATTTTTAATCATGCATTAAATGGGGAGTGTCCCTATTTATCGATTGTTCTCCTAGGAGGTGGTACAAAGAAGCATCAGCAGAAAGACATCGACCAGGCAATTGAGTTGTGGGAAAGCTACAAGCGACGAAAGAGGAAATGAAATATGGCCCTGACGAGGAACTTTAAAGAAACCGTAATTGCGCGAGTCAAGAGCGACCCAGCATTTGCCCAAGCTCTTCTTGACGAAGCGCTAACCCTTATGCTCAATGGAGAGCCTAATACGGCAAAACTGGTATTACGCGATCTTGTGAATGCAACCGTTGGATTTGAGCATCTGGCTGACGAGCTGCACAAACCAAGCAAAAGTCTCCATCGGATGTTGTCAGGTTCGGGCAATCCGACATTGGCAAATCTTTCTGCAATTCTTGTGGCAATCAAGAAGGCATTACATGTTGACATTCGTACGATAATTATTCCACATGTCGTATAAACATTACCTTACAAATCTGAACAAATCCGGACTAACGGAACAGCGAGGTCCAGAACATATTCAATAAATTAATATACTTACACATACAAAGAAGCTTGTGGATATGACCGTTTCATACCTTCGAATCCCGTTTCCTCCATAAGGAAAGGCCACCAAAACAAGCCATCGTTGACCAACACGGCCTTTGCCATATGGATAAATCCCGCCCGTTGCTGTTTCTACTTCTTCTCCTGCGCCTTCCTGAGATTCTCCTGAAACTTCTCCGGCGTAAAGCCGCGCATGACTATCTCCTCCTGCCCCGTGACGAAAACGATCACCGGAATGGACTGGCTCTTGTATTTGTCGGTTAAAAGCGCCATGGCCTGGGCATCCTGTTCCACGTCCAGATTGGTGAATGGGATGTTGTTCTCGGTAAAGTACTCCTTGGCCTCACGACAATGGGGACACCAGGAGACAGAATAGAGAACGATCTTGGGATAGTTCCTGGCCTGTTGCGCATTGGCCGGGTTGAGTCTGCTCTGGGTATCCTGCCCGTCGGCCATGGCCCCGGATGACATCATCAGCAACAGCATGGCGCAAGCCAAAATCCTGTAGATCATCGGTTGCCCCCCTTTTGTGTTACCATCAATTGTTGCCGCTGCAAGGTAAAGGTCAGCACCTTCTCTTCGCCCGGCCGCCGTATCTTCAAAACTACCGGAGTACCGGCGGTGCCCCGCAGCCGTTTGTAGACCATCTGCCGGAAATCGCTTCCAAGGGTCGGCTTGCCGTCGATATGGGTAATCACGTCCCCCACCCTCACGCCGGCCACATGGGCCGGGCCGCCCGCCACCAGCTGCCTGACAGTGATCAGGCCATTGGGCGCAGCCGCGCCGTCGATACCGACACCGCCGAAGTTTTTTTCGCTGTTGGCCGCCAGTGCCGGCAATGCCGTAACGGCTATAAACAGCATTATCACGAGGAATTTCATATTTAAAATGTACCACAGGGCAGCAGTGCGGTCAAACGGCAAGGGACTTGGAGGTTGCCGATGTTCCCGGTTCTGCGCTCGGATCCGGGTCGATTTGCCCTCCATGATTGAGCAAAACCGCAGGCCAGCCTGGTTACGCTAAAGGATTTTATGAGTGAATGGCCAAGATTGATATGGCGTATTGGCAAGTTCCGCGTCCCTTTGGCCTTGCAACTCTCGCCACATTGCACGTATCATCTGGTAGAATAAAGTACGGGAGATCTATGACTATGAAAACTCGGATACGGACACTTCTGGCCAATGGCGCAAGCGGCCAGGAAAGCGTGGTTTCAGGGTGGGTGCGCTCGGTGCGCGCTTCCAAAGAGGTGGTCTTTGTCTCGCTGAACGACGGCTCCGATATGGCCGGGCTCCAGGTGGTAGCCGACCAGGGACTGGCGAACTTCGACCCGGTCAGCCGTCTCGGCACCGGCGCGGCCCTGCGGGTGCACGGCACGCTGGTGGCATCCCCGGCGGCAGGGCAAAAGTGGGAACTGCACGCCACCATCGTCGAGATCATAGGCGAGACCGACGACGCCTATCCGTTGCAGAAAAAGCGCCATACCTTCGAATATCTGCGCACCATTGCCCACTTGAGGCCGAGAACCAACACCCTGGGTGCCGTGTTCCGCCTCCGTTCGCGCCTGGCCCAGACTGTCCACCGGTTCTTCGCGGAGCGGGACTTCCTCTACGCGCACACCCCGATCATAACGTCCAGCGATTGCGAGGGGGCCGGCGAACTGTTCCGCGTGACCACCCTGGATGCCGGGGCGCCCCCCGATTTCGACCAGGATTTTTTCGGCCAGAGAACCGGCCTCACGGTCAGCGGCCAACTGGAGGGGGAACTCCTTGCCCTGGCCTTTTCCGACATCTACACCTTCGGCCCCACCTTCCGCGCCGAGAACTCCAACACGCCGCGCCATGCGGCCGAATTCTGGATGATCGAACCGGAGATGGCCTTTGCCGACCTGACCGACGACGCCGAGCTGGCCGAGGAATTCATCCGCTATCTGTGCCGTTTTGCCCTGGAGGAATGCGCCGACGACATGGCGTTTTTCGACAAGCAGATCGAAAAAGGGCTATTGGAGCGTATCCGGCAGGTGGCCGAGGCCGACTTCGTCCGCATGGACTATGGCGAAGCCATCGAACGGCTCCAGCGGTCGGGCACGGCATTTTCCTATCCGGTGGAATGGGGGCTTGACCTGCAAACCGAGCACGAGCGCTATCTGAGCGAGCAGGTGGTGGGTGGGCCGGTATTCATCCTCAACTACCCCAAAGACATCAAGGCCTTCTACATGCGGCAAAACAGCGACGGACGCACCGTGGCCGCCATGGACCTGCTGGTGCCCAAGGTGGGCGAGATCATCGGCGGAAGCCAGCGGGAAGAGCGGCTCGACCGGCTGACAACGCGCATGGCCGAGATGGGCATCGCCCAGGAACCGCTCTGGTGGTATCTGGACAGCCGCCGCTGGGGAAGCTGCCCCCACGCTGGCTTTGGGCTTGGCTTCGAACGGCTGGTGATGTATCTCACCGGCATGGACAACATCAGGGACGTGATCCCCTTCCCGCGTACGCCGCGCCACGCCGAGTTTTAAGTCATAAAAATTGGGCATACCCCCCAAAAGGCGTCTGAACAACGGCACGTGTTTTCATGTTCCTCTCGCCCAATACCCCAACGATTCAAAAGAATATACACCTTTATGATATGTATAAAAAATAAAACTGACATAATTACAGCTTGTTACGCTATTTTACCCAATACAGGTGTATTAAGTTCCTATACGGTGGAGTGCGGTTTTCCCAAAAGCAGAAGCCGGCTATTTTCATCTTTAAATGAAAATAATCAATAAATTCAGCCTGATAAGTTTTAGCAAAAAATAATCAAAAACTTTGGCATGCTCGATGCTTTAGATATGGTCAAGAGATCAACGAATCACCAAATAAAAAGGAGGACGTCATGAAAACTCTAGCTACCATTATCGGAACCATCGCCCCGGCAACAGCATTCGCAGCTTCTACTCCTCACGCCGATGACAGCGGGCTCTTCGTCTGGATCTTCCTCGGCTTCTGCGCCCTGATAGTCATCGCACAAGTAATGCCAGCCCTCCTCCTCATGTTCGGAATGGCAAAGGGGATAACCGGAATCGTCAAAGAGGAAGTAAAAGTGCACAAAGCCTAACGACCTAAATAAGGAGATAATGATGCAGCAGTATGGATGGTGAGGGGCCGCAAACAGCGGCCCCTTTTTGTTATGGCACCAGGCATGACGGCGCGCGACCCTCCTTATCGGATCAAAGGATGGCAGAACGCCCCCGGTTGCCCGGAGGCGTGCATCGGCTGGTTGCTGACGTTATCCTATGCCCCGGTGGGGATGCTCCCGCTAGCGTCGGCAAACGAAGATGCCGGCAATCCGGTTGCAACCCCGGCCGCCGCATTGATCTGCGCCGCGACATCGGGTGGGACGATCCCGGTGCTTGCCAGCTTGGTCGCAACGGTGGCCAGGGCGATCGTCGCGGTCTGCTGCGTGGCGCCGCCTGCCTGGTGCTGCTGGATTGCCTGGTCGATTACCGGAAGGACCTGCGCGGCAGCCTGCTCTATCGGTTGAGCCTGCGGCGGGGAAAACAGCTCCGCGATCGGTATCCCCTTTTCGGCCAGTTGGTTGAATCTCAGTGCGACATTCTCCACATCGGTTACGAATTCCTTCCACGTCATGATGATACTCCTTTCATTCGGTTGCGCCGGCTTCTGCCGGCTGGTCAGTTTGGGCTTGCGGTGCCCCTGGATGATGTCGTTTTCCCCTTGATGTAGGTCACATCCCCCGGCAAAATGGTGGAACGCTGGGTGCGCAGCGAGGCGTCGGCCAGCATTGGGGGACGCACGAGCTTGTCCAGGGCCGCGGCCTTGCGCTTCTCGCAGAATTGCAGCCCCTTCACGACGCCAAGGGCGTCCATGCCGGGCGAGTAGCCGTAGACGTCGTCACCCTCCACGTCCCACCGAGGGGCCATGACCGGGAATTCGTCGAAGCCGGATTCGCGCAGAAGCTTGTCGTCGCTCTTGCCGGTTTCGAAGTAGACGGAGCGAAACGGCTTGTCCTTGGCGTTCCGTTTGCCGGTATCGCGGCTGACGTTGGGCTCGATGGCGTGGGTGATCTCAACAGGAGTCTCGTAGGATCCCCGGTCCCACAGGCTCCTGATGGTCTGGGAGCAGTTGTCCAGGCCGAATTGCTGCACGCACTGGCGGATGGTCATGGGGAGTTCGCGGTAGAGGGTGTCGCATTTCAGCCTGTCGTTGAGGGCGATCAGATACGAGCCGATCGGGAAGGGGTAGCAGCGGATGGCGGTGTCTTCATCCTCGAGGATCATCATGGCCGCGGTGCCGTGCCCGCCGGCGCTGCCGTAGATCATGGGCATGACGTTGTAGAAGTTGGAACGGATGAAGACGACGCGCATCCGGTTTTCCACCTCGAAGAGCCAATCCTTGACGCTGCTGGACTTCATGATGTCGGCGTCATCGGCGGTGAGGCGAAACCAGGGACGGGCCGGGGAGGTCATGCCGGCGTGCATGCCGGACTTGAGGGTGCGCAGGGCCGTGGTGGCGCAGGAGTTGATGATCTTGTCGTTGGCCTTGATCCCCTTGTTGCGGTCGATGACCAGGTATTTGCCGGTGCGGGGCGAGAGGAAGTCGGTCAATTCCCGCCAGTGGGGGATGAAGGAGTTGCGCTCAAGCTTGAGCTCACCGAGCCTGCGCGTTATCTGTTGGCGTACCGTTTCTTCAGCCATGGTGTTTCGCTCCTGTCGTCGCGACGGTGCTTTGGTCGAACCGGTTCATATCCGGGCTACTGCCCCAGCAGGGTTTTCGTGGCCGTGGTGGCAGGTGCGGTAACGCCCTGCGGACCGGTGAGGATGGTGTTGCTGGCCGCCTGGCGCTGGCGCAACTGTTCGCTGTTCCTGGCGGCGACAACGGCCGGGTCCTGTTGTTGCGGCGGGGGCGGCGGCGCCGGAGGCGCGCTGGGGACGGATGCTCCGCACATGATTGACCTCGCATGAAGTAATTTGTTCGTAGCGCCATCAAAACAAAAAAAAGGGATTGCGTCCATGCCGCAACCCCCATGTCTTTCCCCAAAAGTGACGGGTTGCATGGAAGAAGTCAAAAAATTCCTGATTAGAACTGATCTCCCGCAGAGAAAGGTTTCCCTCCCCCCAGCGGGGGGAGGTTAGTAGGGGGGATCAGTTGAATTTGCAGCCTTTCCCCCTCCCTAACCCTTGCTTGGGGCGGAAAACTAAGTAGCGTGAGATTGGTTCCACTCAGGAAAAAATTTTAGGAGGAATCGAGTGAGGGCGGTGGGAGGAAGGGGGTATGAATGGATTGGCCCAGATTTTTGGAGTAAAAATCCGAAAAAACCCGCCTGTGGCGGGTTTGAGGGGGTAAAATTGGGGATCTGTGCCCTCCAGGAAGGAGGTAAAAAGAATAGTTATTCGTATATGACCCGCCGCTCCCGCGAAAACAGTCTCATTGCCAGTAGTAGCGAAGGCTGACGAAGACCATCTGATCAGTAGTCTTGGGACCGGAAACTTGGGCTGTTTTGGCTGCATTCAAGCCGCTGAAGTATTTGTTTTCCGTGTAGGAGTACTGCAGGCCGCCCTGCATTTTCCCGTAACTGCCCTGGAGGAACTTCCACCACAACCCCAAGGTGCCCTGATCGATCCTCTGGACTTGGCTCCCGGTTGTTGTTGCAGCGCCGGGTGCGCTGAAGGCGGTGACTAACGTGCTGTTGCCGTAACCTGCGCCGCCGCCCAGGTTTTCCCTCTGGGCCTGTTCCAGGCCATAGTAGCCGTAGAAGGTCCATTCGCTTGTGGGGTCGCAGGTCAGGCCGGCAAGCAGCTGTGCCTCCGTAAGCGGAACGTCGGCACCATTACTGCTCGTGGTGATGTCAGCCAACTGGCCGGAACCATAGCGTCCGATGCCCCTGCCGTACAGGCCGCTGACTTGAAGGGTGAGGTGATCCGGAATGAACGGCAGAACGACGCCGCCACCGACTGCGTTGGTTGTGGTGTTGTTGACGGTTGTAAGGCCCGTGGTACTGGCGAAATTGCGAAGCAGGTCATAAACTTCGAAATGCCCCCAGCCCGGCTCTACGGCAGCCTTGAAGATAACATCGGGGATATCATTTTGAGAGACAGTGACTCCGCTGAGAACACCTGCTCCCCCTTGACCAAGCGAGGTATTGGCTGCAGGGTTGGAGACGGTAGCGGTTTGTGGGTTTTCGACCGAAACCGCCAGCCACAGTTTCTTGTCAAAAAGATCCTTGACGATACGGAACTGGGGTTGACGCGTCCAGGTAAAGCCGGGTACGTACTGGGCATCAATGGTGAGAGGGATGACTTCGTTGCGCGGCGTGATCCCCTTGTTGTTCAATGTTGCCAGGGACCAGTTCTGGCCGGCCAGCAGATGCAGGCCGAGGGAGTCCCAATCAGCGGTTGCACAGAGGTGGCGGATGCGTGGGTTGTAGGAGTTGGATTCCTTGGAGTTGGCGGTACCGGCGGCGCCGAGGAAGTCCATCTCATAGAAACCGCCCAGGTGGATCGTGGGGGTGGCATTACCGCTTGCCTGGATGGAGAGCCTGCTTTGCCGGGCAGTGAATCTGGTTTCATCCTGATAGTAGTTGGTCTGATTAGGCGCCGGTAAACCCGAAAACGTCGATGATATATCAGAGTTCTCATTCCTCGTGCGGTAGATGCTCGCGGCTTCGATGAAACCGCCAATGTTGAGGTTGACACCCTTTATCTTCATGGCCAGCCCGCCTTCGCTGTCTGCCGGCTGGGTGTCCGCCAGTACCGGCGTCGCCAGCAATGTCGATAGTGAGATTACAGCCACTGTTTTCTTCATTTTTGGCACCTCCATGGGGGGTAAAGTCCTGCAATCATTTCCGAAGCTTGGTCATCAGGCTGTCAATTTCAGCAGCCATGGCGGAGCAGGCTTCATGAACCTGCATGTAAGGATAGTCGTGGATATGCCAGTAATGCACATTGTGGAGCGCCATACCCTGGAACTGCCGCTCCATCATCGGCCGATGCTCCTCTTCATCCAGGACCACGACATAATCACTCGTCTGAAGGTCCTGGCTCGTGAGTTTTTGCGGGTCTGTAACGGTTGGGCTGACTGGGACACCCAAGATTGCCAGTTCCTGTCGAGCCATTACAGAAAGCCCTTTTCTTCCCGGCAAAGGCAGCAGTCCGCGTGATACGGCCCGCCACCTGAGGGCTGAATTACCTGCCTTCCAGTTGAAGTAAGACTCGGCAAAACGGCTCCGGTAATAATTACCTGTACAGACGAAAAGAACTTTCTTGTCCGGTTTCCGTATCTCGTCAGAGGCGTTACAGGCCAAGCAAGTTACTATCAATATTATAAAAACGGTCCTCAGCATGGTCAACTTCGCCTCTATTCAGGATTACTGGAACGAGCAGGTATGCGATGGGGCGTAGGATTGCCGCGCCACTATGATCATGACACCAGTATACTATTCAATTTCAACAATAAAATACCGACACTTGATTGTAACTTAAGATTCACCTTTTCTTAACGTCATTTCAATAAAGACCCGCAATAATATGTAAGCTGGCAGAAAAAAGACCTGAATAGAACTGATCTCCCGCAGAATGATGTATTTCAGTGGAAAAGATTTCCTCCCCCCAGCGGGGGGAGGTTAGGAGGGGGGATCAGTTAAATTTGCAGCCTTTTCCCCCTCCCTGACCCTCCCCCGCTGGGGGAGGGAACCTCGTAGTGGGAGATTGGTACCACTTAGAAAACAAGATACGGGGGTCGATAAATGACATCTGATTTCTTGACGGACCATTTGAGCAGAATTCAAAGAATTGAAACTACGGGCGGTGCTTTGAAGTCAACTGGTGATATGAATATTACGTCGTTCAAGGTTGAAGGCTGGCTTGATGAGCTGTATGAGACCGACCAGGACAATGACAAAGATGATGCCGAGGAATGGATGGATGATTATATGGATGACGCGGCTTAAGTCCCTCGTCTTTGAATTTGGAAACTTGAAAGTGAGCTTATTTTTTTCTTGACACCACTCCTGCCTAAAAAACCGACAATATATTCTGAACATTTGAAAATCAGCACGTTAAAGCATTACTTCCCCAGTTTTTCCACAGCCGGCTGGGGAAAGTTTCCCTGAGCATAATGGCAAAGCATGACATTTGTCCGGTATTTCAGCACCCGAATTAGCTTGGACGCCGCCTTATGCACCCCTTGTCCGTACCGGGCACCTGCTTGCAGCCAAAAACGAAACAGAGGGCCAGGCTTGCCCAGCCTGTCCTCTGTCTGTCCGGTTATGCCTTCAGCCGGTTAATCCCGGTGTGGCCGTAAATTACTGGCTAACGCCGCTCTTCATGGTGTTCTTCGCGGTGTTCGTCACGCATGTCGCGGTGCTCATCATGGTGCTCTCCCCTCATCTCTCCGCGGTGCTCCTCACGGCCTCCCCCTCCGGGACGGAAGTATTTCCCACGATAGTGGCCGCGGTCTCTTGAGTACACCCGGTACTCCCGATCGCGGAACTCATGGATCCTCCCTATATTGTACCTGCGGAATACGGGAGGAAGTTCACGAGGCCGCACGCTTACCCAGGGGCCTCCAATAGCGGAGGTGCGGTACCAGCCGCCCCCCCTGAAGACATAGTAAACACCCCCCAGGTAAAACATGTCGTAGGGCACGCCGACCGCTACGCCAAAGCCCAGTTCGGGCGGGTAGAGAAATTCAGGGGGCTGTGCTACCGCGATCGGCGGGCCGCCCACGTTTATGTTGAAAGAGACTTCCGCCTGAGCCACCGAAGTCACCTTAAGCAGAACCACTGCCATTGCCACTGCCATGAGTATTTTCATACTGCCTCTCATACTGCCTCCTTATCGTTTATCCGGAGCGCTGAAACGCGCCTCAAAATGGCCCGCCGCCCTCGGATACCATACTAACCCTTCGAGCGCTGGGCCTCCTTTTGCCGGGACAGGGCTTTACGATCCCTCCAGCTCGATCCTTGCGCCCTGACGGGGTCACGCATGGAAGCAACCCCGACCGCTGCCCATCCTTCCGATCGTTGGAAGGCCGCTACGGATCTCTCCTGCAATAGTTCATCAAGATCGTCGCTGCTGACAGCGCCCTTGGAACCGTCCTGATAGATCACCGAAATCTTCATCGTTCGGCCTCCTCCTGCGGAAAGAGCTTGAACCTCCGCATAACATCCCAAACAGCTTTTGTAAGTATTATACCACAGACATGTTTCACGGGGCCATTCCGAGTCACATTGTCATCCACATTCCGTGATTAAGCAGGCATGGGGTTATTGAATAGAGACAAAATGCTTAATGGAGCATAACAGTGAATCCTTAAACTTCAATTTATGCTAGGAATTATTTTTGACTAATTCCTATCGCTCCTATTACTCCGCCTCCAATCCGCAAAATTCTGGTACACTATCATATATATAATTGTAGGCCGACATGGGACCGGATATCGTGCGCACTTACATACCCGGCTTGCCCCACAGACAGAGGAGGTCGTAATGAATATTTTCGATTGTGCCATCAAGATGGAAGAGGAAGCCAGGATGTGTTACGAAGAATTGGCCGCGGCAGCCACCGAACCGGAGTTGAAGAATCTCTTCACCATACTGTCGGCAGCCGAGCAGGAACACCACGATGCCCTGGTGAAGCTGAAAGGGAACGTCCAGCCCTCGGAAAACGAGTTCACGGCTTTGCAGGAGGCTGCATGCGCATTCCGGCCCCTCCTGTCGAAGCGCGACCTCATGGCTGAACTGAAAAACGATCCCGATGCCTACCTGCACGTAGTAAAGGCAGAAGAGAAAGGAATCGGGTTCTACGAGGAATTGGCAGAGCAGGCCAAGGAGGAGGGGGCGCGCGAGGTCCTGCTCAAGATCGCCGAGGAAGAGCGAAAGCACCTGAGTATCATAGAGAATATCTACTCCTTTGTGGAGTCGCCTAAAAGCTTCCTGGCCTGGGGAGAGTTCAGCAATTTAAGCGAGTACTGAACAAAGAGGCCAGGTAGTGAGATAATTGCGAGGTTTAATGACCTGAGGCACGGTGAGGGGCTAGGTCAAGAGGTTTTTTTATCCTTGACCGGGATGTCGGTGCGCGAGTTCATGATAAAACGCCCCATGCATGACCCGGCTTTAAATGGAAACCTCATTGGAACTGATCTCCCGCAGAATGATGAATGTTCAACCGGAAAAAGGTTCCCTCCCCCCAGCGGGGGGAGGTTAGGAGGGGGGATCAGATGAATTGCAGCCTTTTCCCTCTCCCTGACCCTCCCCCGCTGGGGGAGGGAACCAAATGGGGGGAGATTGGTTCCACTCAGGAATGGAAGATCCCATATCGTAAAGGAGAAGC
>Ga0316217_10004315_pt1 | contig 15483 bp, 15 predicted proteins | sample 1anoAmetaG_FD_203633 | JGI IMG/M metagenome (GOLD analysis project Ga0316217, IMG submission 203633) | Freshwater microbial communities from Trout Bog Lake, Wisconsin, USA - 1anoA | ecosystem: Environmental > Aquatic > Freshwater > Lake > Hypolimnion/Profundal zone | place: USA: Wisconsin... | reverse complement strand
CAATCACATAGTCAGGCTGCCTACCTAGAGGTCAAGCAAAAACTGGATAAATTATTGAGCAACGTGAAGCAGCAAAACAAAAACTCAAAAGTTTCTCTCAAAGTGTCCATGCATCTGTCTGGGACAGTTCCCTCTTGATTAGATACATTTTTACGAACTTATTCAGTTTGGGGTTGTTGGGTTGCTTAGATTCAGACATATGCCCTCACAAATTATAATTTTATTATGCACGAGAACGCAGTGTCCTATCGCATGAAGCAGTAAAATCTGCTCAAGTCCAAGGTGCAGATTTTTCAGAGGTACCTGAGAGTTAAAATAGTAATTACGAGGAGGCCAGGCAAAGGATTAATTCGAATTCCTCGATGACCGTGCTAGCTGGAACTGTAAGTTTTTATCAAACTTAGATGTACGCACAGAAACAGAATAAATTGATGACTCCTAAAAAAGCATTGAAGAGGCCACTATCAGCCTCGATGCTTGCTAAGGTAAGCTAAAATCCAGAACTTTTAAGGTCCCCAACCCTCAAAGGACTAAACACTCGGGCTTCCCACATCGCTAATTACTCAGACGTAAGCCCAATACTAGTTAGATCAACACAGAATTGCTTATGGAGAAGAAAAATTTAGAGTAGCATATTTGGTTTTTGAAGGAAGAGATTGCAAAGGAGAAGAGACTTAAAAACAAAGCTGAGATGAATATAAAAAAGAATCAAAACGAGCTAGAACACTCAAGGAACCAAATCAAGGAACTAGATATCAAGTCAGGCAGACTCAACTAAGGCATCAACTAAACTAGACAGGATCTAATGGATAACAAGAGGCAACTCAATGAGAGACTCAACGATAACGCAGAAAAGAATGCCAGCATACAACTCGAGCTCAGGTACACCCATGAGCTCGAAAATCGATGCAAGCAGCTAAAGAACCAAACCCTCATCGAAGAAAAGAACAGGACCAATACCAAAGCCGAACTCATCAAGCAGCAAAAAGTGATGGCCTCAGACTCCATCAAACTGAGATAGCTTGAACAGGAAAGAGCGAATCTCCTGCTAGAAATAAACAAAAACGTGGAGAGAAACAAATTATAGTGATCACCTCATTAATAAATCTCAAATCAAATATTATAGCACCCTCATCATCACTCCAAAGGTTCTTCCTAGACCTAGTAATCTACTATGCACTCCACCTGTAATTCGCGGATCAGTGCTTCCATCGATTTGGTCAAGTTTTATATCTCCTTCTCGCAAATTTGCAGGTTCTATCCCATCGCAGCCAACTATTCCCCGCTAGTTTATGGTCCCAGCTGCTCACGCTTGGAATACTCTCTAAATATTTCATCGAACTCCTATCGGCTCATCTCAGGCTCATTATTCATCTATTTTTGCTGCTTCTCAACTGAAGTTTTTTTGGTTTATTATTTACTGTTTTTACGCTCTGCGCTGGAGATCTTTTTTGCCACCTTAGTCTATAATGTCAGCGACTAGGCTTACTTCTAAATGGGCTGGTCTGTATTTATGGTTTTCTTGACTTAGACAAGCTTACTAAACAGGCCGGGCATTACTAAGTGTCTATTAAAGTACATTTTTGAATTCTCTAATATCCCTAAATGTGAGGCTCGGCTGTATCACCCTCTATTTTCTTCTTTGAGCCTCGCTTCAGAGATTTCTTTGATGGGTTTTAGTAGGAATCTAGCTTATCGAACAATTTTTTTTAAAGATCCTAAACTTTATGCATTGAAGAGGGTCTCATCTTGCATTTATCAGGCATGGTGTTGGACAACAATCTGCTCGAATCGCCTTTGCGGTAGTTGATAGCCGGCAGCTTTATTTGGCTATTCCTTTTTTCTGAGTCCGAGGCTCTCCTTTCCATAATGTTTATAAAATTCTAAACAATCCGATCATCGCATCAAAATAATCTGTCCCCATTACTTTTAACCTGCAGTTCTGCTACTAATCGTATCTTAGTATATTTTAGCATATAAGAGTTGCAGACTATTTAATCAGCTATCTAGCCTAAATGTGAAAGACTTCGTAGATTTGTCCTCAGCTTTGCTGAAACGAAGCCAACTCTTTCAGAAATTTAAGTTTAATTTGCTGTCCGAACACTATCATATTATTATGGATTTGCTAGTTTAAGATAAAATTCAGGCGGCCATCAAACCGCTCATCAAGAAAATAAATCAGCTTGAAGAACACATCCAGACCATGGCCACTCATTTCTAAACTCTGCAGGCCTCTCAAAATAAGCTGCCTTCTCACAATTATTGCTGCACATAGTCTCAAACTCAATAAATGCGTTTATAGGCCAAGATTCCTGAAAAGCCCAAAAATGTTAAGCAAGCGGCAGCATAAAAAGTGAATCACACGAAGAAAGAGACAAACACAACCAAACCTGTGATAAAAACTGAGGTTCCTCAGATGAATCATAACATGAAAAAATAAACAAAGAAATAAGTCTTGAAACCAGGCAAAGTTAGTAACAGTTCAAAGGAAATCAAAGATGAAACTCATTAGATACAAGAAAAGCAAAAAGTGATGACAAATTAAGAAAAAGGACAAGAAGTGATGTAATAGCCTAAAGAATAAGCAAAGGAAAAGCTAAAATCGGAGTTATAAGAAATCAATGAGTTTATCAGCTAGGCCGACTTGGCTAAACAACCTAATACCACCCAGTTCTCTTAGACAAACTAAATCCAGAAATAAATCATTATATAGCCAGTCACTGCCACTTTGCTCCATTAAAGTTAGATCTTTGAGAAGGTAGAGCTCGTAGAATCTCGATAGAGCATTAGCTTACCATAGAGTCCAATTTAAAATCATAAAGAGATGAATGAAACCAAAAACTAAACTATGCTACTAGACGTTGCCGATAAAAATTAGCAGGATTCGAACTAAATTCTATCTAATACTGATGCCGTCAAACCTTCAAACTAGAATGTAGACCGTCATATTCCAAATCTACTCAAACAAGACTTAACTTAAGCCTAATCTCATTCCGAACAACCATATGCCAAAACGTAACCCAATCAAGCTAATCAAGAGCCCATACCGGTTAAGTAAGATAAATAGTCTTCTAAGCCTGTTCACTCGAAGCCTGCAGAAAAAAATACAAAAGAGATTAGGACAGCTGTAGCTGCTGCCCACAAAAAGTAAACCAAAGTCAAGAAATTAGCTGAAGAAAATAAAGAAAAAATGACTAAATCAACAATCATCTCCAAAGAAAAACCAGAAAATAGGCAGAACAAATTGTCTACCAAAGAAAACGGGACTAAATAAAAAAACGGAGGCAAAATTGTGGACCTCGTGACAAAAAAAGGCAAACCAAAATAGTAACCAAAAACTGAGAAGAAAGGTCTTGAAAGTAAAGGCAACACATAAAAACCTTTGAATGAGGAATGCATCGAAGAAGAGAATCAAAAGCATGAAAAAGAGCCTTAGATAAAGTTCCCGATTTAGGCACAATGCTCTCTTAATGAAGAAAGCCTGCTTGAGTGATAGTAAAGCAGATATTAAAATAAACAAACTTTATATTTTGAAATATTTCTAAGAGATTGTTGTATGAAACACAGGGATGTGGATCTGCAGTTTTATTTTGAAGTCAGAAGTAGCATATTCATCCAAAGATTGCAACCCACAATAAACTAATTTACATACTTTGTCGGAAATAATTTAGTGTTGATGAAAACCTCGAATATTCGCTCAATAACAACGAAACACGCATAATGTTAATCAGGTTGCATTTTCTGCAGCATTTATCGTTTATTTTAAATAATAAAATAAAACTATGCGTAAGTTATCCTTGGAGCTGAATGAAATCTATCTCAAAAATTTGGAAATCATCAAAGACCAATCCAACAGCAAGCGGACCTACCGTGGACCCAACAGCAATCGAACCCTAATGAAATTATATTTGAGCAAAGAAGTTTTGGAAGAATGCCTAGAAACTATCGACATCTTCAAAGAAATACTCTAAGATCCAATCCAAAAGAGTAAACTAATACGAGATGTCATCAAAAACATCAAACTCAAACTTTACGATGAGGAAGGCATTATTTATGGGAAAGGTGATATCTCCGAGTCCATTTATTTAGTGATAAAGGGTGAGGTTTCCCTATGCATGCCCGTTTTTAGAAACAACTAACTTTAATAAAAAACAGAAGCTAACCTCCCCGAATACGACTACAAAGAGATAGATATTTACAAGTAAGGAGTGGGATTCGGGGAGGCATAGTTTATTAATGGCAAGAAGCGAGGGCTGACTGCCAAGGCCAAGAAAGACGGAACAGTGGTGGGTTCAATTAACGCAGATGGGTTTTAGTAGATTGTATAGCTGTATCGGCAAAGAGTCTACTACAAAAAAATGGAAATGTTTAACAAGTGTGCTTTGCTCAAACATCTGCAGCCCTACCAACTCTAATTCATAGTCAATAATGCCAAACCTTACACCTTCCCTATTTCCAAACAAATTGTATATAAAGGCGAAAAGCCTAAAGCTTTGTATCTTATTACCAGTGGCCAAATCTAGCTCAGCAGGGAATAGGCAACTAGAAATTAAGAAATAAAAAGAAAGCATTCCAAATTTGATTAGAGGGATGGAAACAGCATCACGTTAAAGAAAGTTGTGGTTGGAGTGCTATAAGAAGGAGAATTCCTGGGAGACTGCGAACTGGCGATAAACGGTGAGTTCAATTGTGATGCCTATTGTAAATCAGAAAAGGTTAAATTGTATATTTGCGACTAGCGGATAATTATGAGTCAAATAACTCCTGAGTTGCTGTAAACAGTCAAAGATCACTATAACCTTAAAAACGAGTACAGAGAAAAAAAAGTAATTGTTTATAGAAATGCCAAATCGAAAATGTAAAAATCGATGGTTGATGGCGCAGATGTGGTTTTGAACGAAAATCAGAAGAAGATCAAACGCAAGATAAACAGCCGCTATGTATAGAAAACTCCCTCTTTGATTGGCCATCTCTCGCCTCGCTAAATCAAAAAAATAATTGATATTAAGTATGCCAGAATCAAGACAGAACCCCCGAAAAACAAAAATTAAGACGACTCCAATGTCTTCCCTTTTCCTCCGCTCTAGCATTCCCCGACAAAAAAATTAATCAGAAATGAGAGAGCACTTTCACCTTTACTGAAAAAGCTGAAATAACTAGAAAACAAAGAAGGGAAGGAGGAGAAGCAAATCAGACAATAATTGCCTATTCAGCAATCGTTACCTTTTAAGCTGGACTACATAAAGTACCAGTTCTAAAATGATTGGACCAAACTGCGCAATTCTACAAAACCTCTACTAATGCTGATGAAACCTTTCCATAAGCGACTGCAAAGTCTACATGAAAGGCTTAGTCATGAAGTCAATTAATCGAAACATCGCAAGAGAAGTTAAATCTAGAAAATAAGAAGAATACGATAATAGAACAATCTATCGATTTCCTAGTTGAAGAGGTTATCCTAATTCGTTTCTAAAATACAGAGCCAAAACAAATTGTCTTTGTGATACTTTTTTACCCATTCTTTTTATTTTGATCCTGATAAAATCAAATAGTCAGATTTTCATAGCTTTGCTTACAGAGTAATTAGCCTTTGGATATTTTGTGCCTTATTTTATGTTTTTATCTTTAAAACTAAGATAGCTTGCATGTTTTCATGTAGAATCCTAAAAAATCCTTTTAAATTTAAGCATAGCTCATGAATATATTCTTAAACATGTAAGAATTTCAAACTATTAAAATATTTTTCTTTAGTTTTAATCCTTAAAAGTTCAAAATGAATATTTTGTGTTGAAAATCATTCTTTAATCTTTTTTGAAAAAGGTTTCATTAATTCATTTAAATTTTGAGTATGTTCGGAGCAAAAGGTCCTAACTCCTCTCAGTATGACTTCAAAGGAACCACGGTATTCCCTATTTTATACAGCTAAAACCACCCCCAAGCTCTTACAAACCTACCCCTTCTAGAGCAGGCGGAACTGTGAATGGACAAGCAGGTGGAACTGGAAGGCCACAATCTAATCAAGGAAGAGGCTTCTCGAATAAGCTCCAAGACAAAGCAAATGAGCTGTAAGGAACCAAATACAGAACAGCTCTGGCTGCAAAAAACACCAACAACCCTGAATAAAACTTCAAAAAACTTTAAAAGGAAATCAATGCACTTCTCTAGTAGTGCGCAAACTTGAAGATCTCAGGTAAATATTAATTTATTAAGGCCAGCATCAATAAGCTTTAGAGAAGGCTAAGGAAGTGACAAACAAGTAAAAGAATCTTAGGAAGCAGAGAGAAACTTCAGGTGCTGCCGACTTAATCAACGTTGAGCTTTCGTTTGCGGTAAGTTTGAACCATGCCTTATGTTTGTAAGCTTGCAGTATGTTCCAAGAGGCACTCACCAAATACAACGAACTGATCAAGGGCAAGCAGTACAGCTTCGCTGGTAGAATTAGGGTGAACATGGGGAACATCTACTATAATCAGCAGAAATATGCAGCCGCCATTAAAATGTACAAAATGGCTTTGGACATTCTTCCCTCCACATCCAAGGAAATGAGGTTTAAGATCACCAAAAATATTGGACATGCCTATATAAAGCTGGGCCAGTATCAAGATGCCATAACACACTATGAGCAAATCCTGAAAGGATCACCAGATCACAAAACAGCTTACAATCTGATTATCTGTCTTTATACCACAGGTGACAAAATGAGAATGAAAGACTGCTTCACCAGCATGATTACCAACTCCATTTAAGAAGATGAGCAGGAAGACAATGACCAGTAAAATATCACTAACAATGATAAGCTGAAAGAAGAGCTTAAGGCCAAACGAAAAGAAGAAATCAGACTGATCATTAATTCAGCTAAGCTTATCGCCCCTGTCATCTAAAATGATATCATAGAAAGCTATGATTGGATTTTGTAAAAACTTAAGACTTCCTCTTACCCAGAAGTATAGTCCGAGGTTTAAATCTTTAAAGCGATGGCTTTCCTGAAGAAGAAAGAAATTGAGAGGGCTATTGAAACATTGAAAGGCCTAGAAAAAAAAGACAAAACAACCATGAGTAGGGTGGCTTCCAACATCTCCTTCCTTTATTTCCTCGAAAATAACTACTCTTAAGCTGAGAAATATGTGGATATTGCTCTCAACAATGACCGCTATAATGCTAGAGCCCTAGTGAATAAAGGAAACTGCCTTTTCATGAAAAATGATTTCCGCAAAGCAAAGTAATTGTATCTTGAAGCTATCGGAGTGGAGGCAGATTGCATCTAGGCCCTCTATAATTTGGGCTACGTCAACAAGAAGCTTAACCTCTTTTTAGAGGCCTTGCAGGTAAATTGTGCTCTATTTAGGCTTTGGAAAAGATCCAGACCATAATCTCCATCCCATAAACTATTTTCCAGATCGCCAACATCAACTAAATCATTGGTCGAACAAAACAGGCGCTCAAGTGGTATCAGATTATTCTCACAAAACTGCCCAATGATGCTGGAGTTCTGGCCAGAGTTGGCAATATCTTCTTCAGAGAAGATGACGAACAGCAAGCTCTACATTACTACTTATAATCTTACAGACTGTTACCTATGAACCTTGACACTAATGTTTGGTTAGGAATCTATTATGTAAAACAATGCTTGTACGAAAAAGCCTGCTTCTACCTTTAAAGAGCAAGTCAGATAAAACCAAATTAGGTGAAATGGAAGCTGATGGTGGCATCCTGCCAGAGAAGAATAGGTAACTTCCAAAAAGCTCTTAAAATTTATCAGGCAATATATCAGGAATACCCAGATAACATGGAGTGTTTGAGATTTTTGGTCCTGCTTTGCAAAGATATGGGACTAGACTACGAAGAATATGCTCGCGAGCTGAGGAGAGTCGAGCTGGAAAACGAAGCCAGAGGTGACTACGAAAATGAAGACATTCAAAACATGAACCAGCCTGAATAACCCCAAAACGTGTAGATCAACGTCAAAAATGACAATCGCAGGATGGTAAGAGAAGCTCCCAAGCAACAGCAGGCTCCCAAAGACGAATGGGCTGATGACGATGACGACATTAACACAGGACTATGATCAAAACCGTAAACCCTTACCATTTATCAGGCTTATTAAAAGCAAATCAGAAGCATGTGGCATATAAAATCATTTTTCGTAGAGTTGAGATGTTTAGTCTTCTGACTATTTTTCAGCTTAGCGGTCGCTGCGCTTGCGTTCTAGTAAAAGTTCTTAGGAATGCGGCAAGTGTTAGGTTTTAAGGTTGATTTTCGGTTCATCAGAGTAGACTTTAAAATCAATCTACTCAAGTTTGTTCCAATCATACATAATAGTATTATCGAGCTGTTCTCTTTAAAGGCAAGTGTATAGCATTTTTCGAATGTAGTTGTAGTCCGGTTTCTAATAAAACTACAATGAGCGCACATAGTAGACCAGATCGATGATTTCGATTGGTAGTTTGTGGCAAAGCATCTAAGGAGTCACTCTTTTCTTGATTTCTCCGATGTTCAACTAGCTTTTATTACGTTTCATCTAGCTAAATAAACAGCTACATCTGAAGCTTTTGCCCAAGGCAGCTTGCCCAGTTTAAGGTAAGTGAGCACATAAACGAAAGATTCCATGTCATCCCTGCGACTAGCTTGAATATTATTGTGAGAGTTAATACTAGCAAATATTGGGTTAAAGGTGTAAGAAGTGTTTTCCTTATAAAGAATGTGCTGACCATTAACTTTGTTTCTATAGCGCTTGCAGCGACCAAAGTCTACCATAAAAACAAAAGGAGAATCATTACCCAGTCCAACTAAAAAGTTGTCAGGCTTCATATCACCATATACATAACCCAGATTGTGCAAAATCTCAAGCCGATCCAACATCTGCAAGCCCAGCATCAAAGTGGTCTTCATCGACAGAGTACCTCCACATAGTTTCAGCAGCTGCTAGAGATTGGGACCCAGCAAATTCATCACTACATAGTGATACTCCTATTCATACCCGTATTCATAAATTTTCGCAAAACCTATCTACTCAGGATAGGCTTCTTGTATGTTCTTCAAGATAGAAACTTAAGTGCTGATTTGTGGTTACTTGACCTTAGATGATTCCTGAGTTTATGAATGCGTACGACTTTGATTGCTCGCACCATTTGCTTTTGTCCCTTGGCCATGAGTACCGCATGGACACTGGAATGAGACCCACTGCCCACTTTCCCAATCACTCTGTATTTGTTGTTGATTATAATTTTGCCTTTTTACAATTCGAAAGGCTGGTCTTCTACCTACTTCATTTAAACATTATAATGTGTTAGCGATGCCGATAACACAAGAATGATGCAGCAACCGCCTTGAAGTATACCTCCAAATGAATTGGGATCAAATAAGGAGTTAAAGGGTGAGAGGGGTAGTAGAAAAACGGAAATTGTGCCTAGGATCAGAATAATGGAAAATATTTGTCATTTCTATCTTAACAAACTTATTTCGCTAATCTAATGCACTATAAATATTCTATTCGAAGAAGGTAAACATGGGAAACTATGCCTGCATTGAGCCTCACCCAGCAGCCTCCAGTCTCGAGTTTGAACACACCATCGAGCCTGACCTATTAGAAGATACCAATCTGACAAGCATTAGTCCCATACACCGATATACCAACTACCAAACTACTATGTCTCTCAAAAGTATTTCTTCGCTCAAAAATACAAACGAAAACTTCTGTGGGACCAAATAGCTGAATAAGGAAAATCATCAACTTTTGGTCTCTCCAGAAATCAAAAAAAGGAACAAAAAACCAACTATATTGCTGGAAAATCCTAATTAATAACAAATTCGCTAAATAAAGAATCTGCCTGTGCGCTCACCCACAAAAAATAAAACTTTTAAGTCTGTAACTTTTTTGAAATAACATCATACCACTAAAAGCATTGCTTCTAGCCATGAAGAAACCTAGTTCAAGTCTTTGGTAATTAACTTTGAGAGTTTTGTAGATTTAAAATAATAAAAAATAGATGAATTCTACGATTTCAAAGAGGTACTAGGCGAGGGGGCTTATGGCTAAGTATTTAGGGCAATTTGCAAAAAGACAGGCTAGGACAGGGCCATCAAAAAGATCAAAATTAAATCAATGAAGCAGTAAAAGCGCAAGTAGTTCCTGAGTGAGCTCAGCCTGCTTTCTAGGCTCTGCCACCCTTCTATCATCGTAGTCTATGATGTTTTCCTTAACAATGACAAATATTATGTGGTAATGGAGTACTGCAAGGGAGGAGCTGTGATCGATATGCTACACAGATGCAAAAAAAAATCCGAAAATACGATATCCTACATTATGAAACAGCTGCTAAGCGCGTTGTCCTACATGCATTCCCAAAATATAGTGCATAGAGACATCAAATTGGACAATATTGTGTTCTTGAACCCAGTAATGACTTAATCCTAGGATGAAAACATTCCCATAAAAATTATAGACTTCGGCACTGCAGTTTCCTACTAGGGTAAATAGCTTCATGACTACCCCATAGCTGGAACATTGTCATATTTGGCGCCTGAAGTAATGAAGGGGATATTGACATCAAAATCTGATATCTGGAGTGCGGGAGTGCTTCTGATTATTCTATTGACTGGTAAGTCTCCTTTTAAAGGCAACCATTAAAACATAACGAAAGCTAACATCAATAACAAGAAATTGAAGTTCAACGATCCTCCCTTAAAAAGCCTGTCACCCTAAGTGAAATAACTCATAGGGCTAATGCTGGAGAGAAACCATAATAAGCGAATAACAGCAGCCCAGGCTTTGAACCATCCATGGTTCAAAAATTCTCATAAAATAAAGAAGTCCTTATAAATGTAGAATCTCTAGCAACTATTCAAATACCACGTAACGATTCAATTACGCAGAAAGGCAACAACCTTATTTCAGTGATTGAGAGTTACATCTCTCTTAAGAGGATCACGCAAGAAGAGAGGCAGAGGCTAGGCGAAATGTTTAGCGCCATTGATACTGATGGGAACGGCACTATCGATATTCGTGAGTTGGTCTAAATCTATAGCCAAAATATAGATAGCAACCACACTCAGTAAGAAATTACTCAGATAATCAAATCAATAGACAAAGACAAATCGGGGAAAATAGATTTCAACGAATTCATAGTGGTGATGTAGGGTAGGAAAAACTTGTTTATCACTGAGTTTCTAGCAGATGCCTTTGATTACTACGATGAGGATAAGACAGGATATCTAGATCGTGAGTAGATAACTGGAATCCTGAAGGGAGGGGATATCGTGGAGATCAACAAAATAATCAAACAGCTTGACAAAGATGGGGATAAGCGCATTTCTAAATAGTAGTTCATCTCTTACTTCAAGAACTACTGATCTGGTTTCATTATTTATACTTTTAGAGTTAATTCTGATCTCTATCACTTCGCCAGTCAAATTATTTTAGTAGCTAGTTCGGCTAGTTGCAAAAAGCTTCTTTTCGTCCAGATAATCGAGATAGGCAGATTAGGCTATTGGCTGTGAATGAAGTTTTAATTATAAATTTTATTCGAGATTATGAGTTATAATGGGTTAGTCTTTTTTAATATAATATAATCGTTAAAATGAGATATTAATCTAAGCCTTACCGCTCCCTCTCCTATCTCCACAGAGAATCCCTCAACGCCAAGGAATCCCGAGACAACAAGGACAACAAAGAAAACAGCAACCTTCTCAACTTCCCCAACCACAAAAACCCTAAAACCAAAGATTCATAACCTTTGCCCATATGCAAGCTCAAACTCGAACACAAAATTACAGAATCAACCGTTAATAGCATTGTTTCTGGAGAGACTATCCCTCAACAACTCAAGAAAACCTACACGCAACTCGTTGCATTTGACTACTCTTCTGATATACTTTCTCACCTATGTCTGAGTGCAGAAGACCAGAAGGGGATGCTTGCTGCTCACGGTATCACTGCTACTTTACGATCGAAAATGGTGGACTGGATGATCGAAGTGCTGTCCTCCTATAAAATGACTGAATAAACATTTTTCAGGAGTATTTATCTAATGGACAGCTACCTCAAAAATTGTGAGATGAAACTATAGGTAAAAGACCTGCATTTGATTGGAGTCACAGCTATGTTCTCAGCATCGAAATACGAGGAAATACATCCCCTGAAACTTAGCATCATTTATGAGAAAATAGCGCGCAGAAAATTCAAGAAACAAGAAATATTGTAAAAGTAGTCATAAATGATGGGCACTCTTGGCTTCAAAATAGAAGTGCCCTCAGTCTACGACATCTCCCGGCATATCATATGTACTAAATTTGTTACACAGAATAACTGAAGGTGAATCTCGCTTAATCTTCGAAACGATACTTCCAAAAAATTGTGCTCTACCTTTCTAAGATGGTTTTTTTAAACTTGGACCTGGCAGAGTAGAACACAAAGTCACTTTCCGCAGCCGTTGTTTTTATTGCACTCAAAACGCTAGAACAAATCGATTCTTGTGCCCAGCCGTAGTCTAGACTTGACAAAATATGCAATCTGGTCGGATAGGAAGAAGAAGTCATAATTGAGGTTAGTGGCAAAGTGCTGGATCTTGCTAAGAACTTTAGTAAGTACTACCCTTCCCTAACTAACCTAAAGAAATTCAACAAATTCTAATATGGAAATGATTGATTAATTTAACGCTGATTGAGTTGATTCCAATATAAACATAACTACTGCTTAATAATAATTTGATGGGCTGCGTAGGATCCGAAGAAACTCAGAAGAAGCAGGACAACCCAATCCATAAAAAAGACAGAGGAACTGAGGTGAAGGCTGCAGCACCCAAAGATAAAACCACCTAGTTTTAGCCATTGCAGTTTGAGGTCAATGAGCTCAACCTATCGAAAAAGAACCAAAGCGAGTAAAACTTGACAAATTCTAGGGGTTAAAAATAAAACCTGAAAGCAGTGGAAAGTGAGTTGGATTTGAAGAAGAGGGAAAGCTTGAGTAAGAAGGCTTTGATTTCAAAGTAAGTGCTTTGTAACTGTAGGTATAATATTCACGTGAAAGACAGTTCAAACAAAATACTGAGCGTCAATAGCTACAACTACTAGTCTCTGCTCCTGCAAAACCCACCTACTGCCTTCCAAGTCAAATGATATCATTACTCTCCTTTGATGCTGCCTTCCGTTATTTCAATTAATCTAATCTATATAAGTCTGTCATAATCGTCCTTGGAAGAGTAGTTTTATGATAAATGTCTGGTTGAATAAAATTGAGGATGTAGATATATGTGCTTACTGGAGATCTAGTTAAAGTTGTAACTACAGGCATCTTTGATATGATATTTTGTTTCGAATACTAAAGCAAAATAAAACCGAAATCAGCTGCAAAGTCAGTGAATATCAAGAAGTTTCTTGGCTCAACCCTCTACTAGAGTCATCATCACTGACTCGATAATTTACTCTTCTGCCCAAATTTTTTCTTAAAAGTATTTATTTCGTTATTCTTCCATTAAAATCATCCTAGCTATATAAAATTTTAGGATTACTGTATAAGATTTGTCTTATTAGCTCGATTACCGAGTTCAAAGCATTCTTTATCAATCCAGGCTGTTAAAGATGTCCTGCGTCTAATGATGACTCATAATAATATTTAAATCATTTTAAAATGGTGCTGCTCCACTACAAAAAGTCAGATCATAATCAATTCCTATACTAAACGACTGGACAGGCTGAAGTTGCCACCGTCATTGACGAAATTGTGCTTAGTAAACATCAATTCACTCAGTCAATAACATGAGAATCAAACTTGACATCTTTGCCTGTGCCATTTAGGATCTCGCCACTCATGGACCCCTCAAGCCTGAAGAAATACGAGGGCTCACTGACCCCTAGCTGATCGATAATGCTCTGATTGTATCGAGTGAAGAAAAGAAACAGTGGGCAAAACCAAGATCACCTCAAGGGGAATAAAGATTTAATGAGGACAAAACTCATTACCGCATCGGCATAATCAAAAACTAGCACCTCACCAAAATGATGATCGAAACATCGAACAAAGTCAAAAAGATAGTCAGTTACAAAATGGTTGATGAGAAGGTCGTCATAAACTATAAAAGTAACTATTCTAACATTAAGTGCTTGACTAGCTATGGCAGTAGCTGAAGGCAGCTTTAATGATTGCCTACCCCAACTGTGAAGGTCTGGACGAATGGGAACCTGCTGCCTCCATCTTCTTCAATCACTACGAATGGGAAAACATCAACACCAACCAAATCGACGTAGAATAATCATTATTTAGTATTTGGACCCAAAAGACTCATCCATGTGGTGGGCTGGAAAAGAACTACAAAGGGAAAAGCAACTGAACTTTTACACTGGCAAAAACGAAAAAACTAAAATCATCGTCAAACTTACTAAAGCAGGGTCAGGAGCTCCAGTACGCGAGGGAGGCGTCAGTGAAGAAACTAGAGTAAAGTTGATGGGGATGTATCACAAAAAGCAATAGTAGCTGAAAAAGATTTAATCTAATAACGAAGACGATTTTGCCAACAGCTCATGGGCGAATCCCAATAACCTTAAAAATTACTTGGTGACTGGAGGAAAAGGAGTTGGTTTTAAGAATTTAAAATGATCAAATAGCTCTGCATCATCTAATATGTCAAAATAGCTAATAACACTTTTTACTTAAAAAGCTAATCTATAAATGAGAAGGCTTTCATTCTGTTATGCACTAGTGAAGAAATATCACTCAAATGGTTTCCTATTCGTTGCAATAGTGTGAACAGTCTTGGAGAGTTTACTCTTTAATTCTTTCCTCCTCCTAGTGCATGTACTTCATTCCGACTATTACTACGCTTGACAGCAAAATATAGATAAAGTACCACTTGTAAACTTAAGTGGACTATCTTCCCTATATGGCTATTTCGGGTTTATTGTCAGAGACTTTTTAAAGGTTGGGCTGTTTCGGCTTGGGATCATTAGCTTCTCCTTTGAGTATAGTTGGTTTCTGTAAGAGCTGAATCTTACTCACATCTACATGCGCTCTCTCCCAATCATCTTCTTCCCAATTTAACAAACCTGGCACCTTTGTAATTGCAGATGCGGTTTTATTTTAAGTTTGCTCTTCAGCACTTTAAGACTTCTCTTACTACGGCTAGGCTTTTACTATTTGTCGATGGTTTAATATATGCTTCAAAATCGACTGCTTTAGTCTAGGAGTTGAAGCAGGCAGAATTATTTCTTCACTAAACAAAGGATTAGATTCACTTATAATGAGCCGATCGCACAAAGTGCCCTCCTCGCATTGATAATAATCCAAATTTACTAATGAACTAAGATGAAGCTAATTTACAAGCAAATCTAGCTAGTGGCGAATGAGTTTATTACTTTCTGGTACTTTGAGTGATACAGGCGTTGTGGAGTAAGCCAGTGATTAGTTGGTAGCGACCTTTAATAACCATAGACAGAAAAGAAGCTTATTTATCATTTATAATATTCAATAATAGGGGTTGGGGTTGGGGTTGG
>Ga0316217_10004314_pt1 | contig 15495 bp, 11 predicted proteins | sample 1anoAmetaG_FD_203633 | JGI IMG/M metagenome (GOLD analysis project Ga0316217, IMG submission 203633) | Freshwater microbial communities from Trout Bog Lake, Wisconsin, USA - 1anoA | ecosystem: Environmental > Aquatic > Freshwater > Lake > Hypolimnion/Profundal zone | place: USA: Wisconsin... | reverse complement strand
TACCTAAGCTTTCAGAGGCCTGATAAAGTCCGTTGGTACCTACTGAAAAGTCGAACCCGTTCCAGTTTTGCGAAACATAGCGCAAGTCATAAGTAGCGGCCTGGGAATAGTAATAAATATCAGGTGTATTGGGCATCGTTGGGTCGTTCGTTTCCTGGCGCTGATTGCGTTGAAAAGAAAAGACCGCAGTAATGTGACCCTCACCAACAGCGAAATTATTGTCCCAAACAACTTTGGTATGCCGTATTCGCTGGTTAATGACAAAAGGAGTATAGGATTTTTGCTCCTGCAAGGTTGGTAGTTCATAGGTGGCAGCACCTCCGTTTAAATCCGGGTAGGCCACATTCCTTAACTGGTTGCCCAATGAATCCCTCGTTCCATCCAAAATGCCGGTCTGCAATTCAAAATAACTTGCGTGTATCTGGCTGTATCCCCATTTGCGGTGTATGCCTAATGTTCCATCTGCATTAAAATTATTGAATTGAGTATTTAGTGCATAGCCATCAACAGCATTTTGATAGGAGTGAGCGAGCGTATAATCTACCCGGGCGCCCCAGCTTATACCACCATTTGTTCCGCCTATTTTAAACATATTATTTACAAGCCCGTTATTGGTTTGATAATTGCTCATTATCTCACCTTTTATTTCGCCTTCCGGCATTGGTCTTTCAGGAATAAGGTTTACAACACCGCCAATGGCATCTGAACCATAAACCAGTGAAGCTGGTCCCTTCAATATCTCGGCCCTGTCCACAGCATCCGGATCAGCTTCAATGCCAAATTCATCAAACCATGCCTGGTCCACTTGTATAACTCCGTCATTTACAGTTAAAACCCGGCTCCATCCCAGGCCACGAATAAACGGTTTTGAAATACTTTGTCCATCAGTCATTGCCGAAACACCAGGAGCTTTCGCAATTGCGTCAATTACATTGGTAGATGAATTTTCGGCGAGGTACTGATTGCTTACCTCCGAAGTTTGCTGCGGAGACTGGGTAAGCGATGTTGCCAGCGAATTTCCGGTAATTACAACTTCGGGTTGTTCAATGGATGAAGGCAATAACGTAAAATCCTGATTAGCGGCACCATCTATTTTTACCGAAAGCGTTTGCTGCGCATAACCAATAAAACTAACCTGTACCAGGAAGGTGCCTTTGGGTAAATAATTAATCGTGTACTGACCATCGGCATGAACTAATGCGCCTATTTTTAAATCGGGGACATAAACAATAGCTCCCTCCAGTGAAGCGCCATCTGTACCGGTTACCTTACCAGAAAGTGCGTTTTGCGCCAACGCTGAGGTTAACATCGTTAAATAAAAAAACAGAAACAGATATAAATTTTTCATTTTTCCTTGTTTAGAAATATTGAATAATGCACGAAAGGCACTGTTGCTGCAATGCAATAACAGGGCATCGGCCTCCGGAAAGCGGAGTCCATTATGAATTAAACAAGGAAAAACTGCGGAGGCGGCGTGAGATTATCTGCCACAAAAGAAGTGGACGGGTAGGTTTGTTTCGAGATTTGATATGTTTTGGAAAAGGCCTGGTAAAAACAAACCAGTGCACCCGTATTATTTATATAGTCCTGCTGATAATGGCTTACAATGGTTTTTAGCGGAGAGGAATTAGAAGCTTTGTCCTGCTGCTGGTTTAGCAAATCGGCAAATGCGCCAACAAGCGCTGTTTCTTTGGCATCAAACTCAATGGTTACTATGGTTTGCCCACCCTCGGCTTTAATGCTTACCACATCATAAAGCTTACCATTCATTCTTAGCTCCTTACCGTTATCATCAAACGTAAGTCTGGCAAACTCAGATTTATTATAGCTCAGACTTTCGCGTTCATTCGTTGCTTTTGCATTGTTTACGCATTCGCTCATCTCGCTTTTTATCTCTGCCTGTTTTACAATAAACAGGGCATAAAAACCAAAAAGGTTAAGACAAATAAGAATAGTAAGCAAAATGACTGATACTGTGCGCACAGCTGCAATAATAGATAATTACATCCATTTTTAAATAAAACAGCACCCGGAAATAAGCTATTGTTAAAGTAAAAATCATGGCGCCAGACGCTTCATAACCCAGGTGCCGTTTTCAAGCGCATAAGCTATGCGGTCGTGCAGGCGGCTGGCGCGGCCCTGCCAAAACTCAAAATAACTGGCTTTTAATATATACCCACCCCAGTTTTCGGGCCTTTTAACCGCTCCGGTTTCGCGCAATTCTTCCAGTTTGTCTTCTAAAAACTGCCGGTTTGGAATTTCCTGGCTTTGTTCTGAAACGATGGCACTTAAGCGGCTTTCGTATGGACGCGAGGCAAAATATTCTTCCGAAAGCGTTACATGCACTTTTTCAATTGTTCCTTCAATTCTAATTTGACGCTCCATCACATCCCAGTAAAACAACAGGGCGCCCTGGTTATTTTCCGAAATCTCGGCACCCTTACGGCTGTGGTAATTGGTATAAAAAACGAATCCTTCTTCACTAAATGCTTTCAATAAAACAATGCGGGCCGAGGGCTTACCTGCTTTAGTGGCCGTGGCTAAGGTCATGGCATTGGGCTCAATAATTTTGTCCTTTCCGGCATCCTCAAACCAATAACCAAACTGCTGGTACGGATTGTTGGAAATACTACCCTCCACCAACTCATGTTTTATATAGTTGCGCCTGTGATCACTCAAATCCTTACCTAACGACATGCTTATGGTTTATCATGCAAAGCTATGAAACAAATAAGCTTTGGGCCTTGATTTTGGTCAGAGAAAAAATTGCTTTTATCCGCACCTTTGTTCGAATAAAAATCAAAAAGGCCGCCTTATTTAAAGACGGCCTTTCGATTTCATCTATATGCTGTTACTTGTTTGAACCAGCTTTTAAGCCCGGATGCGGTGCAGGCGGGTTACTATCGCCGTTTTCGCCTTCATTTGAATACCGGAACTCAACTTTGTTCTTCAGTTTCTTTTCAAATGGAGTGCCCTCTGCAGCCTTTTTACCACCCTGGTATTTGATGATAAACCGGTCTCTGGATATACCGTATTTCTCAACCAGGTAATCTACTGCAGCATTAGCGCGGTTCCAACCAAGTTGTTCATTGTATTTCTGGTCGTTGCGCGATTCATCGTAACCGGTAACCACCAGTTTCATATCAGGACACATCTGCATTCTTTCTGCCACCTGGTGCAGGTTGCCATAATACTGAGGGTCCAGGTAATATTTATCCTGGTCAAACATTACAGCAGGCAGTTCAATCTTCGAACAATCGTAACCTGCGTTTCCTTTTCTGTTGCCTGCGCCACCCAATCCGTTGTCGCCATTTTTGCCATTAGCACCATTAGCAGCGTTGGCTCCATTAGCTCCGTTAACGCCATTAGCTCCGTTTTCGCCGTTCAGGTTATTCTTGTTTCCGCGGTTACCATTGGCATTGCCGGTGGTATCGCAACATGGATTCGGCGGTATAATAGCTACGCCGTTTGAATCAACCGGGTATCCGGGAGGAGAGAATGGCTCCTTGTCCAAACAATCAATAATACCATCATGGTCGCTATCTAATGCAACACCATGCGCATCAACAGGGCAGCCTTTTTTGGTGTTCGGTTCTCTGTCAAGATAATTCGGCACACCATCATCATCATCATCTTTAAACATCTGCTCCATTAACGATTGAGGGTCAACCTCACCCAGTTTACGGTATGTATGATAAACCGGGTTAAGCCAGTACATTGGCTCAGTTCTTTTCTTACCACCCAGGTGTATATTGACGTTGATAGAAGTATATGAAATATTGTCGTAGTGACCTACCAGCGCAGGGTGTTCATCCTGCTGCCAGAAATAACCATCTACATGCGCTTGTGTAAATATCACGCGCTCTTCAAGGCCTAAAGTCACCCATCGCGAAATGTGAAACTGAACGCCTAAACCAGCCGTAGCTGAAGGGTCAAATTCCCAGTTTTTAATACCGGGTTTATCGTTATCATGTTCCACCGGCTCATTATAGCCCCCGTTATAAATGGAGTTCAGCAGTTTATTCGCCTGCTTTCTATCTTCCCCGGGGCGGTTGTTAACGTTGCTGTTTTGAGGCTGCAGGTACAATTCTTCCACTTTCGAAAAATCGTACACATTACCGTTTTTATCCAATGCATCCATGTATGTGGTAAAGAACATACCACTGATGCCACCCAGCGCGTACAGGTTAACAAAGTTTCTTTCGCGATGGAAATTTATGTTACCAATATTGAAAATACCCTCCAAGTGCGCCTCATGCACCCAGGCCCGGTAATTGTAAAAGAAAATACCGTTCATATTAATATTATCCACCGTTCTTGAAGGAAGCAGGTTGGGATTACTGAGATAATTCACCTTCGGATTGTAAGTGCCGTTCAAAGCCTGGTCAAATTCAAGGTTAGCATCGGGCTGCCAGTTGCGGCCAGTCATCATCATAAAGTTATATCCCCCACGAAGCGAGAAAAAGTAGCCCAGTGCTTTACGCACCGTAAAACCGCCGCCAACATTTTCAAATACTCCCGGACCGGTTACATATGGTTTTACGTTACCGCTAATAAACGCTGAACCGATGTTTAAGCCTAACTCCCACTGGTCTTTAGGTTTTGCAGGAAATGCATACTGGCGTGCCAGGTATTTTTGTTGTTGCTTTTCTTTTTTCTTTCCTCTTTGATACACCGCCGAATCAAGGTCATATCGCGGCATCAGGGGTTGCGATATTTCTTTACGCTGGTAAAAGTTATAGTTTTTCGACTCCATATCAGGCTTCATAAACTGAATCATGTTCTGAATGTCTTTATGGTGCTTTGTACTATCATATTCAGCCGCTTCAGGTTTCGCCGGTTCAATGGCTACCGGGGCTGATTGAACAGGCGAAGTTGTGTCTGGTTGTGCGGTGGCAGGTGTTGCCGGTTGAGATGAAACCGGTGTTGCAGAATCAGCCGGTATGGGTGTTGCGGTGGCTGGCGCTGCGGGTTCACTGGTTACCGGTGTTGCAGGGGCAGCCGGTGCCGGCTCCGTAATCACGGGCTCAGCTTTCGGTTGAGTCTGTGTTGTATCAGGTGCCTGCGCATAAACTCCGGCAGCCATCATCGAAAACACAAAAATCAAAAGCAGTTTTGTAAAGTTTCTCATAATCCAATTTGATTTTAATACTTAACTACCGGTGAACCAACCCACACGCTACAAAATTGCAACAGTCAAATTACACGTAAGAGAGCAAATTAAACTAAAAAAAGTGAATGTCGAAAGCATCCTTATCCTTTTCCTGAAGTAAGTTCCTGAAATCTGCCGTATTTCACAGCTTTAATAGGCGAATACGGGTTAAAGCAGGTTGAAACCGCCGTAATTATAGTTGGGCACCCTTTTTATTTAATAAACCTTTCAAGGAAATTGCCTTTTATACGTGCTTACATTTTCCATATTTGAGATGCCCGAGCCAACCGGAGGTGAGTTGTCCTTGTATTTTCGTTCAGGTTAATCAGAGCATATAAACCCCTTGCTTCGTAAACCGCGTTACCTTCGCTAAATAAACATCGCTCCATTTTATTCAGATTGTTGCGTTTTATACAATGCATATCAATTGTACGAAGAATACACTTTTATCATACTTTATTTTATTATTCGGTTTATTTGATTAACTTAGTAAAATTATCAGGTAGTAATAATTACCTGGGTGTTCTTTGACATGTGGGCACCCCGCGGCGGCGGGGCAAAACAAGAAGTTTACGGATTTTATATGGCCAAAAACACCTGCTTTTACCCGCTTTTACCTGCTTTACTATACATTTCTTAGCATTTTTAAGGAATGAAAAATGTTTTAAAAGCCAATTTTTAGGGTCCAAAACCATGATGGCATGCTAACCCGAAAAATGTAAAAACTATAAACCCTATTTTAAGGCTTTACGATTCCATTTACCAGCAAAGAATCGCTGATAATTTTGCCAATGAAGGCGTAGGCCATTGGGGTATAGTGAAAATCGTGAGGATAGCTGAGTTGTTCCATCGGAATAGATTGAAATTGCTGCCGAAGGGGCGCCGAAAGATTAAAGCAGCGAATACCCAGGCCGGTCAGTGAGTCGGCCAGTTGATCGAGGCTGCGGTTATTTGTTTTGATAATATCGATACCGGTAAATTTAATTTCGGTAGGGGTGTTATGTATAACGGCAACAAAGCCGGCGCCGTTTTTTTGAGCATCGGCTCTATACCGGTTAAATAGCGCAGCAAATTGTTGATTGATAGCAGGCATCGACCGGTCGTAATCTTTATACGATACAAACAGGCCGGTATTCATAAAACCACAGGTTTTGTGCAACACGGCCCGAACAAACCGGCTATGAATAAACAAAGGCATATACCATGGCGCAGGTTTTAGATGGGTGGTGCCGTCAGAATGAAAGCGCTCCATACCACCGCGGGTAAGGAAGTCGTTATAGTCGGATGAATTGAGGGAGGCGATGATTAAATCGGGGTGTAGTTCGTTTAGCTTTTCGCGGTAATGAATATAATCGTAAAAAATATCACTGCCGGCAACCCCGGCATCAATAACTTCGGCATGGATTCCTTTTTCGAGCAAAAATTTTTCCATGATCCGCGGCCAGGTGCTGTCGTAAGGGGCGCCTTCGCCCTCGGCAAACGAATCGCCACTAACCAGTATGCGGAAAACCCCGGGGCTTTTGGTAGTATCATAATTCCGGTCGCGGAAACCGTACCGGTTGGTAACGTATGTATAGTGAAAGTCGACACCAGCGGGCACAAAGCTATCATTGGAGGGGCGGGTATGGAACCAGCCCTCGCGCACCAAGCCATATTCACTGTAAAAAGCCTGTCCATTCATTTCAGAAAACACCTGGTATTTATGGGTAGCGCGCAAAAAGATTTCTGCAAGACCAGTTACGCTTACTAACACAAAAACAACATAAACAAAAACTTTTATAAAGCGCATGAATGAAATTATGAATCAAATATAAGTATCGGGAGAAATTAACCGCTAAGGCACTAAGAGCACTAAGCTACACTAAGAAAATTGCTTTATGAGTTTGTCATTTGCCGTTAAGATTTCGGCATATTGACTTAAATTTCTTGGGGCCTTAGTGGTAAACGGGATTATAACCAAATTCAACTTTTTTCTTTTCGAAGTTTCCTTATTTTGCGCTCAACATTTATTACAATACACAGAGATGAAAGGAATTATATTAGCAGGAGGCTCAGGAACACGGCTGTATCCGATAACATACGCTATCAGTAAACAGATAATGCCTATTTACGATAAGCCCATGATTTATTACCCATTGTCGGTGCTAATGAAAGCGGGCATTAACGAAATAATGATTATTTCAACCCCGGCAGATTTGCCAAATTTTGAGCGCTTACTGGGAGATGGGAAAAGATATGGCTGCACCTTTACTTATAAAGTTCAGCAAGTGCCAAACGGACTTGCACAGGCCTTTGTGCTGGGTGCAGATTTTATTGGCGATGATAAAGCCGCTTTGATATTAGGCGACAATATTTTTTACGGCAGCGGACTGGACCAACTGCTGAAGTCGAAAGTTAATGCAGACGGCGGTGTGGTTTTTGCTTACCACGTATCGGACCCTGAGCGCTATGGGGTAGTAGATTTTGATAAAGAGGGAAAAGCTATTTCGATTGAAGAAAAACCGGCTAACCCCAAATCAAATTATGCAGTGCCGGGGCTTTATTTTTACGACAATAACGTGGTGGAAATTTCGAAGAACCTAAAACCGAGCCCCCGCGGCGAGTATGAAATTACGGATGTAAACAAAGAATACCTAAGACAGGGCAAGTTGCAGGTGGGAATTCTGGACCGCGGCACAGCCTGGCTCGATACGGGCACCTTCGATTCGCTGATGCAGGCTTCGCAATTTGTGCAGGTAATTGAGCAGCGCCAGGGATTGAAAGTAGGTTGTATTGAGGAAGAAGCATGGCGCCAGGGATTTATTTCAACAGAGCAATTACGCGCCCTGGCCGAACCTTTGATGAAAAGTGGTTATGGTAAATACCTGATGGAATTAATCAGCTAGCGTTTGAAGTGACGCCCCCCAAAAGCATGCAATAATTTTGTATAAAGGATTTTGACTTCGAATAAACATTACTATCTATGAAGAGAACGATACTAGTAACGGGCGGTGCGGGTTTTATCGGGAGTTGCATGGTTGATAAACTGATTGAAGACCCGGAGAATTTTGTAGTTGTAATAGATAACCTCTCTACCGGAAACATCAAGCGCTTGCCTACGCAAAACAAAGGCAACTGGAAATTTATTAAATGCAATAGCAACGAGTACCGGGATATTGCTGCTGTGGTCACCTCATATAAATTCGATTTCATTTTTCATTATGCTGCAGTAGTTGGAGTTAAGCGGACACTTGAGCACCCTGTGTCGGTACTGAGTGATATACAGGGTATTAAATACATTTTAGACCTGAGCAAAAATACAGGCGTAAAGCGGGTTTTCTTTTCATCTTCATCGGAGGTGTACGGCGAACCGTTTGAGCATCCTCAAAATGAAATGACCACACCGCTTAACTCGCGCCTGCCATATGCAGTGGTTAAAAATGTTGGAGAGGCTTTTCTGCGTTCTTACAAGCAAGAGTTTGATCTGGATTATACCATTTTTAGATTCTTTAATACTTATGGTCCCAAACAGAGTAGCGATTTTGTAATGACCCGCTTTATTAAAGCGGCGTTGTTGGGTGAAAATATTACTGTTTACGGCGATGGCTCGCAAACGCGGACTTTCTGCTACCGGAATGACAATATTGATGCCTGCGCCAGTACTTTATATAATAACCTGCATTTGAATGACACTGTGAATATTGGCAGCGACCATGAGGTTACTATTCTTGAACTGGCTAAAAAAATTATTGAAGTAACCGGCTCAAAATCGAAAATAATTCACCTTCCCCCATTGAACGAAGGAGATATGAGTCGCAGAAAACCGGATATTTCTAAAATGATAAGTTTGTTGGGACGACCCATGACCAAGCTGGAAGATGGTATTAAACTGACGATAGAAAGCGGGCAGTATAATTACTAGATTACAGCAATAAGGGGCCAGATTTAGAGAAACATTCAACCCATTACCCATAAATTACACGCATGTCTATTCCCAAATCCAAAATTCTTATCACCGGTGGTTGCGGTTACATAGGCTCGCACACAGCGGTCGACCTTTTGGAAAATAATTTTGATATCGTTATTATCGATAATAACATCCGGTCAAAACCGGGCACCACCCAATTAATCAGTAAAATAAGCGGTAAGCCTGTAACCAATCATTGCGTGGACCTTTGCGATAAAGAAGCTACGCGCGATGTTTTAAAGCAAGAAGGTAAAATTGACGGCATCATACATTTTGCGGCACTAAAATCAGTTCCTGAGTCGGTTGATAAACCTCTTTTGTACTATCATAACAACCTCGGCTCGCTGGTTAATTTGCTTGAACTGAGCGCAGAGTTTGGGATTAAGGATTTTGTGTTTTCATCTTCATGTTCGGTATATGGTAATACCACCGACCTGCCTGTAACGGAGGAAACTCCTTTGGGCAAGGCTGAAAGTCCTTATGCACGAACCAAACAAATTGGGGAAGACATTATACGTGATTGTTCAAAAATATCAGACATGCGATTTGTGCTGCTGAGGTATTTCAATCCGGTGGGTGCTCACGCAAGCGGCAATTTAGGAGAGGATACTACCGATGTAATTACGGCTGTAGTTCCACGAATTACAGGCACAGCGTTGGGTAAATTTAAAGAGTTTGCAGTGTTCGGTAACGATTATGATACCCGCGATGGCACTTGCATCCGCGACTATATACATGTAATGGATATTGCTAATGCACACACTAAGGCTTTACAGTATTTAATGGAGGGCCGTAACGAAAACAAGTGCGAGGTATTTAACCTGGGTACCGGTAATGGGGTTACGGTGTTAGAGGCTATTCAATCGTTTGAAAAAGTTAGTGGTGTAAAACTGAACTGGAAATTTAGTCCGCGCAGGGCTGGTGATGTGGTAAGCATTTACGCCAACAATAATAAAGCCGTAACGAAGCTGGGCTGGCAGATAAAGCGGGATTTGGATACCATGATGCGAACCGCCTGGCTATGGGATAAAAAATTGAACGGTAAGTAGTTATATATCTGATTTTACAACGGTAAAAATTGAGCGGGCAATTTTCTCTATTTGAAAAATAATGCCATAAATTAGCTTAAGAACCAATATCATTTCATCATACAATAAAATATTTTATGCCAGAAGTAATGCCCACCGAACAATGGATTAAACTTACCGATGCAGGTTTTACCAAACCCCGTAGCAATGAGTTGAAGGCCATTGACGAGGCCTTGAAGAAGTATCACATGGCCAGTAACCAGGCCAATTTGGTGGGCGTGCAAGGCGCACTCACTAAATGGATGCAAAAAGAAGGTAATGGCTGGAAGAATAGTGTACGTAATAAAAGAAATGCAGTAGATACGCTTTTTAAGCAGATTAACGGTATGGGCAGCACGGTACCAAAAACCGGTGCCGGCATGGTAGCCATCTCATATGCCAGGGACGAGTCGAGAGCAATTATCACCGATTTGTTCGCAGGCAAACGTTTGCAATTCAGAAGTGGTATTATGGCAAAAATTGCCGGACCCAAAATAACCACCCAGCTTACCACTGGCTATCGGGCTGTAACTATTGTTAAAGATTCATATAAGTTAAAAAAGGATCTGAGTAGCGGAAGTAGTTCATCAAACCCGGGTAAAGCAAGAGAGTTGGCTAACAGCCTGCTAAGCGAACTGGCACCCCATGAACATCTGGAAGAAATTAAACTGGCACTTGAGCATGTAGTGCCGGGCTTTATGCAACAACTGGCGACCTCATTAACCCCATGGGTAGGCGTAATTTCATCGGGGGCAACATCAGTTGTTGCAGGAGCTAAAGTACTAAAGGCACAGTGGAATATCCACGAAACCAACGTGCACTTGCAGCGCAGCCTTGCCGTTGACGACCCGGAAAAAGCAATGCAGGCCATGATAAGGTTACTGGAAAGGGAACGCAATACTCAGGCTGCTGGTTTGGCCATAGGTGTTGCTGAATTTGGTGGCAAACTGGCGGGGGTATTAGCTGATGGAGGCACAGCAACCAATACAGCTGTTGGGCTTGCCGGTGCCGTAGCAAAAATGGTAGTGCTTATTCATGCTATTATTATTGATGTGAAAGAAAAAAATGCAGCAAATATTTTAATGGCACAGAAGATAGTTGATGCACGCGTTTTCCAGGCAAGCCCGGTAATGGGCGCATACATGGTTTGCTGCGCACCAACTAGTGTTTTGTGCAACAGCATTTTTGACAACTTTTATCAACAAACCATGCAGGATGTTGTAGAGCGTGCAGTTGAAAGACACATAGTGCCTCTGAGAGAAACGGCCCGTAAACTTGTAAACGACCACCGCATGTATATACCCGAACTTCAGAACTTTGCGGGCGTACTTGAGACCAATAAAAAGAACCTGAAAGAAATGCAGGGTAATATAGGAAAAGGTAAATATAGCGTCGATCATCTTAGTTCAGATGACTTTCCACAAACACGCGGGAGAAGCAACGCCATAACAGGCAGGTAGTTTTAATTATTACTCGGCACGCAAACTTAGTTCTTTGCTTTCCAAACCAGGGGCCGAGGCTTTAAGTTTGATATTGCCGTTTTTGCCGTTACTTTGAATAACCACCAGGCACATTCCATTAAAGGCTTTGCGCTGGTTGGCCTTGTGAGGTTCAAGACTGATTGAGTTGCCGTTATCAACGCCGGCAATTTTACCTGCACCTTCCAAATCAAAGTGAATCAATTGATCGGCGTTGGGTACCAGAACACCATTAGCGTCGTTTACTTTAACGGTTACAAAAATAAGATCGGTAGCGTTGGCATGAATTAAATTTGTATCAGCAATTAACTGTATTTGTGCTGCCGGGCCGGCAGTTTTAACCTCATCGGTTTTAACCAGGTGATTGTTTTTGTAACCCTCAGCCTTTAAAGTGCCAGGTACATAAGCCACCTTCCAGGCCAAGTGAATTTTATCAGTGCCGGTAAAATTACGGCTGCCAACAAGTTGGCCGTTGAGGTAAAGTTTTACTTCGTCGCAATTGGTAAATGCCAGCACATCGACGCTGTCGCCCGCGTTCCAGTTCCAGTGTGGCAACAGGTGGAGCACTGGTCGGCTCGTCCATTGGCTTTGATAGAGATAGTAGGGATCTTTAGGAAAACCACAGAGGTCGACAATGCCGAAATAGGAACTTACAGCAGGGTAATTGTAAGGTGTGGGTTCGCCGATATAATCGAAGCCGGTCCATACAAAAAGACCAGACATGAAATCGCGGTTTTTTACAGCTACCCAGGCTTCTTCTGCTGAGTTGCCCCAGGGCACCCAACAATTATCATAATCAGAACATTGTAAATCGGCCGACTTGTAAATCAGTTTGTTTGCCGGCGCATGATAAACACCGCGGGAAGCTACAGCAGAAGTTGTTTCGCTACCGATGTATAGACGCTTGGGATATTTTTTCTTTTGAGGGTCGTACCATTTTACTTTGTAATTAATCCCAATTACATCCAGTGCTTTTGAATATCCATTTGCATTAGCAGTTACCACGCTGCTAAGCGCAGAGGTAATTAAACGGGTAGTGTCGTTCTGCCTTACAATACGTGCTAAATGACGGGCAATGTGGCCTCCATTGGGGGTACCCTGCTCCGGTATTTCGTTACCGATGCTCCATAAAATAACGGAAGGGTGACTGCGATCACGAACGACCATGTCGTGCAGCTCGATTTCGTGCCATTTCCGGAAATACCGGTGAAAATCATATTTTGTTTTGCCAATATACCAACAATCGAATGCTTCGTCCATCACTAAAAAACCCATCTTGTCGCAAAGGTCCAGTAACTCAGGAGCAGGCGGGTTATGACTTGTACGGATAGCATTGCAACCCATATTTTTAAGTATTCGCAACTGACGCTCCAAAGCCCGGTCGTTCAAAGCTGAGCCCAAACAACCCAAATCGTGGTGGTTGCAAACACCCAGAATTTTCATCGACACCCCGTTTAAAGAAAAACCTTTGTCTGTATCAAAATGATAATACCTGATGCCAAGGTTATTGGTATAGGATTGCAGTAGTTTTTTGTCTTTGTAAATTTCAGTTACAGCTTTATATAAATAAGGATGTTCCGTGCTCCAAAGATGTGGAGAGGTGACTTTCAGTTGTTGCGTTACGGTGGTACTCGATTTGGCTGCTACCAACTGTGTTTGCGTTTGTTCGTTGACCTTTAAACCGGAGGCTTCGTAAATGTTCACTTTCACCTCAACCATTGCAGATTCAAAACTTTCGTTAATCAAAGAGGCCTGCGCCTTTACTGTAGCTTCAGCGCTGCTTACAACCGGTGTGGTAAAATAAGTGCCGTCTTGTTCAAAGCGAATTTCATGGGTCTCAAGTAGCCACACGTGCCGGTAAATACCACTGCCCGAATACCAGCGCGAATTGGGCTGCCTGGAATTATCAACGCGAACAGCAATAACATTATTTCCCACCTTCAAAAAAGGGCTTAAGTCGTACTGGAACGTGGCATAACCATAAGGACGAGTGCCAAGCATCTGACCATTGATCCATACCGTGCTGTTCATGTATACGCCGTCGAATTCGACAAAAAGTTTTTTCCCCTCTAAAGAACCCTCAATCTTAAAGCTCTTTCTATACCAACCTATGCCCCCAGGCAATGAGCCACCGCTGTTCGTAGCCGGGTTAGTGGGACTAAACGCTCCTTCAATGCTCCAATCGTGTGGTAAATCGAGGCTCCGCCAACTGCTGTCGTTAAAGCTGGCCTGATCTGCCATTGTAACCTCTCCTAAATTAAACTTCCAGTCCTTGTCAAAGTTGGTTCTGCCAGAAGGTTGGGCCCGGGCATTTAAAGTGATTATAAAAATTAAGCAGGCGGTTAAGACTTTTTTCATGCGGCTCTTTTCGGTTATTGGCGAATATAATCGGTTTAGCGTTTTGATTTTTGCATCGCCTTCGGTTTACTTTCCTATACAAAATTTACTAAATATGTTTCCCAAAATTTCATCGTTGGTAACTTCGCCCGATATTTCACCCAGGTTCTCCAGGGCGCGTTTAATATCGAATGCCACCAGTTCGCCGGTATTTTTATTTTCTATACCCGTCCTAACAAGTGTTAGGGCCTCATTTGCTTTTACCAGCGCCTCGTAATGGCGAAGGTTTGTGATGATAGTATCCTGCGCTCCCGCTTTGGCTGAACTGGTCACCAACTGGTAAAGTTTTTCTTTCAGCAACGATAAATTATAATGTGTATTAGCCGAGATAAACATAATTTCAGGGAAGTGGTGTTTTTCTTTCGAAAACTCAATGGCGCTATAGAAAGGGGCCGTTGTTTTCCAATTCGCTTTGTCCACTTTATTACCTACTATCAATCCGCTAAAGCCCAATAATTCCAGTTCCTGTAGCTCCTGCAGTAATTCCTGCGGGGTGGTTTTGTTTACATCAAACAAGTAAATGTAAACGGCGCTTTGCCGTAGTTTTTCCATAGTGCGCTCCACTCCCTGTTGTTCTATAACATCGGTGGTGGCCCGAATACCGGCAGTATCAATAAACCGGAATTGTATACCGTTTATATTCATTACCTCTTCGATGGTATCACGCGTAGTGCCCGGTATTTCTGAAACAATAGCCCGTTCTTCATTAAGCAGTGCATTAAGCAAGGTCGACTTACCGGCATTAGGTTTACCGGCTATTACCGTGTTGACGCCGTTTTTAATGACGTTGCCCAACTTAAACGATTCGGCTAATGGTTGAAGTAGTGCTTGTATGCGGTCAATAAGTGCAATCAGTTGTTCGCGGTTAGCAAACTCAACGTCTTCTTCACTGAAATCAAGTTCCAGTTCAATGAGTGAGGCAAAGTTAAGCAGTTGCGTGCGCAGGTCCTTTATCTGGTTGCTAAAGCCTCCGCGCATTTGTTGCAAGGCAAGTTGTTGCGAGGCCGATGATGACGATGCAATTAAATCGGCCACCGCTTCAGCTTGCGACAGGTCTATGCGCCCATGCATAAATGCGCGCAGTGTAAATTCACCCGGTTTGGCTGAGCGGGCTCCCTTTTGAATTAACAACCTGATAATTTGCTCCGCCACAAAAGGCGAACCGTGGCATGATATCTCCACCACATCTTCTGTCGTAAAACTTTTGGGGGCCCTGAAAAGACTGACCATTACCTCATCCAACACTTTTTGCCCATCAACTATATGGCCGTAGTGTATGGTGTGCGATTTTTGCTGGGTAATATCTTTTCCCTGGAATACGCTGTTTACTATCTCAAACGACCGTTGACCCGATAGGCGAATAACGCCGATAGCGCCTACACCCGGGGCGGTAGCCAATGCAACAATAGTATCGCCGGTAATCATAGTTGGAAAATACAAATACTTTTAATCGCA
>Ga0316217_10004313_pt1 | contig 15496 bp, 19 predicted proteins | sample 1anoAmetaG_FD_203633 | JGI IMG/M metagenome (GOLD analysis project Ga0316217, IMG submission 203633) | Freshwater microbial communities from Trout Bog Lake, Wisconsin, USA - 1anoA | ecosystem: Environmental > Aquatic > Freshwater > Lake > Hypolimnion/Profundal zone | place: USA: Wisconsin... | reverse complement strand
GGTGCTGGCGCAACTGGATGCCGCGAGGTAGGTGTGCTGATATTGACAAGTGCATGTGTTTGTTACAGCAATTTGCCCTGGCGGCTTTTTCCCTGTATGGTTTGGTGTTTTTTTTACCTGATACCCTATTTCGCCTGGTTTGATTGGTGCATACATATTTTACGGAACGCCCGTAACGCGTCTTCAACTATACTCTCAGTGCTGTGCTGATATTCTATCGGCTGTAAAACGGCTACAACAATCGTAGATAAGGCTACAGCGGCGTTTTGTGACATGCCCACCTTTGTGTTGTTAAAATTATTCATCCATTAAAAACAGCAACATGAAAATTACATTAACAGGTTCGTTAGGACATATCAGCAAGCCACTAGCCGAAGAGTTAGTAAAAAAGGGGCACACGGTAACAGTTATAAGCAGTAAGGCTGAAAGGCAGAAGGACATTGAAGCCATTGGCGCAAAGGCGGCAATAGGCAGTATTGAGGATGTTCCATTTTTGACCCGGGCGTTTACCGGTGCTGATGCAGTTTATTGCATGCTACCGGTTTTTGATTTTTTTGTAGACGTAATGGAAGAAACCCGCAGGCTGGTGGGCAATTATTGCGCTGCTATCCGAGCGTCAGGAGTTAAACAGGTGGTTCACCTGAGCAGTGTTGGCGCGCATACCGATAAGGGCAATGGGTTGTTGGCCTTTCACCATCTGGCGGAAACTCTTTTCCGCGAGTTGCCGGATGACGTGATAGTTAAGCACATGCGCCCTGTGGGTTTTTATAATAACATGGAGTATAACATCGACTTTATAAAACGCAAGGACTTTCTGGGCCGGTTCTTAGCCTTGCGTTTTTATGGATTGCTGCCGATGCTGAGTGGCAAAACCGGCATTATTGTAGCTAACTATGGCGGAGACGATAAAAACCCCTGGGTATCGCCGTATGATATTGCCACTGCTACAGCAGAAGAATTAACTACCCCATTTATTGCCAGGAAGTTTCGCTACGTAGCCAGCGAGGAGCTTACCTGTAACGAGATGGCCCGGATTTTAGGAGAGGCCATTGGTAAGCCGTACTTAAAATGGGGCCTTATAACAGACAAAGAAATGTTCAATGCGCTTAAATCATTTAAGCTTTCGGATACCCGGGCACAGGGTGTGGTAGAGATGAATGCAAGCATGCATACCGGTAAAGTTAATGAAGATTATTACCAGAACAGGCCGGTGTTGGGTAAAGTGAAATTTAAAGAATATGCTAAAGAATTTGCGGCTATTTATAATCAAAAGTAAATATCTTTAAACATGGCCAATATGCAACCATACCGGTTTAAAACTATTACGGAATACCATCGTGTATTAGGTCTTCAAAAGCCTGAGCATCCATTGATAAGTCTGATAGAGTTGTCAAGCTTTACGCCACCTGCTTTAGACGGGCCTATAAGTGTGGTATTTGACTTTTACAGTATTTCGCTGAAAAGGAGTGTGAACGCTACTTTTAAATACGGCCAGCATGACCTGGACTTTGACGAAGGCGTGCTGTTTTTTATGGCGCCCGGCCAGGTTTTGAGTATTGAGATAGATAAAGAGCCCGGACCTGCACCCTCCGGCTGGATGATACTTATACATCCTGATTTTTTGTGGAATACCCCCTTGGCGAAATCAATTAAAAAGTATGAGTACTTTGGTTACTCAACGAGCGAGGCATTGTTTCTTTCGGGTAAGGAAGAAACTTTGATAAACGGGATTGCAAAATATATTGAGCAGGAATACCATACCAATATTGATAAGTTCAGCCAGGAGATCATTATAGCGCAACTTGAGGTGATGCTCAATTACGCCGAGCGGTTTTACCAGCGCCAGTTTATTACCCGCAAAATAGACAATCATCAGGTGCTTGATAAACTGGAAGAGATACTTGCAAAGTATTTCAGCGGCGAAGATCTGATACAAAAAGGCTTGCCCAGTGTACAGTATGTGGCAGCGCAGTTGAACATATCGCCCAATTATTTAAGTAACATGCTTAAAACATTAACGGGGCAAAGCACGCAGCAACATATACATGATAAGCTGATTGAAAAGGCGAAAGAAAAATTATCTACTACAGACCTGTCTGTAAGCGAAATTGCTTACCAGTTGGGGTTTGAGCATTCGCAGAGTTTCAGCAAGCTGTTTAAAAGCAAAACGCAGGTTTCGCCTTTGGCTTTCAGAGAATCGTTTAACTAGGCGCAGGTAACGTTAGATATTTAAAATTGCTTTATAAGGTTAAAGTATTCAACGGTTTTTTTGAGTTGATACAAGGGCAGGGTCTGCATCAATTCTTTTGCTTGTTGCTCATCAACATTTTTAAAAATCAGCACGGCGCCATTTCTGCCTTGCCTTAAAAATAAATGCTCTAAAATACCTTGCTGCTTCCAACTGGCAACCACTTCCTGCTCATGCTTTATAATTTCCTGAAAATTGGCAGGTAAGTTTTCGGTATCAATGGTTAATATAGCTTGTATGCAGTTCATGTGTAAAAAAAGTTTATTTTAAAGAAAGCAGATGATTTTAATGATAAGATGTTGTTGAGTATTTTTATCTATTGAAAAGCTACATCATTCAAACCCCAGAAGCGTATATTTAATGCATGCACCACGTTTTTTCTATAGCCTGATGTGTGGAAGGGGTCTTGTGTGGCAATGGTTCCGGCGTCGTGCCTGTTTGCGGCTTTAATTATTATTAAGCCGGTGGGTATACCCGTGCCGGTAGCTTTTCCTGCGGCTACTAAATCATGGTTTGCCGGGCCCGCCAAAACCAATTTTCCGCTTTTTTCTAAATCCAAAAGCCACAGATAATGCTTATGAAGCACCTCTTTACCTTCATCTGTTGTCGGCGGCTTCCAATTACTTAGTGTTTCGGCAAGTATTACAAATACCGGATAATCGGCCAGTCTGTGGCTGATTTCCTGTAAAGTAGGTAATGGTTGCATGGTAATGTTTTAAAATCTGAAGTAAGCTATAACTAAAAACAGGGCGCAGAATACCAGATCAACGGCAACACTTTTTATATCGCGCCTGCCGTAATTATAATTTACAGCGAGTAACATCACCAATGCAAGGCAGCATGCCGCAATTGGTGTAAGTATGGGTATTATGTTCAGGGCAAGTGGAAGAATTAAACCCAGCGCGCCTGCAATATGCGATAAGGCCACCAAATTAATCATAGCCGGGGAGTAGTCATTTAAGAAAGGCATTTTGGGCGCTAGTTTTTCGCGGGACTGTACTATTATCATTATACCCGAAAAGCAAAATATGGTAGCAAGCAGGCCCTGGAGAATCCATAGCAGTATATTCATTTTAATAATTTTAGTTGCAAATGAAAACTTAACACTTTACTTTTGCAAGTAGTGACACTATTGTATAGTAGTAACAAAATGTAAAGTATAATGGATAATCAATTAGTTAAGACTGAAAGTATTTTGGTAATAAATGAAATTAACTGCCCGGTTAGGGATGTGCTGGATATTTTAGGCGGCAAGTGGGCTTTTTCGATAGTGTATGCGCTTTTGGATGGAAAGAAGCGTTTTAAGGAATTAGAACGGACCATTGAAGGCATTAATACAAGAATGCTTGTGAAAGAGTTAAAGACTATGGAGCGAAACGGCATTCTGATAAGAGAAGCATTTGCCACTGTTCCGCCAACGGTTGAATATAGTTTAACCGAAAAGGGTAAAAAGCTAAAGCCAATTCTGGCAGAGTTGTATAAATGGGGGATGGAATATATTCCTGTTAAAGAGGTAGTAGAAACATAGGGATGATGAGGGGCCAGGGTTGTTAGTTCATAGCTTTTTATTTCTCTGCGGGAAACTTCAACATGCAGATAATTAATTGCGGCGTGGGTTGTATATCATTACACGGCCGCAGAAGCCCCTATCTGCAAAACCAGAAAGGGATACCCGGCGTGGCAGTTAATGCCCGTCTTTACTTACAGCATTCTGCTGCTGCAACTTATAATAATCGCCTAAGCTTACTACCGGCAGATGTGGCATTACCAGTTGGCCGAAGTATTGGCTTTCGTCAATTAACGGAAAGCCTGAGTGTATAAATGCGCGGAAGCCAATATCCATATATTGGTTCAGCTTTTCAACCACCTGTTGGCCGCTGCCCACCAGTGCACTGCCGCAACCGGAAAATACCTTACCAACATGACTCCAAACCAACGGTTCAATAAAACCATCATCATCGGCTTGCTTGCGTAGTTCATCCTGCCGGTAAACGCCATATGAGGCGGCATCCTGGTGGCGGGCGCGTATGGCATTTGCTTCGTGGTCGTTCAGTTTGCTTACCAGTTTTTTTGCGTACTGGCGCGCTTCGTTTTCTGTTTGGCGCACAATCATGTGTATGCGTAGTCCAAAATCAATGGTTCGCCCGTAAGAGGCGGCGAGGGCAGAAACCTCCTGAATGGTGTGTTGCATCATTTCAGTTTTTTCGGGCCACATTAAAAATACATCTGCGTAACGGGCTGCAATATCTTTTGCCTCGGGCGAAATGCCTCCGAAATAAATTAAGGGCCTTTTACTGTACGGGCATTTAGCCGGTGCTGCATCCAGCTGCAGGTTATAATATTTACCGGCAAACTGAATGGTATCGCGTTCCCAGCCCTGTATCAGAATTTCAAGTATTTCGCCAGTGCGTTCGTAACGTTCTGCGGCCGGAACTTTGAGGCCCGGAAAATCGGAGGAGATGGCGTTGATGATGAATCGGCCTTTGGCAACTTTATCTAACGTGGCTATCTGGCGCGATAAAGTGGTTGGGTATATTTCGCCCATGCGCAGGGCCACAATGGTTTTAATAGTTTGTGTTTGCGTTTGGGCTGCCAGTGCAAAAGCCAGGGGGTCGAGGCCGGTGTCGTAGGCGGTGGGTAGCAGGGCTGCTTTAAAGCCCTGCTGTTCGGAGGTTTTAAGTATATCCAGGCAATGTTCAAATGTACTTGCGCGGGAGGTGTCGCGCTCGCCTAAATAAGCCGTATCGCCATCGCTCATGTCATCGAACCATGAAATTTCAACTACGCGCTTTGTTGTTTTAATCATACTCAGTTTTATAGCGCAGTAAATTTAAGCAATGGCAGCGTTACCGGTGGCGTGTATTTTTGAAAAGAAATTGGCCTGCTACATTTTTACAACCTTTCTTTCACGTTCTTGTGCATCAGCACCGGTAATGCGGCATATATATACCGGTGGGCAACATACTGATGTGGATGTTAGTTGCGTTGTTACCACCGGCAGTGCAAGTATGGGTGAACACCGTTTGGCCCGGCATGTTGAGCAGGGATATGTTACTATCAGGCTTTTGCCGGGCCTTTCCAAACGGTTTGTTCACCATTAATAAAAAAACTGTTCAAGCACGATTTTGCCTTCTTTTACTTCGAAGACCGCTATTTCGTCCAGTTTCATGCGGGGTTTGCCTTTGAAGGTTACATCGCGGCCCATGGCAACGCTGAAAAAGCTGCCGCCCACAACAGGTTCGCTGCAAAACTGTGCGTGTATAGCTTCAATCATTTCGCGGCGCGCGTTGGACTTGGCCCTGATGGCCTCCATGCCTTTGGTAAGGGTTGGTACGCCCATAGCAGCCGCATGTTCGGGTTCGCGGTTAACTACTTCGGGGGAGTAAAGTTCGTCCCAAATTTCGGCCCATTTGTTTTGTTTGGCTAATTCGTAATACCGGTTGGCTACTTGCTGTGTTGTCATATTCATTAGTTTTATGGCGCAAAGCTAGCCGGGTATAATTATGCAGCCGGCACCAACAGTCCATTAAATTTGCTCAGTAGTCTTTATTTTTAATTGCATGGATGCATTAAGTTCAATTTTAGATAGTATTAAACTAAAAGCAGTTGTTTACCAGCAAACCCGCTTTAGCACGCAGTGGGGCATTGATGTTGCGCAGGATGAGAACTCGCAGTTCTGGCGGGTTATAAAAGGTTCGTGCTATATCATTTTGCCGCGCCAGAAGCCGATAAAGATGAATGCCGGTGATTTTATTTTTATTCCGCATGGTTCGGGGCATTTGATGTGCAGTAAACCCGGCAATATGTGTGTGCCGGCCCCGCAGTATGTGCAATCGCTGCACAGTAAAAAGCCGATGTTTCAGGGCGATGAGGAAGAAACGATACTGATAGGCGGGCATTTTGAATTTGCATCGGTAGTGCAGCATCCTTTTTTAAGATCGCTACCCAAGGTTATAAAAATAGATAATACAAATGCTGCTTTAATTCTGTGGATGCAGCACATTGCATCGTTTATGCATGAGGAATTGTGCGGTGAAAAGCCGGGCAGCAAGGTAATATCAAGCAGGCTGGCCGAAGTGCTTTTTATACTGATTATACGTTCGTATTTAGAGCGGGCTGACGTGGAGGAGGGTTTTTTGCTGGCGCTGAAGGATGAACGGATAAGCAACTCGTTAAGGGCTATGCAGGAACAGCCGGATAAGGATTGGACCTTACCCCAACTGGCAGCGGTGGCGGGTATGTCGCGCTCTTTGTATGCCAGACAGTTTAAACAACTTGCCGGCGAAACTCCGTTAAGTTATCTTACCAACTGGCGCATTTTAAAAGCAAAGCAGTTTTTGCTGGACAGCAAAAAGAATATCCGCGAAATTGCAGGTGATGTTGGCTATCAGTCGGAGGCGGCTTTTAACCGGATATTTAAATTAAAGGTGGGATGCACGCCGGCGAGTTACAGGCGGGGTGTTGTTTTATGAGCGAGTGATGTAGCCGGATGAACTTTTGACAACGAGCCGGGCAATCAGTTCTTTTTTTGTATTGCATCGCACAGATCTTTTTAAATAATATTTACGGTAGAATTGGGTTTGGTGCGATAACCCGGAGCGCTATTCTTTTTTTATAGATAAAAATGAACCACAAAATCAAGGCTGCTCAGCCTTTGCAGATTGCTATAAGACTTTTAGTTGTTATATTTTGCAGCCGGTGGCCCGATACAAGGTTTTTTCTTTTGGCTATGCCTGCATCTTTTTCTTAACGGTAATAGCTGAGAGGACGGATTAAAATACGCTGACAATAGAAGTTGATGGCCCATAAATGTGGTTTTGGTGCGGCTGGCCAGGACATCTGATTTAACAGGCCATGTAATGCAGATGTTGACTGCATATATTCTTTAGTTTTAAATTTGTAATATTACTTTTAAAGTATCATTATTCACCTGTAAACCTAAAAACATGAAGAAGCATTCTTACCTGTTGGCTATTGCCTTTTGTTTGTTTATCAATAACGTTTATTGCCAGGGAGGGGCTGATAAGGCTGCTACTGCCCTGAAGGGTATTAACGTTTATTTTCCGGGTTCGGAGGTGAAGGGTGATAAGCTGAACCTGAATGTGCAGGGGCGCATAGTGGCTATACCCTTATGCCACGTGGAAATTGCAAAGGTTGACGATCATAATTTCAGCTTTACTTCAAATGATAAAAGCGAAAAGATACTGCGCGGCGATGAGCCTACTACCGTGGTAAAACTGCAGTTGGTACATTCTACCAACGATAAGATAGTTGAGCTACTGAATAGTTTGAAGTCGGCTACTTGTGGTAAGTAAAACCTGGGTTCTTCTTTTCAGCTACCTGTTAATTACCAACGGTGTTGTTTTTACCGTATTGCTTTGATGGCCAGCCCTGTCAACCACGTAAACAGAATAGATAGCGGTTTCTGAACTGTCGCTGCTGTTTATCAGATATGGTGGAGGTAAAATGATATTCATGTTTCCCTCTATGGCAGTGGCGGCATTACCCGGCAGTAGTTGAGGTATGGTAAGGCCGGTTACACTGTCGGTACGGCTATCGGTTATAAATAAATTTTTTGTGGTGGTTGAATCCTGCCCCAGGTCGCCATCGCCGTCTTTATAAGTAATTACAATTCTAAGCGTATCGTGGTTTTGGGTTGCAGGATTTGGTATAATTGAATCGAACGTGATTGCAGGTGTTGAACTTATGGATTGCTCTTTTTTACATGCCGGAGTAAACATACTAAGTACAGCTGCGGCCAAAAAGGCTGTGAGGATTATGTGTTTTGACTTTTTCGATTTGCGCATATCTATGGTGGCTTGCAGGGGTAAGCTAAAGATAAAAAAATATGGTGTTTGGAAATAGCGGTTTAACCGGATGTGTTTAAGGTTGGCACTGAGGTGCTTATAATATAGCTGGTTACATTTTTATTGCAAAGGTGAGATTTTTGAAAGGACATTCTGCAATTGGCAGATAATCAATGCATAATGCGATTTATGGGTTAAAGTTTTTACGGTTTTTTGGAAAGAGTACCTCCTTAATTATTTGATAAACAAGTGATTGTGTTGATTGTGGGCTTAAAAAATGTAGCCGCCCTAATTTAACCGGCAGCTACTGGCCGGGATTTATACGGGTATGTTAATTTACTAATTGTTGCCAAAAGAGCTAAGCCTGTTACTAACTAGGTGGCGCCGCAGCAATGAGGCCGCTGTTTTTTCATACATTTGCGCCTCATTAAAATGAATGGATGGAAAATTTAATTAAGGCGGCTCAGTTTATCCTTAGCCTGTCTATTATAGTGGCGCTGCATGAGTTTGGACATTTTATTACCGCAAGAATGTTTAAAACACGGGTAGAGAAGTTTTACCTGTTCTTCGATTTCCTTTTTCCTTTTCCTAACCTGATGAATTTTGCCCTGTTTAAAAAGAAGATAGGCGAAACGGAGTATGGCTTAGGATGGTTTCCGCTGGGTGGCTATGTTAAGATAGCGGGTATGATTGATGAGAGCATGGACGAGGAGTTTTTGAAAAGCCCTCCGCAACCATGGGAGTTTCGCAGCAAGCCGGCGTGGCAACGTATGATCATTATGCTGGGTGGTATTATAGTAAATATACTACTGGCATTTTTTATTTATTCGATGATACTGTTTCACTGGGGTACCAGCTCTTTGCCTTTAGAGAATGTGAAATACGGTTTTGCAGTTGATACGGTGGTGCAGAAGATGGGATTGAGAGACGGCGATAAGATATTATCGTACGATGGCGGTAAAAAATTCAGAAGTGCAAGCACTGTATTTATTGATATGTTGCTGAACAGCGCTACCAGTATTGATATTGAGCGTAACGGACAGAAAATGAGTATACCTGTGCCGCAGAGTATATATAAAGAGATGCTGGCGCACAAGAAACCGGATATGATAAGTCCTTTTATGCCTGCGGTTGTTGACAGCGTTTACCCGGGTAAATACCTTGCAGTTGCCGGCGGCAAACATGATGATAAGATCATTCAGTTTGACTCGGTGCCTATTGAATATATGCAGCAGTTTAAGCGCCATATTGAAGCCACCAGGGGCAAGCAGGTTGATGTTAAGGTATTACGCGGAACAGATACGGTAACATTGCATGTTGCGGTGCCTGACTCGGCCATTATAGGTGTTCGTTTTTACGGACCTGACAAATATTTTACCATTGTTGAAACCAAGTATGGTTTTTTTGAATCGTTTCCGGCGGGTATTGCCCGCACCTGGGATGTGTTTGTGAATTACCTGAAACAGTTTAAGATCATCTTTAATCCTGAATTGAAGGGATACAAACAACTGGGTAGTTTTGTTACTATGGCCGATCAGTTTTCGCCTGAGTGGGATTGGTTAAGCCTGTGGAATTTAACGGCGTTTTTGAGCATAGCCATAGCTTTTGTAAATGTGTTGCCTATACCGGCCCTGGATGGTGGCCATGCGTTCTTTTTGCTGATTGAAATGATAACAGGCAAAACACCGAGCGATAAATTTTTAGAGCGTGCTCAGGTGGTAGGTATGATCATTATTTTTACCATCATGTTCTTTGCTTTGGGTAATGATGTGTTGAGGTATGTGTTTAAAATGCATTGATACTTTTGGTTTGTAAATCTGAAAGCTTAAAATCTAAATTCTATGTCAACAGGTTTTTTTAAAGTTCCGGTAGCGTATAACGAGGTTGTGAAAAGTTATGCTCCGGGCAGTGATGAACGGACTGCATTGAAGAAGAAACTGGCCGAAATGCGTGCTGAAGTGCGCGATATACCCATGTTTATAGGCGGTAAAGAAATAAGAGGAGAGAAGAAGATAGAACTGCATCCGCCGCACGACCACAGACATTTGCTGGGCCATTTTTATAAAAGCGAAAAGCAACACGTAACTATGGCTATTGAGGCAGCCCTTGCTGCCCGTGCGCAATGGGTAAACACTACCTGGGAGCACCGCGCATCTATCTTTTTGAAAGCGGCAGAACTGATAGCGGGCCCTTACCGTTACGAAATGAATGCGGCCACTATGTTGGGCCAATCGAAGAACGCTTTTCAGGCAGAGATTGATTCGGCTTGCGAGATCATAGATTTTCTGCGTTTTAATGTGCAGTTTATGAGCGAGATATATGCTATGCAGCCGCAAAGCTCGCCGGGTATATGGAACCGCACTGAGTGGAGGCCACTGGAAGGTTTTGTTTATGCACTTACGCCATTCAACTTTACAGCAATTGCCGGTAACCTGCCCAGCAGCTGTGCCTTAATGGGTAATGTGGTAGTATGGAAGCCCAGCAATACCCAGGTGTATTGCGCACATGTGCTGATGAAGGTTTTCCGCGAGGCAGGTGTGCCAGATGGCGTTATTAATTTAATTTACCCAAGCGGCCCTGATGCTGCTGATGTTATTTTTCAGCATCCTGATTTTGCGGGTATCCACTTTACCGGTTCAACCGGCGTGTTTCAGGATATCTGGAAAAGCATAGGCAATAATATTCACCGTTATAAAACTTATCCGCGTATTGTAGGTGAGACCGGTGGTAAGGATTTTATACTGGCACACCGTTCGGCACAGGCATCGGTGGTGGCTACGGCTATTGCCCGCGGCGGTTTTGAATACCAGGGGCAAAAATGTTCGGCGGCTTCGCGTGCTTATGTTCCGTCTAACCTATGGCCTGAGGTGAAGAAAATGCTGGTTACAGATTTGAAGAGCATGAAGATGGGTGGGGTAGAAGACTTCTCGAACTTTATTAACGCGGTTATTGACGAAAAGAGTTTTGATAAACTTGCCGGAGCTATTGAAGCGGCAAAGAACGACACTGATGCCGAAGTGATAATTGGTGGTAAATGCGATAAGAGCAAAGGATGGTTTATTGAACCAACTATTATACAAGCCAGGAACCCGAAATACAGCAGCATGTGCGAAGAACTTTTCGGGCCGGTGCTTACGGTGTATGTGTACGATGAAGATAAATTTGAAGAAACCATTGAACTGGTAGATAGCACCGGTATATACGCCTTAACCGGCTCGGTAATTGCGCAGGACCGTTATGCTATTGAGCTGGCAACCAAAAAACTGAATAACGCTGCGGGTAACTTCTACATTAATGATAAGCCAACCGGTGCGGTGGTAGGGCAACAGCCATTTGGTGGCAGCCGTGCATCGGGCACTAACGATAAGGCAGGTAGTTTACTGAACCTGTTGCGCTGGGTATCGCCGCGCACTATCAAAGAAACATTTGTGCCGGCAACTGATTACCGGTATCCGTTTTTACATTCAGAGCAGTAAGGAAAATAGTTTACCACTAAGGCGCTAAGGGCACTCTGTGGCACGAAGAATTATTTAGTTTTTGTTTACTTAGTTGCCTGCAATTATTTTAACCAGTAAGTAATTTATCTAAATCAGTAACGTGTCATCACTTCAAAACAAAGTAATCTGGGTAACGGGTGCTTCATCGGGTATTGGTGAGGCTTTGGTTTATGCTTTGGCTAAGGAGGGCGCTAAACTGATACTTTCGGCACGTCGTGCTGAGGAGTTGCAACGGGTGGCTGATAAAAGCAAATTGCCAGCAAGTGAATACCATATATTGCCATTAGACCTGAGCGCCCCGGATACTTTTGAAGCAAAAAAGAATGAGGCCATTAAGCGTTTCGGGAGGATAGATATACTGATCAACAACGGTGGTGTAAGTCAGCGCTCGCTTGCCAGAGACACTGCGGTTGCGGTTGACCGCCAGATAATGGAAGTGAATTATTTTGGCACCATTGCACTTAGCAAAGCAGTGATGCCTGATTTTATACAACAGCATAGTGGATTGTATGTAGTAGTTACCAGTGCCGTAGGTAAATTCGGTTCGCCGTGGCGCAGTGGGTATTCGGCCAGTAAACATGCATTACATGGATTCTTCGATTCGCTGAGGGCGGAGTTATATAACGACGGTATAAGCGTATTGCTGGTGTGCCCGGGTTTTATTCAAACCAATGTATCGGTGAATGCGCTTACAGGTACCGGTGACAAACTTGGTAGTATGGATGTTGCTACGGCTAACGGCCTTACCGCTGAAGCATGTGCAAGCCAGATCGTATCTGCCATAAAATCGGGCAAAGAGGAAATTGTGGTGGCTAAGTTTAAAGAGCGCTTTGCGGTTTTTGCCAAAAGGTTTTTTCCGGGTGTTTTTTCGATGATGATAAGAAGGATGGCGGTGAGGTAGTTTGCAACTGCATTATACTCCGGTGGTTTATTACGGCCTGTATCTTTAAATTTTAAAAAATTTGTATGCGGAACATCTTTGTGCCTGTGTTATTTTTTCTGTTCTGTAATTTCAGCACGGCGCAAATTGCACAGCACGGCCACGCGCACAACGACTATATGCATCAGCGGCCTTTGATGGAGGCACTTGATAACGGTTTTATAAGCATTGAAATAGATGTGTTTCTGCATAATAACAACCTGGTAGTTTCGCATGTGGGGATTGATCTTGACAAGAAGCCAACTATTGAAAGCCTTTACCTGGACCCGATTCGGAAAATAATAAAGGATAATGGTGGCCAGGTATATAAAGACTATAAAGGGCCGGTAATTTTTATGGTTGAACTAAAGACCGATGCCGGGCCGGCTTATGCCAAACTGAATGAGATACTGAGCAAGTATAAAGATATGCTGGCGGTGTATAGCCACGATTCGTTGATAAAAGCCGGACCTATACAAATACTTATTACCGGCCACAAACCTTTTGCGGAAGTTTTGAAGGAGAAAGAGAGCTATGCTACTATTGACGGCGATATCAAGGACCTGAAGAATAGCCAATACCTGCACATTATTACACGTTATAGCTCGCCGTGGAGCCAGTATTTTTGCTGGAACGGAAATGGCAACATGCCAAAGAAGGAAAAGGCACGCCTTGACAAACTGGTTGCCGCCGTGCACAAACAAGGGAAGCAAATACGGTTTTATGCCATACCAGATAAGCCCGAGGTATGGCGCGTACTTTTAGATGCCCATGTTGACTGGGTAAATACTGACAGCCTGAAGCAATACAGCCAGTTTTATGCCAAAAATTACAGCAGACGCTAAGCTATTGTACCTGACGTATTTAAAAACTGCGTTTGTTAAGCAAGTATTAAATTCTGCAATTTATAAAGTGGAGTGCCGTTGTTAATGTAAGCGCGCGTTGCTTACAATTTTGATTTCAAAGTGTAATTTGTAAATTCACGAATTATAAAAACCAACTTATGAAAAATATATTGAAATTGATACCCGTGGTGGTTTTTGCAATGCTGGTTACTGCCGGTTGCAAGAAAACAACTACCAAATCAACAGCAGATCCTAATGCTTCGCAGCATAATACGGATGTGCAGAACACCAAGTCTGAATCAGACAACAGCAATACAGATATTAATACGGCTATTTCCTCCAGTTCGGGTTTTGGGAAAAACTCTGCGGCAGAAGCATCGACTATTTGTGGTGGAACTATAGATTATTCGCAGGTAACTGCCACACCACCAACCGTAACAATAACTTTTGATGGACAAACGGTATGCTCATCACCTAACCGTATCAGAAGCGGAACTATAAAAGTTGAGTTGATTGCAGGTACGCATTGGACTGACGTTGGTGCCCAGGTACGTGTTACCTACACTAACTACAAGGTGATATTTCAAAGCCAGAACAATTCGTTTATAACTTTTAACGGCGTTAAATACCTGACAGATGTAAACGGAATAGGCCTTGGTTTCCTGTCCGGAACGCCTGCTGTTATTCGTGAGCGGACCTATAATATGACGGTAACATTTGACAACAATCCGCCTTCATCCTGGAATTGTGCACGTTTATCGTCGTGGACTTTTGATGGTGTAAACTTAGGTGCCACTGTTAACGGCGACACAACTATAAGCGGAAAAACAATTGATAGCTGGGGGCAAACCCGTTGGGGCACCAGCTTTACCACTGAAATGGTTACCCCATGGAAATCGGGTACACTTTGCGGATGGTGGGCCCCAACCCAGGGTGAGTATACCAGCACCACTACTAACTTTAGCATTACTGCAACGCTTGGCCTTAACGGTAACGGAACACCTGTTGGATCGGGTTGCGCAACTAATTTTGAATTAGCATGGACGCTTACGGCATCTAATAGCAGTGGCTCGGTATTGCTTCCTTACTACTAGGCATAACGCTGAAATATGAATAAGTGCAAATGGCGCAAAGAATAAATTTCTTTGCGCCATTTAATTTTATGCCTTATTGAATTTGCCCGACGTAATCGGGGAAAATACGTTCTATAAAGTGGCTGGTGAAAAGATTACCGGGGTCGTATTTCTTTTTGGTGGCGAAGAACTGAGGTAAGCCATCGCTGTACATGGCTTGTATGTGTTCGGGTTTTGCGAGCACGTTTTTGGTAAGGTGTACTTTGCCTTTCAATTCAAGGCAAATGGCTGACAGCTGTTCAAGCGTAGCTTTTATTTTTTCAAACTTGGCAGGGTTGAGCGCCTCGAAGGCCATGCTGAGAGCATAGCCGCTTAAATTATAAGTAGATGATAAAGGAAAATTATCGTCGTGCGGAAGATAGAGGGTATCTATCATGGCCGGTGGCATATCGGCTGCGCGCAGCAGGCGGAGCGTTTCGCTTAAAAAATAATTAAGGTTATGCTGGTTTGCAGGTATTACAAATGTTTGCTGCACGGCTCTGAACTCCATTCCCAGTTTACGGCCCAATACTTTGGCGCGCACGTTGCCATCCATAAAAAAGGTGTATTGATCAACAGGGTCGATATAAGTATCGTTAATACGGGTGTAAACCGCGTAGGCGTAGTTCCAGAACAATTGCCCCATGGAGGGGAACCACTGCACCATAAATTCGGTGATGAGCCTGAAGGTAATATCGGGCCGGTGCGGGGCCATTTGTTTTAAACGGTTTTCAGTGCGGTATTCAACCAGGCAGGTCATGGTACGCATCTGCTCGCCCGAAATGCCGAAGGCAGAGTAAATGGTGCCTTTGGTGTTACTATCGGGCAGCAGGTCTTTATAAAGATCGTGGTGGTGGGGTTTGCGAACTACTACCGTTTTAACCTTTGCATTTTCGGGCACCGGGTACAGGTTATGGGTAATTTCTACCACCGCACCCAGGTATCCGAAACCACCTATGGTTGCATAAAACAGGTCGGCGTTTTCGGTGCGGCTGCAGCGGCGTATCTCTCCGTTGGCAGTAACAATTAAAAAGTGCTCTATCCATTTACCCTCTTTACCCAGCACCG
>Ga0316217_10004312_pt1 | contig 15501 bp, 18 predicted proteins | sample 1anoAmetaG_FD_203633 | JGI IMG/M metagenome (GOLD analysis project Ga0316217, IMG submission 203633) | Freshwater microbial communities from Trout Bog Lake, Wisconsin, USA - 1anoA | ecosystem: Environmental > Aquatic > Freshwater > Lake > Hypolimnion/Profundal zone | place: USA: Wisconsin... | reverse complement strand
CCCCAAAACGATCCAAAAAGCATGACAGAAGCGCCAAAATTGCCCGAATCGACCCTCCAGCGCATCCTAAGCGCAGCGATTGCCGAGATTTCGGCCTTTGGCAGCGATAAAACCACCGTCGTGTCCATCGCCCAATCCGCTGGCATGACCCACGCCAATGTTTACCGCCATTTTACCTCCAAAACCGCCCTTTTTGACGCGATCTCGCAAGGATGGTTGAAAGTAATCGAGGCGCAATTGGCCGAAATCGCCGATTCCCCCGACCCCGCTCGCGATAAGTTAGAACGGCTGATAACAGCCCTTTTTCGTGCCTATCGCGACCGATTGGACACTGAGCCTCGGCTTTTTGACCTGTTTGTCGACGCTTTTAAAGAAAATCGCGCTCCTGCCCGCCAACACCGCGCCCGTATTCGGATGTTACTCGACCGGATTTTCGAAGAAGGCCTTTCTACCGGTTCTCTCGTCATCAAAAACCGCGAAAAGGCGATGATTTTGGTGTTCGATACCCTTTATCGCTTCCTCCAGCCCGAAGCGATCCGCCTTGATCACGACATTCCCCGCCGCGCCATTGAAGCCCGCTTGGCTCTTTTGATAACGGTGCTGGTGCGTGGCTTAACCGGATCAATTGTTTGATATTTTTCATTACAAATTTCAAATTCTGTTATTTGTAATTGCTTTTTTTGATCAATTTAACCATGTCTCCATTTTTATATAAATTTGTTATCATATTGAAATAATTACATATTCTATATTGATAAATAATCGCTTTCTTTGAAACTGGCTTAAAACAAGGCCTTTATCGCCTTTAGGCCAACTTGATGGTTGCCTCATTCAAGGTTAAGCGCTTTGCATCATCCATCCCTATTCGGGACCCATGCTGGAAATAGTCGTTAGAAGGAATAGCTTGATGGCTCGCAAGAAAATCGCACTCGTCGGTTCCGGTCAGATCGGTGGCACCCTTGCCCACCTTGCTGGTTTGAAGGAATTGGGTGATATCGTCCTTTTTGATATCGCGGATGGCGTACCACAGGGTAAAGGCCTCGATATTGCGGAATCTTCTCCCGTTGACGGTTTCGACGCTAACTACAAAGGCGCCTCAAGCTACGAGGCCATCACTGGCGCCGATGTGGTTATCGTGACAGCAGGCGTCCCCCGCAAGCCCGGCATGAGCCGTGACGATCTCTTGGGCATCAATCTCAAGGTGATGGAAGCGGTTGGTAACGGCATCAAACAATATGCGCCAAAAGCGTTTGTCATCTGCATCACCAATCCGCTCGATGCGATGGTGTGGGCGTTGCAAAAATTCTCAGGCATTAATCCGAAGAAGATCGTCGGCATGGCCGGCGTGTTAGACTCCGCCCGTTTCCGTTATTTCTTGGCGGAAGAATTTAAGGTTTCCATCAAGGATGTTTCCGCGATGACCTTGGGCGGCCATGGTGACGATATGGTGCCGATGGTTCGCTATTCGAATGTCGGCGGTATTCCGCTTCCTGATCTTGTTAAAATGAAATGGACGACGCAAGAACGTCTCGATGCGATTGTTGAACGCACCCGCAAGGGCGGTGGTGAGATCGTCAATTTGCTAAAGACAGGATCGGCGTTCTATGCGCCTGCCGCATCGGCGATTGCGATGGCCGAGAGCTATTTGAAAGATCAGAAGCGCGTATTACCTTGCGCCGCTTATATTTCAAACGCTTATGGCGTGAAGGATATGTTTGTGGGCGTACCAATCGTCATTGGTGAGAAGGGCGTTGAACGCGTTGTTAAGCTTCGGATGAAGTCGGATGAAAAAGAAGCTTTTGCAAAGTCTGTCGCCTCTGTGCAGAGCCTTGTTGAGGCCTGCAAGGTGATTAATCCGGTGTTGAAATGAATTAAAGCGAATAGCGAATAGGGAGTAGCGAATAGGATCAAGAGGCGAATGGCGAATTGGGAATAGCGAATAGAGATGCATTACCCACCGCAATAAACTTACCCTACTCGCCACTCACCACTCACCATTCGCTTGAAAGATCGCCTTTCTCGAAGGAAACAAAAATGAACATCCATGAATATCAGGCGAAAGCCGTATTAAAACAATTCGGCGTGCCTGTGTCGAATGGACGGGCCATTATGCAGGCATCCGAAGCTGAAGAAGCTGCAAAGGAACTCGGCGGTCCGCTCTGGGTTGTGAAGTCGCAAATCCATGCAGGCGGACGCGGCAAGGGCAAATTCAAAGAAGCGAGCGCGGGCGATAAAGGCGGTGTGCGTCTTGCAAAGTCGATTGATGATGTGAAGCAGTTTTCAAGTGAGATGCTCGGCAACACACTTGTGACCATTCAGACAGGTCCGGCCGGCAAGCAGGTTAATCGTCTTTACATCGAAGACGGCTCCGACATTGCGAAAGAATTTTATCTCTCGATGCTCGTTGATCGCGCAACAGCGCGTATCGCTTTTGTGGTGTCGACCGAAGGCGGCGTGAATATTGAAGACGTGGCGCATTCGACACCGGAAAAAATCGTGACCTTCTCGATTGATCCGGCAACGGGCGTGATGCCGCATCATGGCCGCGCCGTGGCAAAGGCGTTGAAGCTCACAGGCGATCTCGCGAAAGAAGCGGAAGTTTTGACCTCAAAACTTTATGCCGCCTTTGTTGCCAAAGACATGGCGATGCTTGAAATCAATCCGCTGATTGTCACGACTGATAATCATTTGCGTTGCCTCGACGCGAAAATATCGTTCGATTCAAATGCGCTCTACCGTCATCCGGAAATCCTAGAACTCCGCGACGAGACGGAAGAAGACGCGAAAGAAATCGAAGCGTCGAAATATGATCTCTCTTACATCGCGCTTGATGGCACGATCGGCTGCATGGTGAATGGCGCAGGCCTTGCCATGGCAACCATGGACATCATCAAGCTCTATGGCGAGTTTCCGGCGAATTTCTTGGATGTCGGCGGCGGCGCTTCGAAAGAAAAAGTCACAGCAGCCTTCAAGATCATCACGGCGGACCCCAATGTGAAGGGCATTCTCGTCAACATCTTCGGCGGTATCATGAAATGCGATGTCATCGCCGAAGGCGTGATTGCTGCGGTGAAAGAAGTCGGCCTCAAAGTGCCGCTCGTCGTACGCCTTGAAGGCACCAATGTGCAGCTCGGCAAAGAGATCATTTCGAAGTCTGGTTTGAATGTTATTCCGGCAGATGATCTCGATGATGCTGCGCAGAAAATCGTCAAAGCGGTACGGGGGTAAGCGATGGCTGCTGCGATTGATCTGAACGAGAGACTTGCAACCTTCGATCAGCATTGGTCGCCTCGTACTGTTGCGACATTTAACGGCCACGATATCATGGTGGTTAAGGTTGATGGTCCATTCACATGGCACCGCCATGATGACACGGACGACTTCTTTCTGGTTCTCAAAGGCAAACTCGACATCAAGTTGCGGGATCAAACTGTTACGATCAAACAAGATGATCTGCTGATAGAACCAACCGGAACACAAAACAGCGGCAAAGCTGCGACCAACGCGCCGCGCATCGAGATTTGAGGGCATAAACATGACGAGGATCAGCATCGATCTCGACGCGAGCACCGCCGAAAAACTCGAAGCGTCTTTGCGCGCCCATAATCGCACACTCGAAGATTGGTTTCGCGTTGAGGCCGAAAAGGCCGCGCAACAGGCATGGGATATGGCATACAAGAACACGTCGCATCGTGCGATTCTCGCTGCGCTGAAACGACCCGACAATTACTATGAGACAGCCCGCGACGCCCTATACGACCGAGAAAATCAGCGTGCGCAAGCCTATGAGGCGACGCGTAAGAAGTTGTTAGAGTTGATCGACACGACGGAGGCCGATATGGGGGCCTGCCAATGGAACAGGAGCGCCATTTATGCTTCCTGACTGTTTCGTTGACACCAATGTTCTCTTTTACGCGGCCCTTGGGCGTTTCTCCGCGCCGCAAAAATACAAGCGGGCCAGAGAAATCATTGCTGAGTCGCATTTCGCCGTTTCGGGGCAGGTTCTTCAGGAGTTTTTCGTGACTGCAACCCGGAAGTCTGACAAGCCGTTGACTCATGCGGAAGCGCTGGAGTGGTTGAACCGGCTCATTGACCGACCATGCGCCGTTGTTGACCATGAATTGGTCATACGGGCCGCGGAGATCGCCCGGCGATATCTCGTTTCATACTGGGACGGTGCAATCCTTGCCGGTGCCGAAATAACGGGTGCGCCCGTGCTCTTCACCGAAGACCTCAATCACGGACAAATTTACGGCTCGGTTCGAGTCATTAACCCCTTCATTCCTTCCTCATAGGCCATTTCATGTCCATTCTCATCGACAAAAATACAAAGCTCCTCACGCAAGGCTTCACGGGTAAAACCGGCACGTTCCATTCGGAACAGGCGATTGCCTATGGCACCAAACTTGTCGGCGGCACTTCGCCTGGAAAAGGTGGCTCAACCCATCTCGGTCTTCCGGTGTTTGACACGGTTGCCGAAGCGCGTGACGCAACGGGCGCGGATGCGAGCGTGATTTATGTTCCGCCTCCGGGCGCGGCTGACGCGATCTGCGAAGCGATTCAGGCTGAAATTCCGCTCATCGTGTGCATTACCGAAGGTATTCCGGTCATCGACATGGTACGCGTGAAGCGCGCTTTGTCTGGTTCCAAGTCGCGCCTTATCGGACCGAACTGCCCGGGCGTCATGACGGCAGGCGAATGCAAGATCGGCATTATGCCGGGCAATATTTTCAAGCCTGGCAATGTTGGCATTGTCTCGCGCTCTGGCACGCTCACTTACGAAGCCGTGTTCCAAACCACGCAGGAAGGCCTCGGCCAGACAACGGCTGTCGGCATCGGCGGTGATCCTGTGAAGGGCACGGAATTTATCGACATGCTTGAGATGTTCTTGGCCGATGAAAAAACACAATCCATCGTCATGATCGGCGAAATTGGCGGATCGGCAGAAGAAGAAGCCGCCCAGTTCCTGATCGATGAAGCCAAACGTGGCCGCAAAAAGCCCGTCGTTGGATTTATTGCAGGTCGCACGGCACCTCCGGGTCGTCGCATGGGTCATGCCGGTGCGATCATCTCGGGTGGTAAAGGCGGCGCAGAAGACAAGATCGCAGCGATGGAAGCGGCTGGTATCCGCGTCTCGCCATCGCCCGCGCGGCTTGGCAAAACGCTCGTTGAAGTCCTCAAGGGCAATTGAGAAAGAGAGACAGGAGCTGGTGATGGGTTTGGTCTATGCGAATTTGACCTTGAGCAATGCGCGCGACGCCAGCCTTGCGCCCCTGATCACGAAAGCGCTTGTCGATACAGGTACCCTCCATTTGTGCATTCCCGAACATGTTGTCATGCAATTATCTTTGGAAGAATTGGAGCGCCGTGAGGTGACGCTTGCAGATGGTGCCAAACATATCGTGCCTTATGTCGGGCCGATCAAAGTGCAATTTGGTAACCGCTCTTGTTACACTGGTGCCATGATGCTCGGTGACGATGTTCTGCTCGGAACCATTCCGATGGAGGATATGGATCTCGTTGTTCGTCCATCCATGCAGGATGTGGTTGCCAATCCGCAGAGCCCAAATATTCCGGCATCCATTGCCAAATCTATGATCGATAAAACACCAAGCGACAAAAGCTAAGAGACAGGAGTCGGTGATGGGACGTCAGGATCAAAATCAGACTTTTCTCGAAACGTCATTTCTGTATGGCGCCAATGCTAGTTACATTGAGGAATTGCAGGCGAAATATGAAAAGGATCCCTCCTCGGTCGAGACTGAATGGCGCGCCTTTTTTGATGCTTTAAAAGACGATCCTGAGTCCGTCCAAAAATCTGTTAAAGGGGCCTCTTGGAAAAAGCCGAATTGGCCGATTACCAAACGGGATGATCTGGTTTCCGCACTCGATGGTAATTGGGCTGACGTTGAAAAGGTCGTCAGCGAAAAATTAAAGGCTAAGGTTGAAGGGTCAAAATCCGCTATCTCGCAAAGCGATCTTCAGCAGGCAACGCGGGATTCGGTTCGCGCCCTCATGATGATCCGGGCCTATCGTATGCGCGGTCATCTTCATGCCAATTTGGACCCGCTTAATCTTGAACCGCGTAAAGACCACGAAGAGCTGCATCCATCGTCTTATGGATTTACGGAGACGGATTGGGATCGCAAAATCTTCATCGATTTTGTCTTGGGCCTCGAATACGCAACCATTCGCGAAATGCTTGCGCTTCTTCGCCGGACCTATTGCTCAACGATTGGTTGGGAATTTCTGCATATCTCCAATCCCGCTGAAAAGAGCTGGATACAAGCGCGTATTGAAGGACCAGACAAAGAAATCGCCTTTACCCGCGAGGGTAAGCGCGCCATTCTCAATAAGCTGGTTGAAGCCGAAGGTTTTGAAAAATTTATCGATGTAAAATACACCGGCACGAAGCGTTTCGGCCTTGATGGCGGCGAATCGATGGTTCCCGCCCTTGAACAAATTATCAAGCGGGGTGGTGCGCTCGGTGTTCAAGAAATCGTGTTTGGCATGGCCCATCGTGGTCGTCTAAATGTCTTGGCGCAAGTGATGGGTAAGCCCCATCGTGCGATTTTTCACGAATTTAAAGGTGGCTCTTATGCCCCTGCGGATGTTGAAGGCTCGGGGGATGTGAAATACCATCTCGGTGCTTCGTCGGATCGGGTTTTTGATGGCAATAATGTTCACCTTTCACTCACCGCTAATCCATCGCATCTCGAAATCGTTGATCCCGTTGTTCTTGGAAAGGTTCGTGCCAAACAAGACCAACTCAACGATACTGCGGAGCGCGTAAAAGTATTGCCTTTGCTCATTCATGGGGACGCGGCCTTTGCAGGCCAAGGGGTTGTCGCTGAATGTTTGGGCCTATCAGGCCTTAAGGGCCACAAGACGGGCGGTTCAATCCATTTCATCATCAACAACCAAATCGGTTTTACGACCTATCCGCGCTTTTCGCGTTCTTCGCCCTATCCATCCGATGTGGCGAAAATGATCGAAGCGCCGATCTTCCACGTGAATGGTGATGATCCCGAAGCCGTCGTTTTTGCGGTAAAAGTAGCTGTTGAATTTAGACAGCAATTTCATAAACCCGTCGTGATCGACATGTTTTGCTATCGGCGGTTTGGCCATAATGAGGGTGATGAGCCAAGCTTCACCCAGCCCTTGATGTATAAGAAAATTCGTCAACAGCCGACGACGCTGGAAATCTATTCGAAAAAACTCATCGCTGAAGGCGTCGTGACCGAAGGCGAAGTGGATAAGATGAAAGCCGATTGGCGTTCGCGCCTTGAAGCGGAGTATGAGGCTGGTCAAGCTTATAAGCCGAATAAAGCCGATTGGTTGGATGGGCGGTGGGCCGGACTTAAAGCCGTTGCATCGACGCAAGATGATGCACGACGCGGTGAAACGGGTGCACCCATACCTTTGTTGAAGGAAATTGGTACGAAAATTACCCAAATCCCCGAGGGCTTTAATGCGCATAAAACCATTCAACGCTTTTTAGAAAATCGCCGCAAAGCCATTGATAGCGGTGAAGGGATCGATTGGGCGACAGGCGAAGCGTTGGCTTTTGCGCTTACGGTCAATGAAGGAACGCGTGTTCGTTTTTCGGGGCAAGATGTTGAGCGCGGAACCTTTTCGCAACGCCACTCGGTTCTTATCGATCAAGAGACGGAGCGGCGCTATAAGCCGTTGAGTAATATTCGCGAAGGCCAAGGTAAATACGAAGTCATTAATTCTATGCTGTCTGAAGAAGCGGTGCTCGGCTTCGAGTATGGCTATTCGCTATCCGAGCCAAACGCACTGACATTGTGGGAAGCGCAATTTGGTGATTTCGCCAATGGCGCGCAAGTTGTCTTCGATCAATTTATCTCGTCGGGTGAACGCAAATGGTTGCGCATGTCAGGTCTCGTATGCCTGCTTCCGCATGGTTATGAAGGCCAAGGGCCAGAGCATTCTTCCGCACGCTTGGAGCGCTTTTTGCAAATGTGCGCCGAAGACAACATGCAGGTCGCCAATTGCACGACGCCTGCAAACTACTTCCACATTCTTCGTCGCCAACTTAGCCGTGATTTTCGTAAGCCCCTGATTTTGATGACACCAAAATCGTTGCTGCGTCACAAGCGCGCCGTTTCGCGGCTGGATGAAATGGCAGAAGGGACAACGTTCCATCGTGTGCTTTGGGATGATGCGCAATATCTCAAAGCGGAGAAAATCAAACTCGTCAAAGACAATAAAATCCGCCGCGTCGTTTTGTGCAGCGGTAAGGTTTATTACGATCTATACGAAGAACGCGAAAAGCGTGGTATCGATGATGTCTATTTGCTGCGTGTCGAACAGCTTTATCCTTTCCCGTTAAAGGCGCTCGTAACCGAACTTTCGCGGTTTAAAAATGCCGATATAGTGTGGTGTCAGGAAGAGCCTAAAAATATGGGTTCCTGGACCTTTGTGGAACCTTATCTCGCTTGGGTGCTTGAGCAGGCATCATCCAAAGTGAAACGCCCGCGTTATGCTGGGCGTCCAGCTTCGGCTGCAACCGCAACGGGGCTTATGTCAACGCACCTTGCGCAGTTAAACGCTTTCCTCGAAGAGGCTTTTGCCGCTTAAACCAATCGTCTGACGATTAAAGGATCATATTGATGGCTACTGAAATCCGCGTTCCGACCCTTGGTGAATCCGTCACCGAAGCAACCATCGGCAAATGGTTCAAAAAACTCGGCGAGGCCGTTAAGGCCGACGAGCCCGTTCTTGAACTTGAAACCGATAAAGTAACATTGGAAGTCAACGCACCCACAGCCGGTGTTATCACCGAGATTGTCGTCAAAGAGGGTGAAACGGTTGGTGTTGGCGCTCTACTGGGTTCAATTGCCGCAGGCTCCGCCGCAGCCGCTGCTCCCGCACCTCAAGCGACGCCCGCAGCGGCACCTCCAGCACCAAAACCTACTCCAGTAGCCAATGCCGCGATTACCGTTGAAAATGGCCCTGCTGTGACACGGCTTGCCTCCGAGAGCGGTGTTAATCCGGCGACTGTTCTAGCAACGGGTAAAGATGGCCGCGTCACAAAAGGCGACATGTTAGCCGCCATTGCCACAGGCGCCGCGCCTGCTCCAAGCGTACAAGCGCGCGTCCCGTCGTCAGCCGATGATGCGTCGCGTGAAGAGCGTGTTCGCATGACGAAGTTGCGCCAAACGATAGCGCGCCGTCTAAAAGATGCTCAAAACACGGCGGCCATGCTCACAACATTCAACGAAGTTGACATGACCGAGGTGATGGCCCTGCGTAACCGTTACAAAGATATTTTTGAGAAAAAGCATGGCGCAAAGCTTGGCTTTATGAGCTTCTTTGTCAAAGCCTGCACGCAAGCGCTTAAAGAAATTCCGGCGGTGAATGCGGAGATTGATGGCCTCGATCTCGTGTATAAAAATTACTACCATGTCGGCATCGCAGTTGGTACCGATAAAGGCCTTGTCGTCCCCGTTGTGCGCGACGCGGATACGCTTTCGCTTGCGGGTATCGAAAAAACAATCGCCGATTTTGGCAAGCGCGCCCGCGACGGCCAGTTGAAAATCGACGAGATGCAAGGCGGCACCTTCACCATCACCAATGGCGGTATCTATGGTTCCTTGATGTCGACACCGATTTTAAATGCCCCGCAATCGGGTATTCTCGGGATGCATAAAATCCAGGAACGCCCGATGGCCATTGGCGGCAAAATCGAAATTCGTCCAATGATGTATTTAGCACTCTCTTACGATCACCGTATTGTTGACGGCAAAGAGGCAGTGACCTTCCTCGTTCGCGTGAAAGAAGCGCTTGAGGACCCAGCGCGGCTCGTGCTGGATTTGTAAGAATTTAAATTGTCCGATTGGCTACATTCGATGGTGTCAAGATTTATATCTATCCGGGAGAACATCCGCCGCCACATATCCATGTGATCTATGCTGAATTTGTTGCGCTTGTAACGATTGAACCGGCAAAGATTGATAAAGGATATTTGCCTGTGTCGATAGAACGGCGTGTGTTAGAATGAGTAGCGGATCATCGGGTCAAACGGCTTGAGGCGTGGGTGACCATCGGCAACAAGCAGAAGCCGGAGAAATTGTCATGACGGACCTTATCCTTCTTAAATCGGTTGAACCCATTATCAATGGCGTCTTGAAACTCGAATGGCTTGATGGCCTGGATGCGGTTGTCAATATTAAGTCTTTGATTGCTGATGGCGAGATGTTTCAATTTCTTCGTGACGATCCAAAGCGGTTTCAGACTGTCGCTTTAGCGGAGCTTGGTCATGCGGTGTTTTGGCTTGACGATTCGGGCGATGAAATCGGTTTAAGCAGCAACAGTTTACGCGACCTCGCCGAACGGCAAACGGCTATTCTTCAGCTTGCGAGCTAGGAACAAGGTAAAATTTCATGGGTGAAACTACGAAAGCTAGGGGTTCGAAGGAAGCTTTACCCTATATGAAAAGCATCAAGCTTGTTTTGCATGGCATCTTAAAACTGCGTTGGAATGATGGCTTTGAAGGACTTGTTGACCTGCGTCCGATCATAGCGCGGGGCAATAATTTTGTCTGGCTGCAAGAACCTGAGCATTTTGCGCAGGGTGAGCTTGCCGAGTATGGTCATTCAATCGGTTGGATCAATGATAAAGGGCAACATATCGATTTTGGCGCCGATATGCTGCACGCCCTCGCTATTAAACAACGCGATCTTTTGCTGTTGGCGGGGTGATAGGTTGATTGGAAATGTATAGGTTAAGCTAATGCCTATAATAGCCATTATTGCTGGCGTAAGACTGGTCATATACCCGAAGGATCATCTTCCACCCCATCTCTACGCATTGTATTCTGGACATGAGGCGATGATCTCTATTGCGACGGGAGAAGTTCTTGAAGGCAAGTTACCTCTCCCAAAGCTTCGGGAGATTCGCACATGGCTTATGGCGCATCAGGATCAAGTATCTTATATCTGGCGTGAAATCCGCCTAGGCCGCTACACGGGAGGCATGATGCTATGAAATATATACTGGCCTCAGTGGAGGTTGTGCGTTACCCCCTGCTGCGCGTCACTTTCTCGGACGGTTTTTCCGGCGAGTATGATCTGACGGATATGATACATCACGATACGCTTTTCGCACCTTTGATCAATAAGGGCTATTTTGCAAGCGTTCGCGTGAAGGAAGATGGTCGCTCCTTCGGCTGGAATCTTGATAAAATTGGACATGAAATTGAATTTTGTGCCGATGCAACCCGAGTTATGCTTGAAACGCAGGCTGTTATGACGCTTGCCCAATCCTATGCCGCACGCTTTGTCGCAGCGGAATAAATCTGGAGCTCCAAATGTCTTATGATCTTGTCGTTATCGGCTCCGGCCCCGGCGGCTATGTGTGCGCCATTCGTGCCGCGCAATTAGGTCTAAAAACGGCCATCGTTGAAAAACGCCCAACCTTTGGCGGCACCTGCCTCAATATTGGCTGCATCCCATCCAAAGCCTTGCTACATGCGTCCGAAATGTTTGAGGAAGCAGGCCATGGGTTTGAAGCCCTCGGCATTAAAGTTGGCGCGCCCAAGCTCGATCTGCCCGCCATGATGAAACACAAGCAAGACACGGTTGACGCCAATGTTCAGGGCGTCGCGTTTTTGCTCAAAAAGAACAAAGTCGATAGTTTTATTGGAGCAGGTTCAATCGCCGCGCCCGGCAAGGTGCTTGTCACAAAGGCCGATGGATCGATGGAGACGATTGAAACAAAAAACATCGTCATTGCAACGGGGTCTGAGTCAGCCCCTCTGCCCGGCGTAACCATTGACGAAAAGACCGTCGTTACATCGACGGGCGCTCTTGAACTTAGCAAAGTTCCGGGCAAGCTTTTGATTATCGGCGCGGGCGTGATTGGTCTCGAATTAGGCTCCGTATGGGGTCGTCTCGGCGCGGAAGTAACCGTTGTCGAATATCTGGACCGGATTTTGCCGGGCATGGATGAAGAGGTCGCCAAGCAATTTCAACGTATCTTGACCAAGCAAGGGTTTACCTTCCACCTCGGCTCAAAAGTAACGAAGGTTGATGCAGGTAAATCAGGCGCAAAAGTAACGGTTGAACCTTCCGCGGGCGGCGAAGTCAAAACCCTCGACGCCGATATCGTTTTGGTTGCCATCGGCCGTCGTCCCTATACGGAAGGTTTGGGCCTTGAGAACGCAGGTGTTACCTTAGATCGCGGCCGCGTCGTGATCGACGATCATTTTAAATCGTCGGTTCAGGGTATCTACGCGATTGGTGACGTCGTTCGTGGACCCATGCTGGCACATAAGGCTGAGGATGAAGGCGTGGCGGTGGCTGAGATCCTAGCGGGTCACGCAGGCCATGTGAATTACGGCGTTATCCCCGGCGTGGTTTATACCCAACCCGAAATCGCAACCCTTGGTAAAACGGAAGAAGAGCTGAAAGCGGCCAATATCGCATACAAGGTCGGCAAATTTCCCTTCACCGCCAATGGTCGCGCGCGCGCCATGCGGGCCACCGATGGCTTCGTGAAAGTCTTAGCCGATGCGGCAACGGATCGTGTGTTAGGCTGCCATATCATCGGCAAAGGAGCAGGCGATCTTATTCACGAAGTCGCCGTGTTGATGGAGTTCGGCGGCTCATCGGAAGACCTCGCCCGCACGTGTCATGCGCATCCAACGATGTCCGAAGCCGTTAAAGAGGCGGCATTGGGGGTTGAGAAGCGCTCAATCCATATTTAATCGCTTCGGCTTGCGATAAAACCATCATCGGAATCGGGTTTTCGAACGCGATTCCACTCGCTATGGTTCGGCATCGTTTCGTTGAAGAGGCTCTCCCGATGCTGCATTTCGAATTTATTCCGCCGTTGCAAACGATTGCGCTGTTTTCCCTCGCGTCACTGATCTTGGCGTTGACACCGGGACCGGACATGGCCTTGTTTCTCGCCCGGACGGTTACGGGAGGGCGAAGCGCTGGATTTGCCGCGATGTTGGGCGCGTCGACGGGGCTTATCGTCCATGCGCTATTAGCCGGGCTCGGACTTTCAGCCCTCTTGGCGGCTTCGACAACCGCTTTTTTTATTCTAAAAATCGTCGGTGGACTTTATCTCTTATGGCTAGCCTATGGTGCCATCCGCCACGGATCGGCCTTTAGCGTCGATAGTCATTCCGCCCCGAAACAAACCCTGTTGGCGACCTTCCTGACCGGTCTGGGCATCAATCTGACCAATCCGAAGGTGATTGTCTTCTTTGTTACTTTCCTACCGCAATTTATCGATGCTAATGATCCGGCAGCATCAGGTCAGCTTTTGTTCTTGGGTTTATTTTTCTTGCTGATTGGCATTCCAACCAACGCCGTTGTCATCCTTATTGCCGAACGATTCACCCATTTCATGCAATCATCGCCAAGAGCGATGCGGATATTTGACTACGGCTTTGCAGGCATTGTTACGGCGTTCGCGTTAAAGCTCGTGCTAACACAAGGCCGCTAACGGCCAAGACATGCTCATACAACGCTGAGCGTAATCGTACCAAGTCCATCGATATGCGCCCGCATCGTTTGCCCGCGCTCGACTTTACCGACGCCCTCCGGCGTTCCGGTAAAAATAATATCGCCCGCTTTCAATTCAAAATAGCGCGAAAGAATCGATATTTGCTCTGGCACGGACCACACCATATCGGAAAGGTCGGAGGATTGGCGCGGCTCGTCATCGACCGAAACACTGATCTTTCCTCGCGACACATGCCCTACCGAAGCAACGCGATGCAGCGGACCAATGGGTGCGGAATAATCGGAGCTTTTACCTGTTTCCCAAGGGCGTCGCGTGGCCTTGGCCTCCTCTTGCAAATCACGACGCGTCATATCAAGACCCACCGCATACCCAAATACATGCGATAGCGCATCCGCCTCGGCGATGTCCCGTCCGCCGGATTTCAGCGCTACAACCATCTCCACTTCGTGATGATAGTTTGATGTCATGGGCGGATAAGGATGGTGCACTGTTTCATTTTCGGGACAAAATTGAATCGTATCGACCGCCTTTTGGAAGAAAAACGGCGCTTCCTTGGTGGGGTCTCCGCCCATTTCCCGGGTATGGGCCGCATAATTGCGTCCAATGCAATAAATACGGCGCACGGGAAAGACCGAATTTTCGCCAGCAACAGGAATCGTTGCGCGTGGTTCAATATCGATGGCAAAGGGAGCGGTCATGCGTTCAACTCTTTAAATTTCTTCTCAATGGGTAGAGCTTTAGGCTAAAGATCATAAGAGATTGGCCGAGTAATAGCCGGATTGCAAGTATAACCGCGTGCGCATGGGAGAAAAATATGACCGAGATCAATCCCTATCAGAAGAAAAAGCTCAATCCGCTTGTTCGATTGGCGTTTGATTTTGGGCCACTGCTTGTCTTTTTCATCGGTTATAATATCGGCGATTTTTTTGTAGCAACTGCCGCCTTTATGGTGTCGCTCTTTGCATCAATGGCGCTTTCTTATGGTTTAACGAAACATCTGCCAATCATGTCGATTGTTTCCGGCATCATCGTCGCCGTCTTTGGCGGATTGACGTTGTTTTTGCATGACGAGACATTTTTCCGCATGAAACCAACCTTTATTTATGCGCTGTTTGGCACACTCTTATTGGGCGGATTAATTTTAGGTAGACCCTTAATCGCAACTGTATTGGGAGACGCTGTTGAACTCACCGAAGAAGGCTGGAAAATATTAAGCCTGAGGTGGGGCGTTTTCTTTTTTGTTCTAGCAGCACTGAACGAAGGGGTGAGGTTGAATTTCCCAGATCATTGGGTTCAATTCAAAGTGTTTGGTACGACGGCGCTTACGGTTACTTTTGCGATGCTACAGATGCCCGTCATGATGAAATATGAACGCAAAAAGAAAGAGAGCGAAACCGAGTAAGCCTCAACTGCTTTTCAGTGCTTTCTCAATCGCCGCATTGATCGGCCCTTTGATGGCTTCTTCCGTCAGCGGGCCTACATGCTTATAGACGATCTCACCATTACGATTGACAACGAAGCTTTCAGGGACGCCATAAACGCCCCAGTCAATGGCTGCTCGTCCTTCTGTATCCATCCCAATGCTTTCATAGGGATTACCCAGCGCTCCAAGAAAGCGACGGGCATTATCGGGCTGATCCTTATAGTTGATCCCCATCAAACGAATACGCGCATCGCGCGAGAGTTTTAAGAGCAAAGGATGTTCGTCGCGACACGGCACACACCAAGATGCAAAAATATTAACGATTGTAACACCGCCTTTGAGATCATCATTAGAAAACCCCGGAATAGACGCCGCGCCAAGTGTTGCACCGGGCAGCGCAGGCAGTGAAAATTGCGGCGCGGGATGCCCAATTAACGTAGAGGGCAATACGGAAATAGGCCCGCGCCAAAGGCTGTAGAGAAACAAGATCGTAAGGACGCCAAAAATACCGGCAGGCAGCAGGAAGATGCTTTTTGGGCCTGATTTCGACATACTCATATGTCGTTGCTCCCCGA
>Ga0316217_10004310_pt1 | contig 15503 bp, 7 predicted proteins | sample 1anoAmetaG_FD_203633 | JGI IMG/M metagenome (GOLD analysis project Ga0316217, IMG submission 203633) | Freshwater microbial communities from Trout Bog Lake, Wisconsin, USA - 1anoA | ecosystem: Environmental > Aquatic > Freshwater > Lake > Hypolimnion/Profundal zone | place: USA: Wisconsin... | reverse complement strand
ATTCTGAGCGCACGGGGCCCCAAACGTTCTTCAGTTTGGGGGTGGTAAGCGAGGAATCTGCGGTTGCTTCTCCTTTATTTTTGACGCGAACTTCAGACTCAGGACACGAGTGTGGCGTCCCTGAAGTTCGTATCAAAAGTGTCCTGAGTCTAATGTTCTTAACATAATTGCCGCTGTCATTCTGAGCGCACGGGGCCCCAAACGTTCTTCAGTTTGGGGGTGGTAAGCGAAGAATCTGCGGTTGCTTCTCCTTTATTTTTGACGCGGACTTTAGACTCAGGACACTAGAAGCCGGTCGCGACCAGCCAGGCTTCGGTCAGGTCCAGCGCCGGCTTCTTCTCGGCCAGCAGTTGCGCGTGCGCCAGCTTCACCAGCACATCGGCCTCCACATTCATCGGCGCGCCGACGGCCAGCGTGTGCAGGTTCGTCCGCCAGTAGGTCAACGGAAGAATCGCGATGGTAATGATCCCGTCGTAATAGTCGGCGATGGTCAGGCTGATTCCTTCCACGGCGACCGAGCCTTTGTGAACCATCCACGGGCGCACATTTTCCGGCGCCTTGACCTTCAGAGTCCAGTCGGTGGTTTCCTTGTTGAACTCCGGACTCTCCGGCGAGATCACGGGTTCAAGAGAGTGGAGTTCCCCGCAGCCGTCTACGTGGCCCTGGACGATGTGGCCGCCCAGCGGACTTCCGGTCGCGGTGGGAAGTTCCAGGTTGACCTTGGCGCCGGGCCGCAGAGCGCCGAGCGAGGTGCGGTCCAGCGTCTCCTGCGCCAGGTCGGCGTGAAACAGCGTGGGGTCCACGTCGAGCGCGGTGAGGCAGACGCCGGAGACGCCCAGCGAGTCGCCCTCGCGCAGGCGGCCGGCCAGGCCCTTGGCTTCAACCGTGATGCGGCGGACGCCGCCCGTTTCCTTGAGGCTGACCAGCGTGCCGGTCTGTTCGATGATTCCGGTAAACATGGTTCCATTCTAAGGGAACAGGGACTAACGAGTCCCTTAGTCCCTGGTCCCTCAGTCCCTCAGTCCCTAGTCCCTCAGTCCCTTAGTCCCTCAGTCCCTCAGTCCCTTAGTCCCTAGTCCCTCAGTCCCTAGTCCCTCAGTCCCTCAGTCCCTTAGTCCCTCAGTCCCTCAGTCCCTTAGTCCCTTAGTCCCTTAGTCCCTTAGTCCCTCAGTCCCTCAGTCCCTTAGTCCCTAGTCCCTCAGTCCCTAGTCCCTTAGTCCCTCAGTCCCTAGTTCCCCCAACCCGCGGCGCTCTCCACAGTCAGCGTAAACGCAGGAAAAAGATGCATATTAGCCCCTTTTTGACCGCTTTTTACCCGTATTTAAGCCCTTTTTGACGCCTCGCCGGGAACGTTTATACAACCCTTCGCTCTGATCCGGAACCTTGCTGGCGGACTTTCCGCCAAATCCAGAACCCTGAAGGGTTAACCCCTCCGCGAGATGCAACCATCCAGACGAACATTAGCGCAAAATCGCAACCCTATAAGCGAACATTCAGCCCATTTGACGAACCCTATAAGCGAGCATTTACCCCCTCGCCGGCCCCTGAAAACTGACCACTGACCCCTGATCACTGCTTCTCGTCCCACGGGTCCTTGAGCAGGGAACAGAGGCCGAGATCGTTGCCGTAGCGCTCGACTTCAACCTGGGCCATGTGGATGGCGCTGGCCATGCCGCGGAAGGCGGGAACGGCGTCGGAACCCATGATCTGCGGGGAGACGAAGAGGTGAATGCGGTCAACCAGGCCGCCGGCCAGCAGGGCCGTGTTCAGGCGCGTGCCGGTCTCGGTCAAGAGGGTCAGAATGCCCTCTTCGCCCAGCTTGTTGAGCACCTGGGCCAGCGGGACACGCCCAGCCTCCGCCGGCAGCACTTCAACGCGGACCCCGCGGGTGCGGAGCTCGCCGATGCGGCTCTCGTCCTTTGAGACCGTGAACACCACCACGTCGTTGTGCGCCGTGGCCACCAGCTTGGAGTCCAGTGGCATGCGCAGGGCGGAGTCGAGGATGAGGCGCTGCAGGGGGCGGCGGCGGCGCAGGCCGCTGCGGTCGGTGAGCATGGGGTCGTCGGCCAGCACCGTGTCCACGCCCACCACGACGGCATCGGCCTGCCAGCGGAGGGGTTGGACGGCGGCGCGGGCGGCTTCGCTGGTGATCCAATAGGGTTCGCGGGGCGCGTGCAAGCCGGCGGGCGGGGCGATGCGGCCGTCGAGCGTCATGGCGACCTTCATCAGCACCAGCGGTCGTTTGTGCCGGCTCCAGCGGGCAAAACCTTCATTGAGGCGGCGGGCTTCGGCTTCGCACACGCCCACGGTGGTTTGCAGGCCGGCCGCACGCAGGCGGTCCAGGCCGTGGCCGGCTACGGAGGGATTTGGGTCGATGGTGGCGGCGACGACGCGGCTGATGCCGGCGGCGATGAGGGCTTCCGTGCAGGGCCCGGTGCGTCCGGTGTGGTTGCAGGGCTCCAGGGTTACGTAGGCCGTGCCGCCGCGGGCGCGACTGCCGGCCGCTTTCAGCGCGGCCACTTCGGCGTGGTCCAGCAGGTCGTATTCGTGCCAGCCCTCGCCGGCTACCTGGCCTGCGGCGTCGAGAAGGACGCAGCCGACGGCGGGGTTGGGCGAGGTGAGGGCGATGCCGCGGCGGGCCAGCTCGAGGGCGCGGTGCATCCAGTAGGCGTCTTGATCGGGCACTTGATCCAAAGCGTTCCTCTTACTCCAGCAGCGAGTCTACAAAGGCGGAGGGTGAAAACTCCAGCAGGTCGCTCATCTGCTCGCCGACGCCGACGAAGCGGACGGGCAGGTCGAGTTCGCGGGCGATGGCGACGGCGATGCCGCCCTTGGCCGTGCCGTCGAGCTTGGTGAGGACGATGCCGGTGACGCCGGCGGCCTGGATAAAGAGGCGCGCCTGCTGCAGGCCATTCTGGCCGGTGGTGGCGTCCATGACCAGCAGGACTTCATGCGGCGCGCCGGGAACCAGGCGGGCGGCGGTGCGGCGCATCTTGTCCAGCTCGTCCATGAGTCCGGTCTTGGTGTGGAGGCGGCCGGCGGTGTCCACGTAGAGGTCGTCGATGCCGCGGGCCTTGGCGGCGGAGATGGCGTCGTAGAGGACCGCGGCGGGGTCGCCTCCGTGGCGGGTCTTGATCATCTCCACGCCGGAGCGGGAAGCCCAGACTTCAAGCTGCTCGATGGCGGCGGCGCGGAAGGTGTCTGCGGCGCAGAGCAGGACGGTGCGCCCCTGGGCGCGGCTCCAGGCGGCGAGCTTGCCGCTGGTGGTGGTTTTACCGGTGCCGTTGACGCCGACCAGAAAAATGATGTTGGGTGGCGCATCGGGCGTGGGGACGGGACGCTGCGGGGCCTGGAGGATGGCGAGCAACTGCTCTTTGAGCAGGGCGCGGAGCTCGTCGCCGCCGGAGATCGACTGGTGGCGGGCGCGGTCGCGGAGGGCTTCGAGAATGGTGGTGGTGGTCTCAACGCCGAGGTCGCTGGTGAGCAGCGCGGATTCCAGGTCTTCGAGGGCGCTTTCGTCGACGACGCGGGTAAGGGAGACGATGTCGTCGATTTTGGAGGAGAAGGACTCGCGGGTGCGCGCGACCGCCTGCTTCATGCGGCTGAAAAAGCCGGGGCCCCCAGCAACGGGTCCTTGTTGCTGGGGTGGTAAGCCGGATGGGGGGGCTTGGTCTATCGTCTTGTCCGTGTCTTGATCAGCTCCGCCGGGCGCGTGCTCCGGAGTCTCTTTTTTACCGCCAAAAAACTTCATCATTGGCTTCAAGTCTAGAGCATGAACAGGGGCGGGGGCGAATGGGGCGAAGGGATAGGCGAGGCTGTTGTGTTTCTGCCCGGCCCTCCGGGGCGGGCGGGTGTTGGAGGATTGAGGTCCCAGGGTTTCGCTGCGCTTCACCCTGGGCTATTTTCGTTTTCTCCCTACGGGAGAAATGGCTTGAGCGCGTATACAACGGGAGCAACGGCTGCCGCACCGGGGCATGGGATGGGTTGGGGCGAGCGGCGTTCCAGATCGGGAAATGAGTTTTGTCCAGATAGCCGGTTATTCGACCGGAACTAATTCAGTGAGTTGATTCCGGGGGCCAATCAGGGACGACACGGGGGTGCTGGACCCTCTTCACCCTGACCGCTTGTGCCGCTCCGGCCGTGTACTTCTCCGCTGGACAGACGGTGAAATCCGCAAATAATGCTGGCTGTCGATCTCCGCTGACGCAATCGAAGTATCGGCAGACAAGATCAACAGATTCCTTGTCCACCGGGGAAAACACGTGATGAGTTCCTATGTGCCAAATGGAAAAGAACCCGTCTCCCCGGTACCAGACCGCTCTCCCGTGAATTTGGAAGCAAGGCTGGGCCTGGGCGATGGGCGATAGGGCTGCAAGCAGCAAGAAATGGAGAGGAATAAATCGCATTGGTTTGAACAAGCGAGCTTAGCACAAATGCGTTGTTCTGCAGCGTCATTCGGACGGGAGATGAGGCAGGATTGCGGTTTCGGGCGGTTGGTCGGCTAATCGTCAGTTACTTTGCTGTGCGTATCCCATCCTTCGCGAAGAGCGCAAAGGATGGGAGGCGCGGCGCTGCTTTTTACGGGATGGTGTTGGTGTTGTTGGGGCCGAAGCGGATGGGGACTACGCCCATCTGGCCGGCGGGCTGGTTGCCCCAGCAGGCCAGCTTGACGCCGAAGCCGAGGAAGCAGACCAGGATGGCGCCGAGGAAGCCGAGGAGGATGACTTTGCGGTTCCAGGGGGCGTAGGGGCGGTCCGCGATGCTTTGGGTGGCGATGGCAGGGCGGGCGATGCAGGCGTAGAAGAGAAGCACCGAGCAGAAGGTGGCGTTGAGGCAGATGAACCACTCGGTGACCAGGCGGATGGGCGTGAAGCGGGGCAGCACGAAGGTGAAGTTCATGGCCACGATGGACCATAAAAATACCAGGTAGAAGATCTGGCCCTTGCCCATCCAGTCGGACGGGATCATCGGGAGCGGGTGACGCCGGTGCAGGATGAGCAGCAGCACGAGGCCGACGCCCATGGCCAGGGCGACGACCTCAAGCCAGCCGATGAATCCCTGGGAGGGCACGAGATAGCCGGAGATGACGATGCCGTAGAGGGCGGACTGGAGATTTTTGACTTCGCCGACCCACTCGTGGGGGCCGTAGCGGAAGTTGACGTAGGGCAGCAGCCATAGAACGAAGACGACGCTGAACAACTCGGTCCAGCGGCGGAGGGGTGGAGCGCCGGCGACAGGAGGATCGTCGGTGACGGCGGGGGCGCGGGGAATGAGCAGCGCGAATACGATGGCCAGGGCGATGCCGAGGAAGAAGCCCTGGGTCTGCTCCATGATGCTGTGCCAGTTGGTGGTGAATCCGCTGGCCATGACAAGGATTTTGACGGTGGTTCCGAGGGCGAAGCCGATGCCGCCGAGGAAGCCCGCGCCGAGGGTGGCAAAGCCGATGCCGCCGAGACGTTTTTGCCAGCAGGCGGCGAGGATGCCGCAGACCAGGCCCACGCAGGAGGCCCAGGTGTCAGAGCGCGGCGGGTTCAAGTGCAGTTGCAGCGCCGTGACGAGGAGGAGATAGCCGGCCCACCAGCCGATGGACATGTAGAGGATCATCAGCGTGCCGATGCCCCAGTATTTACGGCGGAAGACGTAAAAGGCGAGAGCGACCAGGGCGGCGAGGATGGCGTGGGTGCCGTAGCCGATGAAGAAGCGTGGCCAGTCTTCAGCGTCGGCGCCCCAGAAGAGGCTGCAACAGAAGCTCTGCACATACCAGGCGGCGAAGACGGCGCAGATGGGAACGAAGAATTTGGTGAGCTCGTCGCGGCTGAGGAAGGCGGGCAGGGCGATGCCGGCGCCGGCGGGAGCGGCCCAGAGGAAGCCGATGACAAAGATGGTGCCGAAACCGTAGAGGGAGGTAGCGGGATCGGAGGAATGCGACAGGCTAATGTTCTTCATGTAAGACATGCTGCCGCCGAAGGCGAAGCCGATGGCTCCGAGGCAGGCGAAGAAGGGGATGCGGCGGCGCCAGTCTGCGCGGCCGCTCAGGAGGGCGATGACCATGCCGCCGATGGCGCCGGCGAGGGCGGCTCCGTACTCATGGCCGAACTGGCCGCGAATGCCCCAGCCGATGGAAACCGAAAGGCCGGTGAGCAGGATGAACATCCAGAGGTGCGATTTGGAGGGTGCAGGATTCATCCCCGCAAAATAGCGGAGCGCGCGTAGAGGAGTCCAGCGGAAAGTGCGTTGAATCTATAAGATCTGTCATGGCAGGTTGGGGTGGGGTGGGCAGGAGGGATGAATGGCTGCGGGACAATGTTTGTTATTGGTTCAAGTGGCTCGAAAGGACTCCCTCTGGGGCTAAAGCCCACGCATATGGAGTTGCATGGATGTACGGGCTAAAGCCCGTACCCTTCACACTGAAGCCCGCACTCATCAAAGCTGCTCAACACTCGTGGTGAAAATGCCCTGCCAGGTAACAAGCGTGGACGGGGACGTCCACGCTACAGCCGGCCGGGAGGCCGGCGGTCCGGTTTCATGGTGCGCCTTCCATTCAACGCCGCCTGACGACATTTCGGCCCCGGGGCAGGCTCGTTCAGTGGGAATGGGTCCACGGCAGCGGCTGACTCCGATATTCTTGATAAAAGGCCGCTTCCCTTGATTCAATCTGCGGCCCTGCGACCTTAACCGTGGTGGCTGGCCGGATTGCCCGGACTGGCCACGCAGAAAACCAGCAAGGAAAAAATGACCCAAGAACTTCAGCATCCTCTCCGCAAGCTCCTTGAGAGCCGTATCGCGATCATCGACGGAGCGATGGGCACCACCATCCGCACGTACGGGATGAAGGAAGCCGACATTCGCGGAGAGCGCTTCAGGAACTCGACCAAGGACCTCGTGAACAACGGCGATCTGTTTTCGCTGACGCAGCCGGCGATGATCACCGGCATTCACCGCAGATTTCTGGAGGCCGGGGCGGACATCATCGAGACCAACACCTTCGGCGCGACCAGCATTACGCAGAGCGAGTTCTTTGTGGACGACCCCCGGGAGCATGGGGGGCGGAAGGATCCGGAGTTTTACCAGAAGGTGATCGACGATGAGTTTCTAAACAGCCTGGCGTGGGACATTAATGTGCAGTCGGCGCGGCAGTGCCGCGAGGTTGCGGACCGCGTGGCGAATGAGACGGGGCGGCAGCGGTTTGTGGCCGGAGCGATGGGGCCGCTGACCGTGTCGCTGTCAAATTCCCCCGATGCGGAGGATGCGGGCTTCCGGGTGGTGACCTTTGACCAGGTGAAGGCGGCGTACAAGCATGAGGCGCGGGCGCTGATTGCCGGAGGCGTGGACACGCTGCTGGTGGAGACGATCTTTGACTCGCTGAATGCGAAGGCGGCGCTGGTGGGTATCCGCGAGGTGTTCGACGAGGACGGGCTGACGGCGCAGGGCAGGGAACTGCCGGTGATGATCTCTGCGGCGGTGGGCCGGGGCGGCGAGACCATGATTTCCGCGCAGACGATCGAGGCGTTCTGGACGGCGGTGGAGCATGTGAAGCCGCTGTCGGTGGGGCTGAACTGCTCTCTGGGGCCGGACCTGATGTTTCCGTTTCTGGAGGAACTTGCGGAGAAAGCGGACGCGGCCATTTCGTGCTATCCGAATGCGGGATTGCCGAATCCAATGGCGGTGACGGGGTTCGACCTGGGTCCGGAGGACATGGCCCGTTCCCTGAGCGACTTTGCGCGGGCAGGGCTGATCAATATTGCCGGCGGGTGCTGCGGCAACACGCCGGAGCACATTGCGGCGATTGCCAAGGCGCTTGCGGAATTGCCTCCGCGGAAACTGAAGGGACGCGATGAAGCCAGATAACGCACGCATGACAGAAGACGAAAATCCCGAAGAGATTGAGACGCGTCCATTGCGGCTGTCGGGATCGCAGCCCTTCACGCAGCAGCCCGGCGTTTTCATCCTGGTTGGGGAGCGGACCAACGTGTCCGGTTCGCCCAAGTTTGCCAGGCTGATCAAGCAGGACAAGTACGAAGAAGCGGTGAGCGTGGCCCGGCAGCAGGTGGAGAACGGGGCCAATGTGCTGGACATCTGCATGGACGAGGGGATGATTGACGGCGTGGCGGCGATGACGCGCTATCTGCATCTGCTGGCCAGCGAGCCGGAAGTGGCCAAAGTTCCGTTCATGATCGACTCCTCAAAGTGGGAGGTGATTGAGGCGGGGTTGAAATGCGTGCAGGGCAAGGGCATTGTGAACTCCATCTCTTTGAAGGAAGGCGAAGAAAAGTTTCGCGCGAACGCGGCGGCGGTGCTGAAATACGGCGCGGCGGCGGTGGTGATGGCCTTTGACGAAGAGGGGCAGGCCGCAACCTACGAAGACCGGATCCGCATCTGCGCGCGGGCCTACCGCATTCTTGTGGACGAGGTGGGATTTCCGCCGGAAGACATTATCTTCGATCCGAATATTCTGACCGTGGCGACCGGCATGGAGGAGCACAACAACTATGCCGTGGACTTTATCAACACGACGCGCTGGATCAAGGCCAACCTGCCGCACGCGAAGGTGAGCGGCGGGGTTTCAAATATTTCGTTCAGCTTCCGCGGCAACAACAAGGTCCGCGAGGCCATGCACGCAGCGTTTCTGTATCACGCGATTGCGGCGGGCATGGACATGGGCATTGTGAACGTAGGGATGCTGGAGGTGTACGAAGAGATTGAGCCGGAGCTGAAGGAACTGGTGGAGGACGTGCTGCTGAACCGGCGCCCCGACGCGACGGAACGGCTGGTGAAGCATGGCGAAACGCTGAAAGGCGCGAGCACGGACGAGGTGAGCGAGAAGAAGGCCGAGGCATGGCGCGACGGGGCCGTGGAAGAGCGGCTTTCGCACGCGCTGGTGAAGGGGATCGACGAATACATCGAGCTGGACGCCGAGGAGGCGCGCGTGAAGCTGGGGCGGCCGCTGGCGGTGATTGAAGGCCCGCTGATGGACGGCATGAGCGTGGTGGGCGACCTGTTCGGAGCGGGAAAGATGTTTTTGCCGCAAGTGGTGAAATCGGCGCGGGTGATGAAGAAAGCGGTGGCGCACCTGACGCCGTACATGGAAGCCGAGAAGGCGCAAATGGCGGCGGCCGGCCAGGAGGTCAGGGCGCAGGGCAAGATTGTTCTGGCCACAGTGAAGGGAGACGTGCACGATATCGGCAAGAATATTGTGGGCGTGGTGCTGGCCTGCAACAACTACGACGTGGTTGACATGGGCGTGATGGTCAGCTGCGAAAAGATTCTGGAGCGGGCCAAAGCGGAGAAGGCTGACATTATCGGACTGAGCGGGCTGATTACCCCGTCGCTGGACGAGATGGTGCATGTGGCTCGCGAGATGGAGCGCCAGGGATTCAAGCTGCCGCTGCTGATTGGCGGGGCCACCACGAGCCGGCTGCATACGGCGGTGAAGATCGCTTCGCACTACAGCCAGCCGGTGGTGCACGTGCTGGACGCCAGCCGCGCGGTGCCGGTGGTTACCAGCCTGCTGAGCGAAGAGGGCAAGGCCGAGTTTGTGGAGCAGCATCGCGCTGAAACCGAGGCGCTGCGCAAAGCCTACTCTGCGCCGCACCGTCAGCTTGTTCCATTGGAGACGGCGCGGGCACGGCGGACGCCGATCGAGTGGGACGCGAAGGATGTGCCCCAGCCGGAGTTTACCGGCGTGCGCGTGCTGGACAATTTTCCGTTGGCCACGCTGCGCGAGTTCATTGACTGGACGCCGTTCTTCCACGCATGGGAGCTGAAGGGGGTTTATCCGCGCATTCTGGACGACAAGGAACAAGGCGAGCAGGCGCGCGTGATCTTCAAGGAAGCCAATGCGCTGTTGGACCGGATCATTGCGGAGAATCTGCTGACGGCGCGCGGCGTGTACGGTTTTTTCCCGGCCTCCGCCGTGGGCGACGATGTGGAGTTGTACACGGACGGGACGCGCACGAAAACGCTGGAGCAATTTCATTTTCTGCGGCAGCAGGCGAACCGGGAGGGCAGCGAGCCCTGCCGGTCGCTGGCCGATTTTATCGCGCCCAGGGAAGCGAGGCTCGGCGATCACATGGGCGCGTTCGCGGTAACCAGCGGGATTGGCCTCAAGGCACTGTGCGAAGGTTTCAGGGCCAGGCACGACGACTACAACGCGATCATGGCGGAGGCGATTGCCGACCGGCTGGCCGAGGCATTTGCCGAATGCCTGCACAAACGGGTGCGGGACGAGTGGGGCTACGGCCGCGCGGAAAACCTGAGCAACGCGGATTGCATTCAGGAGAAATATCGCGGCATCCGGCCCGCGGCGGGTTACCCGGCCTGCCCGGATCATACGGAGAAAGGCACGCTGTGGCGGCTGCTGAACGTCGAGGCGAACACCGGAATGCTGCTGACCGAGTCGTATGCGATGTGGCCCGGTTCGAGCGTGAGCGGGCTCTATTTTGCGCACCCGGAATCGCGTTATTTCAGTTTGGGCAAGATTGGCCGGGACCAGGTTGCGGACTATGCCGGGCGCAAGGGAATGACGGTGGCCGAGGCCGAGCGCTGGCTGGGGCCAAACCTGAATTACGACGCAGCGGGATAAGTGGGCAGGGCCGGCGGGAAATGATTGCCAGGTTTTCGCAGCTTTGGGAAGGAAACATCCAATTCGGACTGAATTGGAAATTTCTTCAGCGAGCTTTGCAGAGAATTAACTCCGTTTGTGCAACATTGGAATCAAGGCAATCAGGAAACATGTGTGGCCTCCTCGAACGGCCGGGGCGCAGCAGCTTTTTAGGCAGCAGCGCTCCCGGCCGTTCATTTTTTGCCTATGCCTTTCATTGAGCCGCACTCCTGCCGGCGCGTTCCCGCATCAATTCCGTGTCAATAGGAACGACATTCTCTTTTCTGGCAATGAGAGATATAACTTCAAGGAAAGGGACGAGGTGCTGGGGAATCCTGTCGTTGCCGGCGGATGCGCATTAGTTAAGGCTTATGCTGCTGCCAGCCGGAAGTTATGCCCGGATGTTTGGGGTGCGGTGCTGCGTGCAACTGCCCAACGATTCTTGCAGCCCGGTGCGTTCCGTGTTACCTTCTTATCGATCTTTCAAAGCGCCCGAGGTGTGCACGATTGCCTTGTTCCTGCAAGCGGTCCGCAGTGTGTTTTGCGGTTGAGGCACTTTTACTTTTTACGGCTTTCATTCCAGCCTGCTCAGCCAGTGACAACAAACCGGAAGAGACTCGCTTTGCGCCCGATGCGGCCGCCTTGTATCAGCGCGTGTCGCAGGTACCCTCAACGGCGGGCGCCGATGTGCTCTTCCTCGATAATGAAGAGACGGTTGTATTCGATGCGGGAGGACGGGCCGTCCGCACACGGTATTTTCTTTACAAGGTGCTGACGCAGAAGGGCGCCGAGGGCTGGGGCGATATATCTATTAGCTGGCAGCCCTGGCACGAGGATCACCCCATATTGCGCGCGCGCGTGATTACCGCGGACAGCGTGGTTCACGATCTCGATGCAAAAACCATCACGGATGCCCCGGAAAAAGAGAGTGAGGATCATGTCTTCAGCGATCGCCGCGTGCTGAGGGCTCCGCTTCCTGCTGTCGTCCCCGGATCGCTCGTCGAAGAAGAGCTGGTCTCTACCGAGAGCGCTCCCTTTTTCGGAGCCGGTACCGTGGAGCGGTTTTACTTCGGTTCGTCCGTTCCGGTGCAACATACTCGCCTGGTACTGGATGCCCCCGCGTCCCTTCCGCTTCGTTACGATCTCCATTTACTTCCCGATTTGAAGCCGCAGCGAAGCGAGACCGAGGGCCGGGTGCGCATCACCTTCGACAACGGGCCGATGGAGACGCCCGACGACGCCGAGGCTGAACTGCCCAACGATTTGCCTGCGTATCCCAGTATTACTTTTTCCAGCGGAGACTCGTGGCGGCAGGTAGCCGAGGAATATGGAAAGATCGTCGACAAACAGATAGCGGGTGCGGAACTGAAGCCTCTCATCGGCAAGCTGATTGCGGGGAAAAAGACCCGTGACGAGAAATCTGCCGCGATCCTCGCGTACCTGAACCGGGAAGTCCGTTATACCGGAGTCGAATTTGGCGAGTCTGCCCTGGTGCCGCAAATCCCCAGCCAGACTCTGGTCCGCAAGTACGGCGACTGCAAAGACAAAGCCTCCTTGCTGGTGGCGATGTTGCGCGCTGCGAATGTGCCCGCATACATCGCCCTTCTCAACGCAGGGAGCCGGGAAGAGGTTGCTGCAGATCTTCCCGGCATGGGCATGTTCGATCACGCGATTGTTTATGTTCCCGGCACCCCGGATCTCTGGATCGACGCTACCGATGAATATGCCAGGCTTGGAGAAGTTCCTGGCGGCGATCAAGGACGTCTGGCGCTGGTTGCGCGGCCAGGCAGTGCCGATCTGGTGCATGTTCCGGTCAGTTCATCGGCGGACAACCTGATTGTTGAGAAACGGGAAGTCTATCTTGCAGAAAACGGTCCGGCTCGGATTATCGAAACTTCAGAGCCGCACGGCAGCAGTGAATCCATGTACCGGCGGGACTTTGCTGACAAAGACAGCAAGACTGTCAAGGACGAACTGACGAACTATGTCAAAGCGCAATATCTGGCGGAGAAGCTCGACCGGATCGATCGATCAGAGCCCACCGACTTCTCGAAGCAGTTTCAACTGGTACTTGAGAGCGATCGTGCTCGCCGTGGGTTTACCGACCTCAACGTAGGCGTAGCTGCCATCCGCTTTGAAGGCTTATTCAGCCGTCTTCCGTCCGACCTTCGGCAAGCCGAAAAAGAGGAGGATAGCAAAGCCGACAAAGACAGCGGACAAAAGCCCAGGAAGAAACGTACCGCCGATTATCAACTTCCGCAAGCGTTTGTCACCGAGTGGCGCTATAGCATCGTGCCCCCGGCAGGTTTCAGACCCAAGCCGCTGCCTTCAAACGCGCAGCTCGCCCTTGGCCCGGGCACTCTCAGCGAGGAGTTTGCATCGGGCAAGGATGGAGTGGTGAACGCGACCTTGCGATTCGACACCGTGAAACGCCGGATGACGGCTTCCGAAGCCAGCGAGCTACGCGCCAAAGTTGTCCAACTGATGGCCGGGGAGCCCATTCTGATTTATTTTGAGCCGGTCGGCCTGACGCTGGTCAGCCAGGGCAAGGTTCGCGAGGCGCTGCAGTCCTATCGTGAGTTGATCGCGCTTCACCCCCAAGAGGCGGTTCACCATCTGCAGATTGCGACGGTCCTTATGGACGCAGGGTTGGGCGAGACAGCTCGAGCCGAGGCTCAGACCGCGGTCAAATTGGAACCGAATTCAGCGATGGCGAACAAGGCGCTCGCGGAGATTCTCGAATACGATCTGGTTGGACGCAGGTTTCGTCCCGGCAGCGACTACGCAGGCGCGGAAGCAGCCTATCGGGCCGCCGAAAAACTCGATCCCGACGACAAGGAGACGGTTGCCAACCTCGCCATTCTTCTTGAGTACAACCGCTGGGGATTGCGTTATGGACCCGGGGCCAAGCTGAAGGAAGCCGTGGCCGAGTACCGCAAGCTCACGACCGAGAAACTGGCGGAACTGGGACTGCAGAACAACACTGTCTTCGCGTTGTTCTATGCAGGCGAATTCTCCGAAGCTCTGAAAGAAGCACAGACCTTGAATCCCCAGCCGAACGCCTTGATCGTTGCCTGCGAGGCCGCCCTGAGCGGGTCAGGAGCCGCCCTGGCTGAAGCCAGAAAACGCACGAGCGGGGACGAACAATTCAAACAGGCGGCGAAAGCCGCCGGGGACTTGCTGGTGGATCTTCGCAAGTACGCTCTTGCCGCCGATCTGGAGGAGGCGGGCGCATCTGGAGCCAATGCTTCCGATACGGCGGCCGATGCTGCCTTGTATCGCAAAACCCGGCCTTACGAGCAGATCGTTTTCGGCGACGATCCGGCAGGCGCCGCGATGCGCTTCGAGTTGTTGACCGACGATACGGATCTGTCCCTGGAAAAGTTGAGCCTGATCAGCAGCCGCAACGGCAAGACAGCATTGGCTACCGATGACGTGCGCGACCGGCTTGTCAAGGGCGAAAAGGGTATAGAAAGCGCCAAGGCTCGCAAGGGTCAGTTTGCCGAAGTCGGGATCGATCTCTCCCTTACCAGGGCGCAACCCAAGGTCGAAGGGAAGGATGCGACCGGCTACAAGGTTACGCTCTGGCCTTCTGCCGACTACAAGAGCGCCACCTATGTCGTCAAAGAAGACGGCCACTACAAGGTACTGGGCACGACCCGGTATCCAGCGGCGATCGGCATGGAAGTTCTGAACCGTTTAACCGCCAACGATCTGACCGGGGCACGCGTGCTTCTGGACTGGGTGCGGGAAGATTGGCATCTTGCCGGTGGTGACGATCCGCTCGCGGGCGACCCGTTTCCACGCTTCTGGGCGAGGGGCAAAGAGGCGGATGTCATTACGATGAAGCTGGCAGCCGCCGCGATTCTGGTGAAGTACAAAGAGACGGCGGCGCAGGGAGTTGCCACTCTGGAAGGAGCAAGGGACACCGCCCGCAATGACACGGAGAAGCTGAACATCCTGCTCGCATTGCAGTTGGGCTATGACCGCCTGGAGGCGTTCGACAAGGCTCTCGCCGTTTGCGAAGGCCTGGCAAAACAATACCCGGAGTCAAGCTGGGAATTTCGATCCCAGGAGTATTTATCAGCGGAATTAGGCCGCTATGACGAGGCGGATCGGCTCGCCAATGACCGTCTGAAACGGATTCCTGCGGATCTCGATGCGATGCGCGCACTGGTCGCGAATGCAATATACCGAGGCGACTATGTGAGAGCTCATGCACTTTACCGGAACATTCTGGACGCAGGGGTAGCCAAGCCAATGGATCTGAACGGCAGCGCCTGGGGGGCGCTGTTTACAGGTAAGGTGGAACCCAACGATATCGAAAGCGCTCTAAAAAGTGCACAGTTGAGCGATAACAGTCCCGCCGTTCTGCACACTTTGGGTTGCCTTTATGCTGAGGTTGGAAAGACGAAAGAGGCGCGGGAGGTGCTTGTTCAGGGCATGGACTCGCTGGATCTGGATGAGCCCGACACTGACTATTGGTACGCGTTCGGGCGCATCGCCGAGCAATACGGGGAGCGCGATGCTGCACGAGCCGACTATGCGCGCGTGACGAAGCCGAAGACGGCAATCGAAATCCCCAACTCGTCCTATTACCTGGCGCAAGTCCGGCTGCAGGCTATGCGCGGGGACAAGCAGTGACAGGGCCGGCAAACCCTACGCGGCAGCGTGCAAACAGGACGGTGATTCGCACGCGACTGCGTCATCAGGCGGACCAGAGGGCGTGTACCGAGTCCAGTTAACGTTATTGACGAAGGCTCTCCCGGTGGGGAGCCTTCTCATATGACTGCCTGGTTACAGGCCGAACAAAGTATTTGCACGGTATTCGCAGCAGGTTGACCGTCCTTTGACAATGCGGGACGGATACTGTTGCCGTGATCCCACATACCCGGCAGAAAGT
>Ga0316217_10004309_pt1 | contig 15507 bp, 16 predicted proteins | sample 1anoAmetaG_FD_203633 | JGI IMG/M metagenome (GOLD analysis project Ga0316217, IMG submission 203633) | Freshwater microbial communities from Trout Bog Lake, Wisconsin, USA - 1anoA | ecosystem: Environmental > Aquatic > Freshwater > Lake > Hypolimnion/Profundal zone | place: USA: Wisconsin... | reverse complement strand
ACCCCAACCCCTAGTATATCATATCTACATTTTTTATTCAATTCGCTTCCATATTTACTAAGGGTTATCATATATCGCATATGCAAGATCATTGTTGAGCAAGGAGATTGGCTCTGGCTCTGAACAATCCGCAGGCAGACTGGACTGGGCACAAGGAAGGATCTTCAAGATTGCAGTAGCTGGGGAGTGCGAAGATGCTGTCAGCGAAGGGAATAGTTTGATTTTGGAAAGAGTTAGTGTTGAAATCAGTGATGTGATCTTAGTTCTATTGAATCCTGCGCGGGATCTTGTTTTTCACGCCTGCCCAGAAGAAGTTGTCCCCAAAATCACCTAAATCAATAGATTGTTACCCTTCTTGGACCATTTATCATATGCGATATTCAATAGAACTTCTTAGCCCAAGTATTAGGCATCGTAAAGCCAGTCAGGCCGGAGAATGCCACAGCCGTGTTCGGCATCGCAGCAGAGGCAGCATTGAGTTGTTTTTGGGAAGATCACCCAGCGTTTGTTATCTACTGTGTATTGCTGGCAGGGAGTGGTTTGGTTGGGTGTTACTGTTCCGCAGATTATGTCATATCTTCCGTTGGTGCGGTCCACTCTCTCACGATTATTAAGAGGGTCATAGAAAAACTGGCCATTGATACTGTATCTTGTCTTATTAACGAAGAAAGCCTAGTCGAAGTTGATTGAGTAGGCATAGTCGTAGACAGGAGCTTCCTTGGCAACCACAGCCAACACCAACACTAAGATGAAAAGGATGGATTTCATCGAACCAACCATTAAATTATAATAAATCTACTTTTAAGCTTTTACAATAGCGATTGGGGTCAAAAGAATATTCAAATCAAAGGGAAAACTTGCTCATGGCATGCGGACCTATTTCTACAATAGTACTGCGATGCACTCGCTTCATCCCCACTCCCTTCCGCATTCCTTCATCATCGGAATCGAAGCAATGGTACTCATCTCCGTTTATTTGGCGGATATAACTTGCGTCCTCCAGGGATTAGAAAAGGGGACCTTTTACACTCTAGTTGTCTTCCTCATTGCTTTCCTAGGCCAAACTGCCATTGTGAACAGAAGCTGAGCCACTTGTGTAAAACCAGGAGTCTCTCAAGCAGTCAAGGGCTGAGGGTCTTTCCTTTGGATCTTTCTTGAGCATCTTGGTAATAAGCTGCTTGAGGACTGGAGAATATTGGTCGAAAACAAGAGGAAAGGTGAGTTCGGCTGTCATGATGTTGTCAATGGTCTTGCTGTGGTATTCAGATTCGAAGGGAGTGTGGCCAGTGATCATTTTGTAGATCATGATGCCAGTGGACCAAACATCAACCTTCTCAGTGTAGCCTCCACCCATAAACATCTAGGGAGCTCTGTAGTAAAGGGTTCCAGTGATGGTGAGCATTTCAAATTTGGCGTTTCTTCTGCGATGTTTCCTGCAAATGCCATAGTCTATCAGTTTCAGCTTTTTGCTGATAGGGTTGTAAAGGACGTTTTCGGGCTTGATGTCTCGGTGACTGACTGCACGTTGATGGAGATAGAAAAGGGTCTAAAGCAGCTGCTGAATGATCTATCTGAGTTGGTGTTAGGTTTTGATGACAACCCTAGCCAGGTTGGGAGCATTAAAGAGTTCCATCACCAGCCAGCAGGCGTGTTTCTTGATATCCAGGTAAAGGGCTTCATATTTGACGATGTTGCGGTGATTGAGACCTTTCATGAGCACAAAGTTGCTCAGAATTTGAGGGATATGCTCATCATCGAACACGAAAGATTTGACAGCGTACTCCATGCCACTGCGTTTCTTCAAGCAGCGGTGGACCACACCATCAGTACCCTCACCCAACTTGCATATCATTTCATACTTTTCAGTAAAGATCTAGGCATGCTAGTAAGAAATCTTAGTTTCTTCACACTCAAGGCTGACCCCGTCGCTTGAGCCGTTTTAGGAAAGATTCTACAACTGTTGGCCCAGCCTTTTCTGGACCAAGGTTTTGTTTGTGCTAATTAGGGCAAAGTCTTTCAGTGAGTTTCTGATGCCATCCATGCGACTTTTACGATGGGCGGAGGCTGAGTGATTGGCAGGTTTCTTGAGATGCTTGTCAGTTAGCATGTTGCGTTTAGTGAGCTCAATTAATTAATCATTATTTTTGAGTAGGAAAGTCTTTATACTACAAATTATTTTACCGACCCGTAACCTGATACAACTTTACCTAAATATTATAAGCAAAGAATTTAAAATTTTCAGAGTAGCACCATTATCTGGGGCCTGGGCTGCCTAAAAATAATCTTTCAATTATATTTATCTCTCATCGGCATCATCCTATACAACTGAATCAGTTTTTTCCTAATATGAAACTTGGACCTTATCTGGAAAATTCTGGCCATCGGCATATCTGGCTGCTCATTTCTCTTCATTCTCACCAAGCAGCAGAAGTTTATTTCTCTGCACACTTTTCTTGGGCTTTGGCTTAGTTAGCCTTGAATCGGCTGAAGTGGATTGCCCGATGTGGAAGAAATCCATAAAAAATTTGAAACCGATAAAAGATCGAATTCCTCAGAGACAGTAATGCAAGGTGACTTAGAGATGATGTTAGATGAATCATTTCGATGAATCATGTTAGTACTAGTTTTTTGATATTATATTAAGCCTAAAGATTTGGTTTGACCATAATTGCATCAGCATCTTATCACAACGAACCAAAATAAACCAAATCCAATAGGCCTTGAGTATTCATTAGCTGATATAATACTTCCTATTTCTGCATTATTTCTTTAGATTATTACCAGCAGACTAGTATTATTTATTTCTGGAATTATGAACTCTCCATAAATCGCAAAGACCGCATAATAATCTCAGCTCACCCAATTACTCATCCTCTTCATGTTATTCTTCCTGGCTTTTTATCTCATCCTTTCGGCCCTTCTCTAAGAAAAAAAGTACCCCATTCATCGAGCAACGGTGGCTATCATCATCGGCATCGTGGCAGGGCTGATTCTCAACCTGGCCGCTCCTGATGCCTACCAAAGCTTTGTACCTGTGTGCTTATAAAGGTTAAAATAGACGAAGTTATCATCTTCTCAGTGCTTTTCCCTCCCATGATCTTTGCCCAGGGGTACACTCTTCATAAAAGTGTTTTCTTCAAAAACATGAAACATATACTACTTTTCGGGCTGTTGGGCACTTTGATCTCTTTTCTGATCAGCTGGGGCCTCATCTAGGAGGCAAATCAGCTCAGTAACACTTGCCTTATGCAGATTTAGTAAGAGATACAAAAGACATTGATAACTTTCGGAGTCTCTCTGACTGGGAAGTCCTTTTGCTGTCAGCTTGTCTCTGTAGCATTGATACTACTGCAACCTAAGAGTAGGTTTGTGAGTACAAGTATCCAAGACTCTACTCTATCATTCTGGGAGAAGACATAATCAAGGATGCAGTCACTATTGTACTCTTTGACTCAGTCCTTTCGCTTGAGTAAACTGAATCTCCTGACAAGTTAGTCATCTATTGGTACACATTCTTCCAAATGCTGCTGAACTTCTTGATTTTGGTTGTAGGATCTGTGGCTGCTGGGACTGTCAGTGCCTTCATAACCACTTTTCTCAACAAAAAGATGAGGTTTTTAACAAAAGACAAAGGAGTGAGTGAGACGGGCTTTTTGTTCCTAATGGGGTTCTTCACCTATATTTTGACTTAAATGCTGGGTTTTTCAGGCACAATTAGTCTCCTTCTCTACGGTATACTTTTGAACCACTATAACATCTACAACATGAGTGAGGAAAGCAAAAACGCTTCAATATGCACTTTTAGTCTAATTAGCAACATCTGTGAAGGCGCTTTGTTTTTGATAATGGGAGTAATGATGTGGCAAGGCGAATGGTAATCTCCCTAGTCAGATGACGAAAAAATGACCCATTCCTATATTTTCTTCTTTGTCGTGATGCTAATCTTGTGTATAGCTCGCTTTGCGAATGTTTACATTATTGGCTGGCTTTCAAGGTTTTTTATTAAGGGAAATCAAAAGATTTGTAGCTAGGAAATGCACGTGTTGTTTTTCGGAGGTTTAGTAAGAGGGGCAGTACCTTTCGTTCTGTTTTCTAGTGTTACCTTTACCTAGGACAGCAGGTACAACAAAAACTAAGGAATTGTTCTTAAAACTACAATAATCTTCGTTATTATCTTTACTTCAGTCGTGCTAAATAGTATCATTCCTATTCTCTACAAAAAAAGAGTGAAAAGTCTTAAAAAAGAGTACAAAAAGTTGTTTGGTGATGTAAGAATTAATGAAAAAGACAAAGCTGAGACGAGTTAGAAGGATAAATTGAAGATCAAGAGTAAAATAAAACAATTTGAAGAGAAATACATAAAAAACTGGCTTATTTATAACTATTAAGAAAGGAAATAGAAGATCAATTAAGAAAAGAAATTCAGATTGGAAGCTGCAATGGCTGAGGCATTTGCTTAAGCTGACGCTAGGGATGAGCTGTTAACAGCTTCCGAGGATAATACTGACCAACAGCTAATTGTAAACTGATAAGAATACAGTTGTTTTAAAGCTAAATTCACTATAAAACCATTCTTTTCTAGTAAAATCGATTAAGAGTCAATTGTGGATTTGCTTTTTTGTTTGCTCTAATTAAGGAGTGACATTTAAATCGTGAGTGAATGGAGGACTAGCATGAAATACTATGCAAGACCCTTTGGAAAAACTATTTCCTGAGAATTCTCCCAGGATTCATTGCCTTTACTGCGATATTCCTCTACTTCAGCCGCTTTTTTACAGTTACTTATGTTGAGTACCCCATTCAAGTAAGTTCTTCCGCTTCTACTTTCAAAAGCATCATAAAAGCTACACAGCTCTCTCTGAATACACTAAACAAAGCTCTATCCCAGCAGATCTTATCATACAACAAGAGCGGAGTTTCTTCAAATGTATACTGTACCTCTAATTTGACTTTTGAGCAATGTCAAACAAGCATCAACTTCAATACATTGAATGAGCTCATTTAAGACAGATTAAACACATCAGTTTCGTTTCGATGCGTGGTGGGAAGTTGCTTCGAAGCTGCAGTTCTTTATGATTATTTTTGGACCTTCAAAGCCAGGAACCAATTCATTGATTATATACTCCTTGAGTACGTAACAGGTAAAAGCTCAAAAAGCAAGTTGCTAGTCCCATCTCTAGCAAATGCTACTTCTTACTAGATTCAAGTAGGCCCGGAAGACTGGCTATTGAGCTACAGAAACTCTCAGGTTTGCTTATCTAGCTAATATAGCGACAGCAATATTTCAGCAATGGCATGTTTTGACAGCGATTTCTTGTAATCAAAATACAAGATTGTCCTTGACGACTTTGATCTAGATTCTGGGTATTCTTTCAGCGGCTAACCTGTGATCAGTCTTTTGAACACTATGGTTTAGGCGAATCGCTTTGAAGTAATCCCTCTTAACCTGACCATTTTTGTGGGACTTATCACAGTGCTGTTGTTTAATCATCTTCAAATCATCAAAATAGTCACTTCCTGGGAGCAAAATAACTTCAAGCACATTTAGGCTCTTGAAAGCATTTATCGTGAGCAATTAAAGCAAATTTTCAGCCAACGATAGCCTCGGAATTCCGCAATTCTCAACGAAAAGACCCTTGAATACTTTTATGAAGATCTCTCAGAAATGGTGGATGGCAGTTATTGCTCTCTTTCGGAGCATGACATTTAAGAAGAGTAACTCTAGAAATTCAAATATTTGGGACTGCTTTAGCGCATAAAAACCAAGTTTTAAAGAGAAATGAAAGTGATCGAAAAAGAGAGAGTGAGCTAAATATCTGATATCAGATACCAACTCAAGGTGCCGGTGGGGGAGATAAGTGATAACGTGGCCAAAAGACTAAAGTAGACTTTTGCAAGGGCGAAGGAACTGCATCTCACTTCTGCCTTTTTCTATTATGGCTATCTATGTCTTCTAATACCAGTGGATAGATACTAAGAAAGATTGCAAAGCTAGAGCTACCCATTGCCGTAATCCATGCTTTCCTTGTTTAGGTACATGAATCACTCTGCGCATTCGGAAGACATTAAGTTTGCCTTCAAATTCGCTTATTCCTCAACAAAAAACATTGAAGAATAGCTAGTGATGAGGCTACACTTTTCTCTGCATCAAAAATACTTAGCGTTAGTGAAAGAACTTGACTTTGGGGCACACTTCGCAACTAAGTTGGGATTTTCGAGATAGCTCAAATACTTGGAAGAGAGCATTGAGAACCAAAAGTACATTCTTTCCAGTTACCTTAAGTGATAGTGTATAATCAAGTCAATCGCAAATCACACCTAGTAATGCTTCTCAATGAAAGTAAAGCTTTAAGCTAGCCAGCTTTTGATTAGCTTCAGCTGCTACAAGCTCATTTCATGACCTAGATTCTTTAGCGAATGGTATTGAGTCAGGCTGTCATGTTAGAGCAAAGGAGCATAAGATGCTTTTGAATGGTTTGCAGGAATTGTTGTGTCTATGTCACCATGCATTAGTAGCAGAGGTAACTTTCCTGAGTTTGCAGTTTTTGATGCTTTTAGCAGATATCCTCCCACAGCTATCACGCCTGCGGGGATTTTGTCCGCCGATAAAGCATAATTGAGGGCAACAACTGCTCCTTGGCTGAATCCGCCCAAAAATATTCGATGCTGTCCGGGTATCTTACTGTTTTTGCTCTATTTGCCCCAATAATCCTATTACTATCGCACATGGGAGGCGACTAAGTTCGTTGAGTTTTATAATTGACTCAAATCATAAATTTCTTATTCCGGGGGTGAAAGGCTTGTGAAACGGTCAAGAGATTTGATGTCATACCATGAATTCGTTTATTAGCCTTGGAGGGTGAAAAATCTTCTAGGAGCCTGAAGAAGTTTTATACGGCATTGTTGAAAAAGAGGAGATTGGAGATGGCTGAAAAATGGTACAAATGACTGGGCTTCATCCCCAAGCCCATGAAGCCAAATAAGGGAGTATTTAGGTGCGTTATAGGTGAGAGTGATAGAGCGGTCAAAAGGATGCCTAAATATTTGGGGTACTTTGATGCCCCTCATTCTAATCTTAATTAAACAACTATTTTCGGACTATATAACACAAAAATGCTATTTTTAACACAAAGAATGCTCAACATCTATGCAAAATATAATGTGAAAAATTCAAATAATGAATCACTAGCTTGACACTTCAATCGCAGCTATCTTATGAAGACCAAGTGATAGCAGAAGTTGGATAAGATGCCTTGTTTGTATCATTTTGGTAGACAAATAAAATTAATCATAAGAACAAGACTTTGCTTCGAAATGTTTCTATCAGTGGGAATTCGCACTTATACTATGCGACATAGTTTTCGACTAACTCCGATTGAAAAAAACGATTGAGTGCATAAGAATCAATAAAATATAAATAATCCAAGCGTTTCATTGCGCTCTTCGCTTGAGTTGATTGTTTCATTAGAACAAACAGCAACAAACCATGTAAAACCTGAAGAACCGCTGCGGGTTGCAGTCGTTTGTTGGAATTATTTTTTCCCATTTCTTTATAAGTCTTATTACTTTTAGCTCCATGTAATTATTACATGACTGAAATTTAACCTTTTTCACTTCTCACTGACCTGCAGAACACCCCACACACCAAAGACCGTTTTCGCACTCTGCAGCTTCGGATGAAGAAATCCAAAAACGAACTTTAAGACTATGAATTGAGTAATTCATTTTTCACTCAGAGGAAAGCATTGGCGAAGGTGGCTTTGGCAGAGTCAAGAGGGCCATCCATAAACCGACTGGAGAAACAGTCGCAGTCAAAATACTGAAAGTTGATGAGTGCCAGGCTGAGTAGGTCCAATCGGTGGAAGGATAGATAGCTGTTCAACAAAGGCTTTTGCACCAGAACATAGCCCAAATTTACTAGGTAATCAAAAAGGACAACAAAATCTACATCTTCATGGAGTACTGTTCGAATGGGGAACTTTACAGACACATCGTCAATAATGGACCCATGGGTGAAAGAGAAGCAGCCAAGGTATTCCACCAGATTCTCTCTGCCTTACTCTATCTCAAGAAAATGGGAGTCAGCCATCGAGACATCAAGCCTGAGAACATACTGTTTGATAAATTTTGGAATGTCAAGTTGGTTGACTTTGGTTTCGGCTGTAGCACTTTAAACTCAAACGGTGAGTTCCACAGGACAGTTTGTGGAACACCTTCTTATACCCCGCCTGAAGTCTTGCTTAAATACACCTATGATCCTTAGCTGATGGATGTATGGTCTTTAGGAGTAACTCTTTATGCGATGCTTGCAGGGGAACTTCCCTTTGAAGGAGACAACAACTAAAAAAGACGTTCAAAGATCATCAACTGCAAATGGTGCTCAAAACCATTTTTCAGCTCAAAGGTGACAAAACTGTTTAACTCCATCTTTGTGTAAGCTGTAAAAAGGGTTTCTCTCTAGGAACTGCTTTCAAGTTAGTTCTTAAGTTTAGTGCAATGCTAAGCAGGAAACTTTGTAGACTACAAAAACGAAATTCTTATCCCTGAGGAGTCAATTGTTTGCTTAGCTGAGAAATAATGCAGAGTTGACAAAAGAAAGGTTATTGAGAGTGTAAAAAACTACAAACTTGACAGATACAAAGCTATATATTACCTACTTATGAAGAGATAGCTTGAGAACGGACAGAATAACGCAAATATTTCACCTTACAAGAAGCAAAGGAGGAATTCAATTATAAAGCTATAGCCAATCCTCAGGACCCCTAGAAAATAGGAAAAACTGACCAAGGGCTAAACGCTTAAATCAGATAACTCCACTGCTAGAGGCAAAACGTTATAAGCCAATGCTTGTAGATTGAGAAGGGAAGCTACTCCCGACAGTCCTCGTCGTTTGATTGATTGCCTATCAATCTACAAAGGTTTTTGAAAGCTTTCTTATGATAAAATATACACTAACTTTATTATTTTACTTCCTCAAAGCTAAGAAAGCTAGGTTATTTTTGTGAATTCCAACAAAAAAATTGATGAACTATAGGTTGTATGAACTATTTGAGTTAAATAGGAAAAGTGATTAAATGATGGCGTGTTGAGTATCAGTCTTTGATTTTTCTAGTCAAGATTATGTAGAACTCTTCCTCAGATACTAACCCATCCTGGTCTACGTCAGCACGCAGAATCAACTCATCGATTTCTTAGTTTGAGATGTTTTCGCCCAATTCTTGCGCGATTCTTCTCAAATTCTTGGCTGAAATGAACCCAGTCCTCTCGTCATCAAAAAGAGCGAAGATTTTGTTTATGTTAGCACGCGAGTCTTTATCATTGATACGTTTGGTCATGAGAATGAACCACTCATTAAAATCGATGGTCCCGTTGCCGTCGGTGTCTAAATCAGCGATCATTTGGAAAATGGCTTGACTTTTGGTTTCGAATCCGAGGGAAGTCATTGCCGCTTTGAGTTCTAAATGAGTAGACTGTTACCTTTGATGTCAATGGATCCTCCTTGATCTGTATCGAAGAGATCGAAAGCGAGCTTGATAGCGATGACTTCTTCCTCGCTAACTCCGTTCTTAGCGAAAGCTTTAGCATCGAATCCAGATTTGGCAGGTGGTGGAGGGGCGGAAGGCTTGACGGCGGGTGCTTTGGCTTGGGCTTTGCTCATAAAGATATATCAATTATAAATGGCTAAATAAAATATAACTAACTGCTCATCAAAGATCAAAAAGAGAATCCATGACTGGCTGTTTTTACTATGGTTTTTCAAATGAAAAATTTGGCATTCATAGTATTGGTCTAACTTGTTGCGATAGCTGAAAAGGAGAATTTCTAAGGGAAAAGGTGGTTCTGCGTATTGGATGCATGGGTATAATAAGTGTTTTTTGTGATAGGGTTGGTTCGATGATAGAAGAACTAACATTAAAATCATCTAATTCTGTTGGAACTGCATCTGCTTTTGCTTCTGCTCTAGATCCTTCTCCTCAACTTCTACTCCTGGCTTTCGATGTTTTAGTTTACCAGCCGGCAGGTCCTTTCCAGCTTTATCTCGGACCCGTTCAACATGCTTTTGACTAGCACCACAGACTCTTCGTTGAATTTATTCATCTATTTCTTCAGGTTGTCGGAATACTCCCTTCCTAGGCTAATTTTTTAGTCTTTGACTTTCTATTACTTGTTCTAGATCGCTTGTAAGGTTCGAGGATGCGTGAACAGCTGCTGCAGCTTGCGTTGAAAATGCTGTATTTTGCGCTACTACTGCTGGTTGATATAAAACTAGATGGCAACCTAAATGAACAGAATCGTACTCTATAGAGTTAGTTCAGCTGCTGCACCACGTTGAGAGTGGAACTCTCCTCGAATTCCATTTGCATCTAGAGCTACAGCACATCTTGCGCAAAGTTGTCGGGGAGAGATGTGGCTGGGAGTTAGTTGCTTCGGAAATTCATTCCAATTTCTAATCGATCGAATTAAGAAATCAATTATAAGCTCTCTTTCCTATAAACCATCGCGAACAAACTTCCCCAACTTTCTTTCTTGCTGGACTTTTAGAGAGGTTTTGTAAAATCAGTTTGCAGCTGCAGAAAGTTTGACTGCAGGTCTAAACCTTTCTTTTTCGTAATATTCGAAAAGTGTTGAAGTCTACTGGATTGAATCTATTTGGTTAGATAACCGCAAATTTAGAGCAGAAGGCTATCAAAATACTCATCTTTTCTTAATTAGCTACTAACTTCCAAAGAAATCTGTGGACATTTGTAGAGTTTGTCTAACTTGCAAGAGATTGAGGCTAAATAAGACATATTTTGATTTTTCTCGAAAAAAGGCAAAAAAGTTTACTACAAAGTAATCAGAGGATAGTTTGATTGTTAAAGTGATCTGTAACTTCAGTGTGGGCTTGATTAGCTAGTTTATAAAAAGAAACTGAGTTATAGTAAATTCCTTAATAAATATGAAAATCAGCCTCAAAGAAGTGACCTAGCGATCGCAGATGGCACCATACTAATAAAACGAAAGGGAGAAGAAGCCAGCCTACTTTTAGCTTATTAACTACCCCCATGATGGCATTTGTGAACAACTCACATTCATGCTCATCAGGCCTCCTAGATTTGCCTATAACCCAGAAATACTCAAACCAAACAAAGGCAGCCACCACAGATTCACTGCCTAAACTGTGGACATTGGCTTTGAACTTACCATCTACAAACAAAAATGCATGCGCTATGTTTTGCTCTATCTTCATGGAAATGGCTCCAGTCGTTTCGAAGGCTGCCAATTCCTGAGCTCACTTCCTGATAGAGTCGGATTGGCTTGTTTTGATTTTAATGGGTGTGGCAATAGAGAAGAAGCTCAGTTTATCACTTTGGGTCAAAATTAAAGCAAAGATGTCGATAAAGCTGCCAAGTACCTCAAAAAGTTGGGCTATGTTGTGGTGGGCTGGGGGAGAAGTATGGGAGCGGTGAGCCTCTTAAAGAGTGGGGAATGCGACATTATGGTCTCTGATTCCGCCTTCTCTAATTTGAGTAAACTTTGCAAGTAGGCTTCAGCTAAATTCATGCCCAAAGCTTGCTGCTGCATCTTCCATATGTTTTTCCCCTGTGTTTTTGGCTGTATCAAAGAAAATGCTTTTAGAAAATCAGGGTTGGAAATTTCTGAAATGGACATCTAGAAACAGATGTTGGGTATTAGCAAAAATAGAACAAAGAGTGTGTGCTTTATCCATGGCAAACAGGATTCTTTGGTTCCCAAACACCACGCCCAAAGACTTTACGATTCTTTCGAGGGTCGCAAAATGGTCATCTTTTTCTAAGGCACTCACAACAGTTCCAGGCCTGATGAAGTTATCTAGAAATGCTTTGAATTTATAGAGTAGAGTCTCAATACAAACAGGCACCAAGATCAGCCCCATTGCCACAGTGAGAGCATTAAGCTGAAGAAGATGGCTGAACTGTAAGATTTGAACAAAGACTTTACGGTCACTGAAAACAGTCAAGTATAGAGAACAAGTGACAAAATAAAACTAACATAAAGGAGTAGCAATCACTATCTGCTTACTTCTTATTCCAACAGACCATCCAAAGTAAGCGAAACTTTGCCTTAAACTCGGCTTTCATACCTCCAAAAAGGATTAAAAGCAGACATTTAGGTAACTGAAGAGAGTTCTGTAGGAATAAAGGTTAGAAATTTTATGATTGCCTCCAAAAACGACGATTTCTCCCTGTTTTCTACTTTCGAAGGCAACCCTAGAGTAAGCAGTCAGATAATCAAGCAAATGAGTGGCTAAAGAGCTTTTTTATAGAAATAGCTTATAAAGCGTAAAAAACGTTGATGCTCTATTTTTTAATAATGGCTTTAAAAATTGCTAAATGGTTCAGGATGCCAAAATAATTTAGTACAAATGGGACTATCTTTCTGCGAAGCAATGATATGTCCTTTAGAATAGTTTTGTATATAAGGATAGTCGATCTGATCAAATCTACTTAATGTCGTCTTTCGGCTTCTCCTCGATCTTTGTGCTCTTGTCTCTCTTCTCACTCAGAATCACCCAGTCATATTGATAGTCGTATTTATAGCCAGTGCGCTGGAAAAGATCCTTGAACATGTTTTTCATTCCTGCGTAATCAGGTCTCTCATCGAATCGCAAGTTGCGGCATTGGCTCAGATACTTCGAAAACTCAACGGGGTACCCTTTGCAGAGTACTTCGATGGAGGTGGTGAGTTTTTTCTCTTTGATTCTTTCGTATTTGTCTCTTTTGTTGTTGGCCTTGAGTCCCTGCCAAGGGAGGAGTCCTCTCAAAAAGTACATAACGACATAGCCGATACTCTCCATGTCATCTCTGCAAGCTGAATAGAGACCCTTTTACCCTGCTAGATGCCCAGATGCGTATTGATGGAGGCATACCTGGCAGTTCCAGTGAGGTTTTTGCCCTCGCGATAAGGAATGTGCTTTCCGTCTCTCTGGATGTACCTTTTGGCAAGTCCGAAATCAATCAAAAATATTTTGTGGGAGGTCTTGTTGAGTCCCACACAGAAGTTATCTGGCTTGATGTCACGGTGGATGAAGTGCCTGTTATGCACATACTCAATTCTTGAAATCATCTGATCAACCAGCATTAAGACCGTTTTGAGGGAAAACTTCCTCAGAGTGTTTTCAAACTGAGACTCAAGGGAGGGGCCCATCAGATCCATCACAAGCACATTATAGTCGCCTTCCATATGAAATCAGTTACCTTCGGTCGAGCAATAGTAGATGTTGGGTATGCCCTTGTCTATGACGGTGGAGTCATTGTGCAAGTAGTTGTAAAGTTTGCACTAATACATCAGTTGAGGGTGCTAGGTGTTCACAGGCTCGAACTTGATGGCAACTTCGAGGTTGGTTTTGATGTTCAAGCCTTGGAAGATTTAGCCGAAGGCTCCCTCATCGATTTTGCGAATTATCTTGTAGTTTTTCCCAACTTTTTATGGCATTTGAGGCATGTTTTGATAATGTATTTAAATAATAACTTCCAAATCAGAGCTACCATCAAACTATTACAGCTAATACTACAACCTCAACACTTCCCTCACCAAACCCACAATCCAGTATGTAATGTTTTAGTTTCTGCGTTTATGGCTTTTATTGAGCCAAAATGTAAAAATTAGCATACTTTCTTATAAAATTACCATATTTTCTTGTGAAAGATATAGCCTCATTCTTGTAAACAACCACTGAGAGTTGCTCTCCAATTCAATCCAATGCTTAGTTGCTTGTAAAAAGTTAGATTACGACTATTAAAACAATCATATCGTCTGCATGGGGTAATCTCCTTCCTCAATCATTTTGAATGAAAACACTGAATTTCCTATTTCGACTGCGCGCATTGTAGAACGAATCCTGAACTAGACATCTTTCTCATAAATCAAAGTCCCATATTTAGAATTGGTGTCCTCAATTATAAAGGCATTTCTGATTGGGTCCAAACGCATTTAAGCGTGTTTGCGAGAGACTGAGTTCTAAAACAAGATCATCCCGTTGTCATCAAGTCTTCCAACCTTCGTTACTTGGTTCTAAGGGATAGTAACGAACATCAGATGGTTTTGATTGTGCCCATTATCACCCAAGTTTTTGAGGCCCACGTAAGGTACAAAATGCTTCATGAAAGTGAGTAGTAGGTACTACTGACCTTTCAAGATTATTTTTTTAGGGAAAGTCTTCTTGCAAATCTAGCAAAAAAGTTCTTTGGTGTTATAGACACTGGCTGCGTTTTCTTAGGTGTTTTTGAATCTTTTAAGCTTAGTGTCTATCCATCGCTTTAGGCACTCAACGTGTGTGTATGCTATTTCTCCGCAGCAGTTGCAAGGGGTAACAAGGGGATCATTGGGCAAATCTGTATCATAGCAATATTTGCATAAACGTGTTTTTTTACCATCCTCTTCATTCTGCTGCTCAGTGGAAGATCCTGCCTAACGTTTGGTCTAGCTAAAGGACTAGTTCATAATGAGCACTTCTTCTTTTTTCAATTAGAAAACAGAAGCACTGTGAGTAACCTATTGCACTCTGAACTCCATTTTCCCCAGCTTGAGGCGGTGTCCTTCCTTTATGGCGTACCCTCCAGGAAACGATTTCACAATTAGGTAAGGTTTTTATTTTTGAACCTTCTCCTCTTCCTCTCTATCTCCCTTCTTGACCTTCACATCTTCGGCATCGATTAGTTTGACGAATAGTTTGTGTCTTTTACTGTGTTCACCAAATTACTTGAAGAATATCTTGAAGCAGCCGATGATTTTATATCGACTCCAGAACTTGGGCTTGAAGCTAAGATCTGATTCACACTTTCTGCGTCTCTCGATGATAAAGTCTTCGTTATCTTCTCTTCCGAGGGATTGATGGATGATGTAGAAGTGCTAGGAATTCATGTTTTTGGGTATAGGCAACTTATAGATTGAGGATTTGAAGTTGTTATACTCGTTTGTTTATTTAGTATTGAAATCGAACAACTCTCCACTCTCACTCGTCCAGGTGTTTATAAAAAATTCAATGCATTTCGCTCTACTGTTGTACATAATACTTCAAATGTACGAAATAAGTATTAATTATTAAACCATAAGCTATCAGCTCAATAGGTTTTACAAAATTAACAATAAAAAGCAAATTTTGGCATTCCTTAGATAACGTATTTTTTTGTTCTTTTGATAAATCAAGCTTGATCCTTTTGGACTGTAATAAATGTCAATTGAAATAAAAGAAAAATTTTTATTTGTTTTTTTATACTTTTTGAGCACCATAATAAAAACGGAAACTTTCTTTAATCTTTTTTACTTTTCTTTGTTTTCTTTTCGCAAAGATGCATATATAACAAATAGCGATTGCTTTTTGACCTTTGGTAAAGCTTCCTCGGAAATTGAGCTCAGTTGGGTAAGTATTTGTGGTTGGTAATCATTATTAGTGATTAAGGCATAAGAACAAACAAATTTCTGAATGTTTCGAATTCAGTGACCATTTAATATTGATTCATTTTTAGCTATAAAAAAGCGGGGTTG
>Ga0316217_10004308_pt1 | contig 15513 bp, 14 predicted proteins | sample 1anoAmetaG_FD_203633 | JGI IMG/M metagenome (GOLD analysis project Ga0316217, IMG submission 203633) | Freshwater microbial communities from Trout Bog Lake, Wisconsin, USA - 1anoA | ecosystem: Environmental > Aquatic > Freshwater > Lake > Hypolimnion/Profundal zone | place: USA: Wisconsin... | reverse complement strand
AGTAGAGCAATGATAGTTTGTATGCTATCTTTTCATATTGTTATTTAAACTCAAGAGTACGATATAATATCTCCAATAGAATACACAAAAGAGAAATGAAGGCAAAGAAAATGAGTAGCAGAGATTTTAATAGCCTGCTCCCAACATTCGGCTTTAGAACTATTTCAACATTTCGCATAAAAAACAACACTATTTTCTCAGTTCATCACTGACGTCTAAATCCGAAAGCAAGCTGAAGGATTAAGTTAAACTCTAAAAGGTCAACTGATCGATCTTCTGTAAGGCATAAGATAACTGTAAAATCAAAACTAGTAATTACAAAATAGGTGCCTTCAGTACTAAGAGACAATAAAAAGAAAAGATTAATAGAAATAGCTGTATGACGAAGTAATCATTGAATTCAAGAACCATATCTATGACCTGAAAGCAAAGCTAGTTGAAGCGAATAAAGAAAAAAGACAGGTTTAGTAGCAGATACAGCTCATGGAGAGGTAGATAGAATAGGGTTCTGAAGAGCTGAAGAAGCTACACTAATACCACAAGGAGATCGAAGAAGAGATCAAAGAAGAAAGATCCAAGTACACAGAACTCTACCAATAATATGAAAAAGTTACAACTCAGTTCAACGTTAAGTCTCAGATAGTCAAAAAAGAACAGATTTTCGAGGAACGCTCTCTCAAGCAAAAGTTAGACGACACACTACGTCGCTTCAATAGAGTATTAAAGTAACGTTAGTAGTAGTAGAAAAAAATCTAAGAGAAGAAATAATAGTAAACAACCAAAATCCAGATTTTGTAGGGCAAAATAGAAAGTCTTGAGACCTAGATCAAGAACAAAAAGTAGGATTTAAGAGATTTCGACTCCATTAATTGCAAACCGAGAAAAACGGAATCTTATTGACAAAAATCAAGCCTACTTCTTTTCCTTATTTATTTTAACACTCTGCATTACCAAAAATTTATCATCAAAACAGATCTCGAAATATCTTTGAGGATGTTGGCGCTGCTTGTATTTACGGCATAGCCATACTTATATTGGTTTATCATAACCATAAAAACTTATAAACATCAATCAAGTTTTTGCTCTTTTTTATCATAATTCATCTCAAGCACTTCATCGACAAATTCCTTGGCCTAGTTTTACCTTTCCCAGCTTTGCGGCTACCAATGCTGCCCCACAATCACCAAATCCAAACATTCCCCTCCACTAACTCTGCTTGGCTGCTAAAGCTATTGCATCTACATCGCCTACAGCTCTTCCTCATCTAAGGACATGTTTCTTTGCCTCAGATGGTTAAGATCCTCTATGTATTGTTCTGAACTGTCTCTTTCATGTTCGGAAAAATTCTGAGATATCTTTTAAGGCTTTAGTAAGTGTTCAGGTTATGTTCTGAAATGCTTGGGTGAAAGCTGGATAGTGGATTCACTGGCTTTATAGTTGGAGAACTGTTACAAGCCCATCGAAACCAATGCTTCATTTTTCAGCTCATCAAAGCTGGCCTCAACAACGCTTTAAATCTTGCGACTGTTCTTTTTGAGCAGCTTGATAGTAGTTCTCTGTATTTTGTTGCGCTAGTATTCCTCACTAGATAGTTAATGTGCTACTTGAAGCGGTCGATGAGTTCGAAGACGTCACAGATCTTGCCTCTGGCCTCTTCCAACTTGTTAGATTTGAGATTGTTCTTGATTGGCTTAAAGTTGGCAAACTAAAATATGAGCGAGGGCAGATCTAACTATACTGGTTATTACCTTTGATGCTGCGGTACAGCTCGCCGTCCTCAGCGTTGCCTTCATACAGGTAATTCATGATGTTTGACAAGACTGAAGGTTTGATTTCTCTCATTTGGGAGGTGGCATTCTTCTAGCCCAGTAGCTTGTTGAGGCGTCTCAAGCTGCGTCTGAGCGTGGAGTAGAAGTGGTTTTTGATATCGTTGTCGGTTCTAAATTGTTCATTTCCAACCTGCCGTAAAATGATCGCGAAATGTCTTTCCACCGATTGCCATGAACCTTATGCAACGCGAACAAAGTCTCCTCCTCCTTGCCAGTCCAAGGTTTCTTGCTGACGGAAGGGTTGAGATGATTGTACCAGCGCTATCTACACTGCTTCCCTGTCCTCTTGCACATCGCACACACTTCCTGCAGCTTCTGGGATATCCTCGTCCAATCGTTGAACCCGAACTCTTCCACCAACTTGGAAATGGCTTCGTCTTACTTCATCCATCACTAGTTACCTCAAACGACCAAGACTGTCTATTCATCCCTATAATATTTATAATTATATTGTCACTCAGTTTTGGCTCAACAGCGTGCACAAATCCACCCGAACTCAAACATGCACACTTTCTTCTTCAATAACCTACTTAAAAGGAATACTAAAAGCAGCTGCAGTAATCATCACTTCCTATCACAAGTAATACGAGTTGTGATACATCCTAGTCTCGATTATCCAGTCAACAAGAGCCTTCGCTTACTCCCATCTTGCCTACATGCTCTTGCTTTTCAACAGCACCACTCCGAATTCATACTCCCTGCCTCCGATCGTTCTTATCGATGACGCTGCCAAACAAGGACCTGCATTTGGGGTAATCCCAGTTTTGATTCCACTCCACCCTTCACCCAACAGTTTGTTCGTATTTTCCCATCTACCCTCTTTCCTCCATACATCTCGATTACTCATAAGGTTGGGATCGATATTTTCCTTAAAACTCAAGTTCTACCCCCCAATTTATGCCTTTTACTCTAAAATATAAGCATAGTCATGAGCTTGAGAGTATACTATTTTCCTAAAAACGCTGTTCTTCATGGCAAAACAGCACAACTTCGCAACATCACTGGCAGTTGAAAAACTGTAAACGTTCGACAGCCCATGAGTATTGGCAAAATTTGTGCTATACATCCCGATTTATTTCGCCAATCTATTCATTTCCCGAAGGTAGCCTCCCACCGCACTGTTCTAACCTTAGCTTATCATAAACGAGAGTTCTTGCTCATGATACAGCTTCTACTTGGGTATTCCTTAGTTACTTGCCTTTATCAAACATCCTCCAATCGCCGCTATCATCAGGGCTGCGTCGTTCCCACTGGGCAACATCATCCCGTAGTACAAATCCAGCAGACTATAGACTCCATTCTACCTCAGACCTGCAGTTGTGCCTGTAGTTCCACTAATTTTTTGAGTAACCCTGCCTTTTAATTTGCTAGGATCTACCTTCAGCTTCTCCACCAGAGAAAGTATCGTAATGAGGTTCATTATTTTGGTGAGGCTAGCTATCTAACGCTTTTTGAAATTGCGTTTGCCATACAGACATCGGTTTTATTTCATCTCAAATATCACCCAACTCTTGGCACTGATGTTGGGCATCCGCAGCAAAGCTTTGGCCCTTGGGCTGTTGCCACGAAGAAGGATCTCTGCCTAGCTGCTTGTGTTCGATTTGGTAGATTTATTTGATTTGGTTGAATAAGGTCGCTATGGAGTGTTTCTTCTGCGTGACAACGAAAGAGATTTGTTAGAACAGTTGTTCTATGTTGTGAGCTGATAAATTTCGATGGCCTTAGATGAGTTGGGTTTGGGGTTGGGTTTGTTTTTGGGCTGGGGGAGAGGGGGCATCTTAACTACTCTCAGCATAGCTAATTCGTAAAATAAACTGACATTTAAAACAGCCATTAATCAGTTTTATACTAGCACTTGTTCCTAAATAAAAAACTAATTTTATGATGAGTTGTGGTCTGATGCGAAGCCCTCCTGGGGAAAGTAAGCTCATCAATTCGGAGTAGCATAAAGATCTCTAGCTATACGTTACATGTGCATATTATAGATACGTTCATTGTCATGCTAAAGGAAGAATTCAACCGGCTCACCGACTACTCACTCATCTAATACTACCCGACCAAAGATCTCTACGATCTTCTCCTCGACAGCTCTGAACAGTATCATTCCAGTACCAGGCTCGATGCTCCCAGTCTGCTAGAAGATCGCGGAGAAATAGACAACACTGAGGCGCAGGCAGAAAAACTCAGTGTTGCCTCGTAGTCGCCAGCAAAGATACTCTATAGCTGCAACTGTGCCAAAAGCAAATGCGTCAAAAACTATTGCGAGTGTTATCGTAGTGGGGCGCAGTGCTCACCCCATTGTAGCTGTGTCAACTGTAGGAACGTAGCTTACAAATAGAGCGAGCACTAAAAAGGGACGGGAGGCTGCAACTGCCGTAAAAGCAGATGCATAAAAAAGTATTGCTAGTGCCACTCAAACGGGCGCAAATGCGGGTCCGGCTGCCACTGCTTCGACTGCCAGAACTACAAGGAGTAAGAAATAACCAGCAAAAGTGACTAACTAGAGAAGTATGATGTTTGCCAGTGAATATATACTATGATCTATAAAGAATAAACACTATTACTTATAAAGAATATAGGGCTCCATAAACTAGATGGCCAATCATCCTCAAGGAAACGTTCATCCTCCTATCAAGAACTCTACAATTGTTGAATAGTGAGAAGAGAAAAAGCTAGATGAAGCCTTCGATCTCAGCCATCAAATTTAATTGCTAAATTGCTTATTTTGTCTTAAAATTCGCATCTCCCATTCTTAGAAATAAATCGTCATAATATTGACCAATTTTGATCAGGTTTGTTGAGAATAGTTTTTGCTTGTGATGACAAATATCTCAACAACAATAAACCTAGTATTTTTAGTTTTTTGTCAATTATATTTCAGGAGTGAAAAAAATCAACAAACAACTGACTAGCTCCAAAAGTAAGAAGAAAGAAATAGAAATAAAGGGGATCATTGATTGGTTTGAAGAGATTCTTGGTGATAATTTGGTAAAGGTTTTAATTCACTCTGTTCTGATTTTTTAATTCAATAATTTTGTCTATTAGTTCCATCCCAAAACCTTCAAATAAGCGTTTTATTGGGCTTCTAGAAGTTTTAGCAAAACAGTTTTGATTTGCGTTACTTATTCTATGTTGGAAAACGAGTCTTCTTTTTTTTCAAAGCCCAATTCGAGCAAATTTGTTAGGTAGGATGCTAATTTAAAAGACCAAGCCTTCGCAAGGTGGGTAAAGAGGCATCTCAAAAAAAAGACACAAGGTTAATATCTGATAATGGAAATTGTTTAAATCGTTATTATTGACTTTTCTATAGATGGAGGCAGCTAAATCGAAATCCGCCAAGGTTCTTCGCAAACTCACCTCACCAGAAACCAAAACGCCAGATCTACTCACCGATCTATCAAATTATCGCAGCTACTTGGAGCCCAGACGCTCTTCCAAACAAGTTCCCAAGACCATGACCCGAGATAGCAGCAAAAAACTTCAAGGTAACAAGACCTACCTTTTCAACAAGACTGCCTTGGGCACCCCTTACTAAAAATCAGCCATGCTCAGCTATCTCTCAACCCCCAACGAAAAATCCTACAACGCATAAAAATTAAAAATGATCAGGGGCGACCATACTGCTAATTCTATCAAAATCCGAGAGGAATTCCAATCCACGGAGGATGACAACCTAGCCGAGGATCTTTTCAAAGTAAACTTAATTTTACCTGAACGCAAGCCAATAACGAAGTATTTTTCCTATTCTCACGAATGTTCCTCGCTTTACGCAGACTTTGAAAAATACTTGCTGTAGTTCGCCGAAAAAAGCAAAAATAACTACTACGCTACCATTGGCTTCGAGACTCTGCCTTTCAATTATCCTCTCAGCCAAATTATCAATGGCTAAAATGGCTCAACTTTGCAGGCACTGGTTGATCGATCCATAAGATAGATCACCATAACTCCTGCGTTCCTGAAAAAGCCTGTCTCCTATGAGACTCTTGAGTTCTGTGATTTCTAAATCATACGCTTTTTGGGCAGTGGTGGATTTTCTCAAGTGTTTTTGGGACGATGCAAGATAGACTATCAATACTGTGCTTTAAAGTTCATTCGCAAGGATTCCATAACTACGGCCAAAAAAGTAAAGATGCTAGAAAACGAAAAGAATATTTTGTTTTCGATTAAGCATTAGAATCTAATAGATTTACTCTACGCTTTTGAAACGAAGCACTATATTGTCTTTGGACTTGAGTATTGTCCCAATGGCAACCTTTACTCATACCTTCAGAGAGTCAAATCACTCTCTGAAGCCCAGGCTCGATCAATTATGCTACAAATTCTTAATGGACTTGACTATCTACATGAAAACAACATTTTGTTCAGAGATATCAAGCTCGAAAACATTCTTTTTGATAACTAAGGAAGGATAAAGATAACTGACTTTGGGTTGTCCAAGCCTGATATCGATGAAGACGAAATCACTTACTCTTACTGTGGTAGCCCTGAGTATATGGCCCCTGAAATGCTCACCAAGTAAATTTGTGCTTATTAAGGTCCGGACATTCCTACCAAGTCGATTTTTACGCATTAGGAATCCTACTTTATTAGCTTCTTTTCGGTCGCTCCCCCTTCTACGCTCCTAAAAAATAAGAAATTTTCAATGCAATTCTCCATTCTTAGCCGAAATTTCCCAAACAACCCAACGTGTCCAAATAAGTTAAATCACTCATAAAAGGACTCTTGATGAAAAACCCCAACCACAGAATTGGATCTTTGAAGGGAGTGAAATAGATTTTAAGTCATCCATGGTTCCGCCAAGAATACTAGCAAATCGTGCTTCCAGATCTATCGCTGTATGAGGGTAAGCATGGAGGTAAAAAAGAGCTAGAAGAGGCAAAATAAATGTTTATCGCCTAGCAAAGCGATAAAAAGTTCCAAAAGATCTTCTTCGGCCAAAATTTTGTGAATAGAACCCTTTTTGAGAAAGTGAGCAGCCAAATAAAGAAACTAGGAAAAGAGGAAAAGGCTAGCAAAGCACTTCTACTGAAGACTAATGCTTCAAAGCGGAAATGAATTTATATTATGCGTTCGAATTTGATTGATAACGACATTTTAATCAAAAGAAACTTCTACTAATAAATAGTATATTATAAGATGGCTGGCTAATGTAGGTAAATACAGCAGAAAGATCAACCCATTTGCTCTTCCTCGATGGCAGCAAGAGCACCTTCAACTGCTGAGTCAATCAAATTTTGAGGCACCAACTGGTGTTGGAACTTACTCCTCTCGCAAATCCAGCTCAACTCAACCTCGTATTTCTTCTATCTGGACTCCTCGTGAGTCAAACTCAAACTACATCAACCTTAACTTACATTTTAGCTACGAAGAGCAAAGCCTATTCGCAGGTCAGCTTGCTAAAATCGCGTTTTTCGAATTCAGCTTTAGCTGTCTGTCTTCCCTTTCCTGCCGTGCAGCAACTATACCCGAAGTAAGTTCCTGAGGGTTCCAGCATGTAGAGGCCATAACCTTCATCTGGACTGTATGAGGCCAAAATTTAAGTTGAGCCAAAAGGTCTTACAGAGTTGTATAGAGTGTGAGCATTCAAGTAGAGAGCTATTCTGTCGGCAAGTGTTCTCCCAGGGATGGGAATATTGAAATCTTTGTGGAACTTGGTCGCCTAGGAACGCGCATATACTGCAAGATGTCGGCCATCTGGGATTTTCCCAGCGATGACAACTCCAGCACTTCGATCAACGTTGAATATCCTGCGGTTAGTATACTCAACAAGCAATTTAGAGACAACTTGTTTTTCAGCTCCAAGGATGACTCCGTCCTTGCACTTAACTCCGACAATAGTCCTAAATTATGCAATCTGTACTCTGCAGCTTAGACAGCCTTCACTGCGTATTCAAGTTGCAAGAGACGGCCCTCTTGGGTGTAGGTGATGCAGTCCTGGTCAAATTGACTCATTTAAATATTTTTTAAATTATATCTTATGTATAATAATAAGCTGAGTCAATAACTAATGAAAAATGATTGCAGCCTCTTGAACGCTCTCATAAACCTTCGAAATCTCCGTTTTGCCATGGAGCCAGGTCTTTCTCTCCAAGTCCGACTTTGGGGATGATCACCTATTTTTTATTTGATCTCTAGTTCTCTCTTGAAAATCTCTAAATGTCTCTGGAAATGACAGGCTTTTTTTAATATCGCTCAGAGATGCTTCTGATAGGTTTGAAATTGCTCTTTGTAAGTTTGTGTTTTTATTTTTACTCCTGCTTAGTTTTATTTCTCTGCTAGTAAAACGATTTCAACATTTTTAAGAGTTTGTTCTTTCCTCCGAAACTTACCTACAATTAGCCTAGCTACTGCTGTGACAGTTTCATCAGTTGCTGTAAGAACTCACTCTACCTCAATTGAGGTTGTGACACTTTATTTGGCTTGGTAAGTATGTTGTTATGGTATTCCTTAAAATAGAATGATTGAGCCCTTTATTTGATAAGCTCGCGAAGGTCTTATTTTTTGGTTATTTTGGTGCATCTGATTGAGACCTTTCTGGGTGGCTAGTACAGGCGTTGCGAAAACTGACCATATCGAGTACTGACCTGCTAGCCTAAGGGCGTAGGTAGTGAATATGAGACTTTATTAGGGGAGTCAAGGATGAATTTTTTTTGGTAAAGCTGACTTATATTCACCTTACTACTCATAAAATTAAATGATTATCATCGCCATTTCAGCAAAGGTCAAAGAAGACTTTCCGTTTAGGTCCCCAAAAGGTAGGAAAGTGTTTTTTAGGTTATTCGATTTATTATTCATTTATATCAGTCAAATAAGTCTATAAACAAACTTGAAATGTCTGCAGTAGAAAAAAGTTTAGAGAGCCTAAATCTTTGTTTTAATATACTTTTACGATATATGATGCATAATGATCTAAGAATTATCCAAGATAATCCCTAAAATAAGTATCCTTTAGGTAGTATTAAGCTATCTAATAAGACTTGCTCCTTTGTTAAAACCAAATGCCTAGCAATAGAAACTATTTGCTGCATCTGTCTCGATGGGAAATCAGAGAAAGTTGGAGATTAGCTTTTCAATTTGTGAAACCCTTTGAAAATCCACTTTGAGTTTATAATAATATGCTAAGAAGTTTAGTCGCCATCTACAGATTTTCACAACTCTCAGAGAAGTAGTTTTTGCAGATCGCCTACAAAACACTCAACGATCTATCAACCGTCGCCGAACAGTATGAGGAGCAGGAGATAGATATCAACTCTAGTGACGCCATATTGACGATCAAAGGCAGAGGGCAAACAATTGTGATTAATACTCAAACTCCCAACCGCCAGCTTTGGTACAGTAGCACTCTGTCTGGGCCTCAACGTTTCGATTGGAAAGAAGGTTCCTGGTTCAACGGTCGAGATGAGCAAATATTCAAGAAGTTTGAAAATGATATCAAAGCAATTCTTTTGCTGTGAATTCGCCAACCCCGAATCGCTTGATTAGTAATTGAACTTAGATACAAAAAATATTGAATTTTATCAGTGTTTGGTCATAGGCCGAGCCAGGATAGTTCATTTGCCCTCGTTTAGAGAAATAATGCAATCACTCATGAAAACAGTAAATCTTTATTAATTTCATAAATAAACACAAGAAAAACTACAATAATTTCCAATTTGTTTATCATTTAGTCATCTAGAATAATAGTCATTCTACTTATTTCTTTACCTCAAATAAACGCACACATTTGCCTCCAATAAGAAGAACTGAGCTATGGCTTGCTTTGAGATATTCGTAAATAACCCGCATCCTTACCCTGATTTTTCTCTGCTTACTTTTATCATATTTTTAAGGTTTTCTGTAGTAGCTACAAGAATCTTCCTCGTTCTTCAATCAAACGAATAGACGCAGTTGTAAAGATTAGTCCTAAGTTATCTTGAAAAGGATACAAAGCTAAGACTTGACTAGAAATTAAAGGCACATATAAAAGAATGAGGTTTTTTCTTCATGAGCGAATTTATCGAAAGTCAAAAGATAGATATTTGATGAATAAGTATTCTTTTAGAGTGCCGACTATGACATACTGACATACTTAATTCTATGAAGCCAACTCCTAACTCCCATGCTTATTCTCTCAGGGGCATCACCAATCAATCATCAAGGCAGCTTAAGAAGATGATTCAATCAATGAGAGTTGCGTAGAAGAAAGATTTTAGATTGATATCTATTTGTGGGCAATGCAAGTTGCTGCATCTGGTATGTATGTATTTCAGGGAGGCTATAGAAGAATGCTATTCGGAATCTAGATAATAATTGGAAGAAATAAAACTATATTTAATTGGAGTAAGTGAACTCTTTTTAATCATTGATGGAAAAGTTGCTTTCGTTTGCTTGTACTCTGAGGATTATTGATCAAAACAAAGTATATTAAGCATCTTCTTATTATAATACTCGAAGAAAAAAGATGAATATCAAGTTTTAATCAATTTTATACTACCATCATTTTTGTTGATGTTTGAAGCTTGATTCAAACAGAGCCAAGTAAGATTTTCATTAACTATTCATTTTAGCTTTTGTGGAAACATGTAAGCCTCAACACATATATTCATATTCAAGCTAGGATGCTTCATTCTCAATCATTACACTAAAAATAGCACCAGCAGATTTATCCATCCAAATCCGAAGCCCGATCTCCATAGCCCAACCTGATGCTGGATCCGCATATCATAATTTGCGAGAGTCACTTACTACCGCTACTCAAGCAGATAGCAACATCCAACCCAAGGACATTTCGGCTGCTACACATTACTATTTTTGAAGCCAACAATTTGCGATTTATTTAAGCTCTCGTTACGAACTCATTATATGAGAATAATGAGGTATGAAGTAAGCTGCTATTTTAACGAATTATTTCTGAGCTGAACAAGATTTTAGGCATCTTGCAGTCAAGCGTTAACCAGATAAAAAAGGCACAGGTGATGGGGATTGGAAGAAGGGTGATTATTGTTTATTGTTTTCGATGGTAAAGTAGTATTAAGGGAGATAATTAATAATTTCGAAATATAGCTCGCAGGCATTTGGCGGCGGACAGCCTCAAGCAGTTGTGCTTAAATTGCTAGAACAACCAAAATATAAAAATCAAGCTCAGATGCACTTGACGCTGATGGTGTTTCTATGTCGCCGGTCCAGGATGCATGATCTCTCCTCTTGCTCTGAAAATTTGCGGACCTTGGCTGCCACTTTGGCCTTCTGGTTCGCCAAATTGTAGTGGATCGTCTCCAGAGGGTTGCCCTGGTAGACCCCTTTTTCCTCAAACCAACTCAGCACAGACTCTTCCATCTAACTCTTGGAGGATGTCCCCACCGTCCTAGCGCACTCTTTCTGGGCCAAACCGAGAGTGGGCACTTCCAAAGTGGGGACGAGCAGGGTTTGGTTGGAAACTTAGGACATCAGTACGAATGAATAGTTTTAGTAAATGTTATATATAAGGTAGAAGCTTTTCACTTATAAGTCCTGATTTCTGGAAGAAAATTAGCTGTCAGTTTTTCGGCTGTAATATTAAAACCTTCACCATTATCCTGCGAAACATCACTGCGTCAGCTTGGCCTTCAAGTTCTACAGTTCTCTTTTGATGGATTCGTCTGGGCTGATCTCCAGAGCCTTTTCCAGGTCCGATTTTGCGTTATAGTATTGGCCGAGCTTGACATAGGCGTTGGCCCTCCTGACCAACGTCCTGACCGTGATCTTCTTGCACTCGTCCTTGTCTACGTTGCTGGCCGGTTTGCTTTACCCGAATTTTAGCACTCTTGACTCCAAATTGTTAACCAGTTTCAGTATTCTCATAGAAATTGAAAGCACGTCATCATATTTTTACAATTTGTTGAAGCACACGCATTGGTTTTGAAGGATGGCCAAGTATTCTTGAATGTCTTCGCTCTCTTAAATCAGCTTCAAGCATTTGGAGTAGTTTTCAAGAGCTTATTGAATTTTTGAGTCCTTTATCAAGGCAGCTGACTCATCCTTCAACCTTTTCACAGTCAGCTTGCATCCCTTTTTCTTCAATAGCTTCAAATACTCCTGTAAATCCTTATCCTCCCCATTTATAGTCAACCCCTTCCTAACGCTATCCTCAGCCTCAGTTAGTTCTCCCAGTTCTTAAAATGCTTTAGCTTTCCGATAGTATAGCTTTATCAGGATCAGGCTCGCTTGTCTGTCTTCTTTGGTTTGAGAACTACTTCCCAAATTGAAAGCAGCAAGTTTTTTGATTGCGCTATCGGCTAGCTCAACTGCTTTCCTGTACTCTTGGCATTTATTGAGACATAAAACTTTGTTTGAAGCTGCATACTAGTTTCCATCTATCTGATAGGCATTTTCATAGAATTAGATGGCTTATTCATGACGATTTATTCTAACCAAATCATCTCCTTTGGCTTTGCTTTAATTTGACTCCTCTCTCCTAGCTATCTCTTCAATAGCATTGGTAACTTGCTGTTTTACATCTGCATCCAATTACAACTACAATACTTCATTCAATAGCTTTTTGGCTTGCTATAGCTATCCTTTCCAAGCAGTACAGATAGCCTTTCTTGTTTTCATCTTGGCTAAGGATAACCTCGAACTTGCTTGTTGAGTTTAGTCTCCTGAAATCTGAGTCTGCATTTGAATTAAGCACTGATCGCAGTCGTTTATCGCTTATTGGAGTTTAAAAATTTTCATATAGCAAAGACTTCTGTTCATTAACGCAGAAGCTAGCTTAGAATCTGCCTTTATTGCTTAAGAGTACGCTTAAATTGCCGAAATAAAATTTTTATCCTTCACAAACCCATCACCTTTGTCTTTAAGCCATAATGGGTTTTTTGATTAAACATTTCCATCAGATGCCGTCCCAGTTGTATTCTTGGGCATCGGAGGCTCCTTGAAATAGCGCTCACGAGCTGCAACTCCAGGGGGAAACATTCTTTCTGAAAACTTAACCTTTTGGTTAGCAGCCTTACGAATGGGAACTTACTAGAACTCAACATCCTCATCACATTTTTGCCTCATTTCTTCGAACTTGTCAATCTACTCATCGGTAAACATAGTATTGTTAGTCTTTTACTTGTCCAGTTGCTTTTTCACTTCCTCAATTATCTTGTTCTGGTTTTTTTACTTTTTGAGCTTCTATATTCGCTGTTTTTCAAGCTATTCTTCCTGCTCTAGCAAAGAAAGGGCTATTTTTTCTTTTTCATTCCATTTGCTCTCTTACCTTTACAACTAAAGATATTTGGGAGGAGCCTGTGACTTTTCAATTTTCCCACTTTTTTAGTTGATATTGCTAAAAACCTATTTGATGGCATTTTCTTTTTCCACTCTCTTCTTTTATTCCAGCTTTTCTCTTTCTTCCTGCTAAAATCTCATGAGTTCCTGTGTGGCTTTGCGATCATAATCAATGCGTAGTTTATCCTTATTCTACTCTTGATTTTTGACAGTAGCTTCGTAACGGTTTTGACTTTCGATTCTCCTCTTTTTCAGATCTTCAAGTAATATATCTTCTACAAGTAGATTTTGCCATTAATGCTCGATTTGTGCCTTCTTCAAGGTCGCATGGAGCAGACCATTACTCAGCACAAACTTGTTTTCAGCAGACCTGAAATCCACCTAGTGGGCCAAATCGAGAAAATGGACTTGGTTTTTCTACAATGAGTTGACTTTGAAGATGAGGTCCGAAAGGAAGATGTCTACTTTTTTGAGAGAAGTATGCGCTGGCAAGGGGACCTGCACATAGACAAACTTTTTATCCTGGTTCCATTCGTATTTGTGCTTTTGCTTGAACCTCAGAGTATTCGACATCTGATCAAATTTAATCTTATTTAAATTAACTTATACTATAATTATTGATCAAGTTGCATTTTTCTTCAATTCTATATAATGTTTGCTTGTCAATAATTGCTGTCATTCCAATTTGGATGGCGTTTTACAAAAGAGAAACGCATGGAAGGATATTATTTTATATTGGAATATTTTAATCCATAAAATAATTAATATTATCATGGCTCAAGGCAAAAGCAAAAAGGTCTATGGCAAGAAGGGACAAAAGAAGAAAGTCGTTGACTCTCTCTCCAGAAAGGAATGGTTCGAACTCAAAGCGCCAGCACCTTTCCAGTCATAATCCTTTGGATTCACCTGTGCCAACAGGACCCAAGGTCTCAGTAATAAATGACTTACCCAGAGAAAGTCGAAGATAGCATTAAAGGCAGAGTGGTCAGCCAAATGCAAGCTGATCTTGCCCCCAACCAAGATACTTTCCATTGGAGGAAGATAAAGCTGATTGTTGACCAAACTGAAGGCAGACAAGCTATAACCAGCTTCTATGGTGTTGATACCACTCGTGATGAACTCTGCTCTCTTATTAAAAAGAGAAAAACACTGATTGAGGCCATTACTGACGTTAAGTCTCAAGATGGATATGTTCTCAGAGTTTTTGTTATCGCCTTCACCAGAGAATCTTACAACCAAAAGCGTAAAACTAACTACGCCCTTTCATCTCAGCAAAAAATCATCAGAAAAAAAATTAACGAAATCATCGCCAAGGAAGTCTCCAAAGCCAACGCCACTCAAGTCCTCAACTTGTTTACCAGCGAAGTCGTCTAAAAGAGAATCACCAAAGAAATCTCTCCCATCTACCCCGTCAAGAACGTCAAGGTGAGAAAGATCAAAGTGATCCAAAGACCCAACGTCGACTTCAACAAATTGAGTGAGATGCACGACCCTGAGAAAAGAATCCTGACCAAGGCTACAGCCAAAGTGCAAGGCCGCAAGGGAAAGCCAACTCGCGAGCTAAACGTCGATGCTGAAAACCTTGTGAATAAAGAATGATCATCGTTTAAGCTAATAGATCAACAATCAGAGTCCAATGCAGGTCCAACCTATGCTGTGAGGGCGGAGGTATCCGGTACTAATAATATCGTGTTGGGTTTAAATAGCACTGTTAACAAGACTATAAGCCATAATAACTTATCTTGATGGATTATATTGCCGTAGAGGTAAACGCACTTTGTTGTTTACTACCCTTTGTAGCTTTTGCCTTGCTCACTCTCCAGTTTTTTATGGAATTGCCCCTTTGTAAATCTCAGCAGCCCAACTTCGCACAACTCAACGACGATTTTCCATTTGCTGCCGGCGGACTGATCTCGATAAAAAACCAACTCAACCACAGGCATCTCTAGAACTGCAGTGTGAACCAATAGAAAAACGCAAACACTCAGAAATGCAAGTAGTAGGGGCAGAAAAGTTATCTCAACGAGATCAGGCAAGAGACCTTGTAATTTGGCCGCAAAGTGTTGACAGGGTGTAACGTTGGATTGGCAAAAATGAGTTATATAAACAAAGCGTACTTCCGTAGAAACAAAGCAGTCGATAGTTTCAAGACCATTAGAGACCAGTTCCGTAGGAAATCAAAGTCAAGCCTAATCCGAAGATGGTTTGAGCCAACAAGTCTGGTGACCATCGTCGAAGGCTTGCAGTATTGATCCAATAAATAAATACACTGAGAAATACTTGTGATTTTGAGTACAAAAAGAGCCATTTAGTTTTAGAATTAGCTAGCTTCAGATCAGGTTGTAACCCATGTCTGTGACTTAGCTGATCCGAAATCATCACCTTCACTAAGGTAGTAAGCTATTTAGTGTTTCGAATGTCAAACATTTATATGTTATCGATATTTGGAAGA
>Ga0316217_10004307_pt1 | contig 15518 bp, 8 predicted proteins | sample 1anoAmetaG_FD_203633 | JGI IMG/M metagenome (GOLD analysis project Ga0316217, IMG submission 203633) | Freshwater microbial communities from Trout Bog Lake, Wisconsin, USA - 1anoA | ecosystem: Environmental > Aquatic > Freshwater > Lake > Hypolimnion/Profundal zone | place: USA: Wisconsin... | reverse complement strand
TGGACCAGCAAGCCTATGAAACCATGCAGGTGACGCTGCCCCAGACCATCACGGGATTGCCGGCGTTAGCCTACCTGGCGCCATTACAGCGGGGGAATCCGAACTTCTACACGGCTTTATCCCGCTTCATCATCATGACCGAGGCGCCGGAGTTCGATTGGTTCGATCCCTGGTACTACAACGGGACGGGGCAGAACATGGCAGAAGTCTTCCACTCGCAGACCATGGACATCGAACTCTACATGGTCAACGGGTCCAGCCACATTGCGTGGGAGGGGCGTCCATCGGGACAGGCAACGGCGAGCGCGTTTCATAATCTCGCCGGTCAGGGCCTGGAAGGGTACGATCAAAACTGGAAGAACGCCAAGCCCGGCTTCCAGAATCCCTGGGTCGGGCAATCGGAGCAGGCCCGCCAGTTTGCCATCTTCAAGGCCACGGAAACGCGGACTCGGCAAGCAGCGTACTTCGATAATCCCACACCATCGCTGCGCAATGCCATACGGGCGGTGTACACGCTGTGGCGGGGATCGATCTCCGGGCTGCGCCCGGTGATCGAGTTCCAGCCCGACGGCACCGCTTACCGCGTCACCGGCAAGGTGACGAATGCGGCATCGGCGGCCGCCAGCGGCCTGCGTGCGCAGCTCACCGGCACCGACTGCGCTGTTACCGACGCCAAAGAGAAGTCGATGGCCGCCTCGCTGGATGCGGGAAAGAAGCAGGAGACATCGGCCGTTTGGCGGGTCCAGCCGCAGACGGGCAAGATGTGTAAGCTCAAGCTGGAAGTTATCGCCAGTTATTCGATCCCGGACCTGCAGTACGCGCAAGTAGAGCGCACCTTCTTCCCTACGCCTCAAGTCCAGCCGACCCCGCCCAAGCCAGCGCCCAAGCCAGCACCGGCCCCAACGGTGAAGGCGCCAGCCACAATGACCACGACCCCCAAGGCCGCCCCGAACGTGGTCAAAGGCAAGTGGCGGTGCGAGCCCTGGGGCATGCCGGGCTCTTGTAGCTGCATCTATCCGCCGGAGCCGTGGACCTCCGCTGGCTGCAAACCCGGCGATAAGACGGGGTCCTGCAAAAACGATGGCGAATATTGCGGCTCGCAGACGGTCGAGAACGCGAACAAGATCTGGGAGCAGAAGAAGGCAGGCAAATACAGTGGGTGGGGGGAGCCAAGCAACCCAGTAATCATCAACCGGTGAGGCCGGGTTCTTCCCTGGTTTAGGGCCGCATTTACAGGGCGACCAGGAAGATCGCGTTTCACAGGTCGGATCGCCGGCAACGAACGATGGGCCGAACCCAGCCACGCTGCGGTCATGCGGCAAGGTGCGGTTTCTGCATCAGGCCGGGTGTTCTTTGGGGAAATCGCCGGCCAGACGGCCTGGGCTGTCCACCGTCATAAGTACAGGAACCGGCCATGGCCAGTCGATGAAGTCCGACGTCGATCATCTGCGAAAGCGACATTACCGCCAAGCTCTCAACCCAAGCACCGACCCAAGTGCGGCTTACCGTTCAACGAGCTTTCACCTGCTTGCAGGGAGTTGGCAATTGCCGTACCCGCTTGCAGGTTGTTGCGCTGGCTGATATACCTGCCTTGACACGGAAGCGGTCGATGATTCGAGTCCACTCGGGCCTGTCATGTTTTTCTTCGCGCTTCACGCAAGTTGCAATTGCGCCGCCGGACCCCCGTTGATTCTGCTGGTGTCCGGCTACTCGTCTTGGGCTATTATTTTGCTAGGTAACTTCAAACTGTGGGGGATGGCAGGAATGAAGCTGGACAATGCAATCCGGGTGGCGTTGGAACACGAAAACGGAGTCTGCACGGCCTATCGCGACGCGATGAAGAAAAGCTCCGATGAGAGTGCCAAACGGGTTTTCAAGGCCCTTTGGGACGAGGAACTCTATCACGTCAAATACCTCGAAGAGCGGCTCCATGAGTGGCAGACGACCGGCAAGATCACGGTAAAGAAGCTGGGCACCTCGGTGCCGTCCAAAGAGGCCATCACCAAGAGCCTCGACGACGTTCGCAAGACGGTAAAGCCGAAACGCATCATGCGGCAGGATGTCGAGCTTGACTCCCTGCGCAAGGCCCTTGAGGCCGAGATCAAGACCACCATCTTTTACCGTGAGATGGTCGCCAAGCTGGACGGCGAGGGTCAGAAACTCTTCAAGCGTTTTGTCGAAATCGAGGCCGGGCACGAGGCGCTGGTGCAGGCCGAAATCGACTCGGTGAGCAACTGCGGCGTCTTCCTCGGCGCGCTGGAATTCAGTCTCGAGCAGTAGTGCTGCTGCTTCCGCCTTTGCGATTTTCGCCGCATCCAGTCCCACTCAGGCCAGGCAATTGGCTTGAGTGGGCTGTCTTATTTTGGCCCAGCCATTCGATCTGGAGACTGCGAACCTCCTGCCCGGCCGGGCGCTGAAACCACCGCACCCCCTTTTCTTCATCACCCGAGGCCGCAGTTCAGCGGCGGCTATGCCACAGACGCGCGCACTATGCCCCTAATGGGGAGTTATGCGCTCGGCCTCCCCGGCTTTCTAATGGCACTCGGGCATGCTGGATTACGCTTCCGGCAGCCGCTGGACTGAAGAGAACCTATGAGCTTGCACGCCGTTGTCGCCGATTTCCCCAGCCGCTTGAAGCGGCCCTCCGATCTGCCGCTGTGCGTCGATTTAGATGGCACACTGATCCGCAGCGACATGTTGTTCGAGTCGTTGCTGCTGGCCGTAAAGAAATATTGGTGGACCTTGCTGCTCGTGCCCTTCTGGGCGCTGCGCGGCCGGGCCTACCTCAAGCATCGACTGGCCGAAATGGTGGTAATCAACCCCGCCTTGCTGCCCTATCGTCAGGACCTGCTCGACTGGCTTTGGGACGAGCATGCCGCCGACCGCCACCTTGTCCTGGCTACCGGCTCCAACCAGCGCTGGGCGCAAATGGTGAGCGATCATCTGGGCATCTTCGACGAAGTTATCGCCAGCACCGGGGGGCGTAACCTTACCGGGCGTGCCAAGGCCCAGTTGCTGGTAGAGCGTTTCGGCCGCCATGGATTTGATTACGTGGGCGACAGCCGCGCGGACCAGGCAGTCTGGGAAGTTTCGCGCCATCGCATTGCCGCCGGCGCGGCCTGCGGCCAACAGCACTTCCAGCAGAGCTTCCCGGAGGCCAGGAGCAGCGCCTGGGCCCTGGTGCGCGCCCTGCGTCCCAAGCACTGGGTAAAGAACATTCTGATCTTTCTGCCGCTGCTGGCCGGCCACCGCTTCCTCGATGTCTCCCGCTGGATGCGCGCCTTCGAGATGCTCGCCGCCTTCAGCCTGATGGCGTCGGCGGTTTACATCGTCAACGACCTGCTGGACCTGGAATCTGACCGCCAGCATCCGACCAAGCGCCGCCGCCCGTTTGCCGCCGGCGATCTTCCGCTGCGGTGGGGACTGGTTGCGGCACCCGTGCTCTGCCTGCTGGGATTCGCCCTGGCCGTGCCCCTGGGCGCTGGTTCCCTGGAAATCCTCACGACCTATTTCATTCTCACGATGGTTTACTCCGCCTATCTCAAGCGCAAGCTGCTGGTGGATGTTTTTGCCCTGGCCATGCTCTACACGCTGCGCACCGTGGCGGGCGGCGCGGCTACCGGGGTTCTCTGTTCGGTGTGGCTGCTGGCCTTCTGTGTTTTCCAGTTCCTGAGTCTGGCGTTTCTCAAGCGTTCGGCCGAACTGAAACGGCTCACGCGGCAAGCCAAGAGCGACAGCGTGGGACGTGGCTACTTCAGCTGGGACCTGATTCAGGTCAACTCCTTCGGCGTGGCTGCCGGATACATCGCCAGCCTGATCCTGGGGATGTACATCGGCAGCGACAGCGTGCGCATGCTCTATCGCCAGCCCGGCTGGCTATGGCTGCTGGTCCCGCTGCACCTTTACTGGACGGTTCGCGTCTGGTTGCTCTCGCACCGCGGAGCCATGGATGAAGATCCGATTGTCTTTGCCGCCTCCGACCGCGTGACGTGGATGTGCGCTGCGATCGCCGCCGTCGCGCTGGCGCTGGCCACCTTTGGCGGCGTCGCCTTGCCGGGGATTGCGCAATGAACCGCGAGAACCGCCACTACGTTATCTTTCTCGCCGTCTGGCTGCTGGCCAACGTAGTTACTCTCTGCCGCTATCCGTCCGTATGGGTTGACGAAATTCAGTTCGCCGATCCGGCCGTGCGGCTTGCCACCGGCCATGGATTCACTTCCACGGCCTGGTTCGCGCAGGACTCCACCCGCTTTTTCGCCGGCAATGTCCCGCTCTACTCGGCGCTGCTCAGCGGTTGGCTCTCACTCTTCGGCCCGGGGCTGTTCGTCGAACGCGCCTTCAACCTGGCGATGTTCGCCATCTTCCTGACGCTGATCTGGAGGTTCCTGCAGGACACCGATTTCATTCCCCGCACAGGCTGGCGTCTGGGAGTCATTGCGCTGATCGCCACCGGCCATGCGATGACATTCTCCTACCGTTCGGGCCGCTACGATGTCTTAGGCATGACGCTGGCCGCCGTGGCGCTGAATCTCTGGGTGACGCCGAAGGGAGGGCGCTGGCTGCCCGTCGTCGGCCTCTTCCTGCCCGCCGCCGGACTGCAACTGCTCCCGGCCGTGCTGCTGGCCTGTGCCTTGCTCCTGATCTTCGACTGGTCCCGGTCGCTGCCCAAGGCGGCGCTGCTGCTGGGAGGATGCGGTGCCGGCTTGCTGGGTCTGCGTCTTTTCTATGCCGAACTCGGAGTCTGGGCCGACTTCCAGAACTCCACCCGCGCCATCGGCCAAATCGGGCAATCGCTGCAGTCCAAGCTGCGCAGCCTTCCCTCCGCCTACGTCAATGACAAGAGCCGGGTGCTGCTGTTTGGCGCTGGCCTGGTGAACTTCGTCGTCGCCGTGAAAATCAAGGCAAGGTTCCCGCGCAAGCTGACCAGCGGCGCGCTGGCGCTGTGCCTGCTGCTGCCCGCCGCCATGCACCTGGCGGGGAAGTTTCCCATTTATTACGGATGGATGGTATACGTCCCGCTGGCCTTTGCCTGTGCCGCGCTGGCTTGCTCCACCTGGCCCAGGATGGGCAGTATGGCGCGAGTGGCAACGCTGGCGCTGGTAGCTGCGGCCATGATTATCGGATTACCGCTGCGTCTGGCCGCCGTCGTTGCCGACTGGAACGGGCGGGATCCGGCGCGGGTGGAAGCTTTCGTGAAAGAGAATGTTGATCCCGGCGAGTTAGCCGTCACCGACTTCAAGCTCTACTATCCGATGATTACGAGGCGCACCCATCCGCTGCTGCCGACCTATGTGCCGGCCATGCAAGCGGGGGAAAGGTCCGGAGTCAGCGTGCTGCTGGTGCGGGCCGAGGATCGGCAGCTCTACGAGCAGGTGCTGGGCAGCGACTGGAAGCCCACGGGCGTGCAGTTGGATCCGCCCCGCAGCCCCGTCCTGCTGCGTCGGCTCATCACCGAGCTGCGGGAAGAGAGCTATCCGGTGGTGGTCTACCGCCGGCGAAAATCCGTGACGCCCTGAGCTGGACGGCAGCCGCGGTGCGGGCTCCGGCCCCTGCGTTGCGCTTCAGCATACGATTCGCGGCTGGTTACTTTGGCATAGAGCAGGGCTGCAATTTTTATTTCTCCTCAGGACATTCCTGCTACTCTGGCGGGCAAGCGGGGAATCTCCGGGTGATCGCGCGCCGGGATCAATCGGGTCCCGGAAAGAACTGAGAAACTAGCGCTGCCTTGGGCGCGCGGCGCCGGGCGGGCCTTAAGAGCCGCAGCGAAGAAAGTTGCGATTGCGCGAGACGGGAAAGATCGGCAAAGCAGAGAGTGGGATTTCGGTGGCAAGACTGGTGAGCAAGCTGCGGGTGACGAACGGCAAGGCTGCGCTGGTGCTGGCAGCCACCATCGGCATTGCTGCCTCGTTTGCGTTGTTCGCCATCATGCGGCGCATGGACAGGATCCGCGCCGAGGTCCAGTTTTACCAGGCAGCGGACAATCGCCTCAACCTGGTTCGCATCAACGTTCATGACGCCCTCGACACGATGAACCTGCTGGCCAGCTATTTTGAGTCCAGCGAAGGCAAGCCGCCCAGCCGCAAGGCTTTTTCCGCCTTTGTCGCACCCGCCCTGATCGATCCTTACCACATTCAGGCGCTGGAATGGATCCCGCGCGTTGGGGCCGCGGAGCGCTCCGAATATGAGCGCCGGGCGCGCGCCGATGGACTGACCGACTTCCATTTCACCGAGGCTGGTCCAGCTGGGGCGCTGGTCGCGGCCGGCCCGCGGTCGGAATATTTCCCTGTCTATTATGTCGAGCCGTTAACCGGCAACGAGCGCGCGCTGGGATACGACCTGGCTTCCAATCCAGTTCGGCTCGCCGCGATCCGGGAAGCCCGAACCACGGCCAAGCCTGTCGCTACGGCGCGCGTGCGCCTTGTGCAGGAAAAGAGCGATCAATACGGGACCTTGCTGTTTGTGCCGATTCTCGGCGCGGGAACCGCTCCGAATGGGGCAGAACTGAAAATCGTGAAGGGCTTTGCCCTGGGCGTCTTCCGCATGAACGCCCTGGTCGAGACCTCCGATACCCAGTCGGAACACAATCGCTCGCTCGTCACACTCTATCTTCTCGATCTGAGCGCCCCGCCCCAGGAGCAGCAACTCTTCCCCAGCACGCCGAGCGTGGCGGGCGTAGGGGATTTATCGGCGGGCTTGCATGCGCAGATGCAGTTCGATGTGGGCGGGCGAAAGTGGTTGGCTCTGGCCGTGCCCGGCCCGGCCTACGTCCATCTGGGTTACTCGGGCAGCCCGATCCTGGTGCTCGTTCTGGGGCTTTCGGTCACCAGCCTCTGCCTGCTCTATCTCAAACTCGAGTTGAAGGCCGAACGCGCCGACCGCCTGGCCGCTGAGGCCCGGACGGCGAATCGCTCGAAGAGCGAATTTCTGGCCAACGTGAGCCACGAGATTCGCACCCCGATGAACGGTGTCATCGGCATGACCGCCCTGCTGTTGAGTTCCGACCTCGACCCCCAGCAGCGCCACTATGCCGAGGTGGTCGATTCCAGCGCCAAGTCTCTACTCGGCCTGCTCAATGACATTCTTGATTTCTCGCAGATCGAGGCGCGCAAGCTGAAGATCGACAGCGTTGATTTCAGCCTGCGCAGCCTGATGAACGAATTCGCCGCCATCACTGCGGCGAGAGTTGCCTACAAGAAGCTGGAGTTCGTCTGCACCGTGGCGCCGACCGTGCCCGACGTTCTGCGTGGCGACCCGGGACGTTTGCGCCAGGTGCTGTTCAATCTGGTAGGCAATGCCATCAAGTTCACCAGCCACGGCAAGATCACCATCTGGGTGAAGCTGTCCGGGGAATACGAGGATTCGGTCGAACTCCACGTTGCCGTGCGCGATACCGGTATTGGCATCCCCCTGGCCAAACAGCACCTGCTCTTCAAGCAATTCAGCCAACTGGATACCTCCACTACACGCAATTTCGGCGGAACCGGCCTGGGGCTGGCGATTTCAAAACAGCTGGTCGAAATGATGGGCGGCAAGATCGGACTCAACAGCCGGGAAGGGAAGGGTTCGGAGTTCTGGTTCACCATTCGCCTGGCCCGGCAAAGCGGACAAGCGCAGCCGGGCGTTGCTCCGACGCCGGGCGGGCGCGTTCTAGTGGTAGATGGCGATCAGCAAAGCCGCGAAGCGCTGCTGGCCCAGATCGATTCGGTGCAGATGAACGCGACCGGTGCCGACGACGGCTACAGCGCCATGCGCTGTTTGCAGGAAGCCGCGCTGGCCGGCCGCCCTTTCCAGCTTATGGTGCTCGATGTGGAAGCGCCGGGAATGGACGCGGAGTCCCTGGCCCGGCGAATTCTGCAAGACGTGCGCATCAACCGCGTGCGGTTGGTGCTGCTTGTTCCGGAAGGAAGGGAAGCGGACCCGCGCTGGGCAAAAGCCGGCTTCCTGGCCTGTCTCACGCGGCCGGTGCAGCCGCAGCAGTTGTTCGACTGCCTGGCCAAGGCCCTCAGTGCCGAGCCGGTAAATCCGCAACTCCCACTGGTGCCGCAGCGGACCGTGTTGCCCGAAAGGCAGTCCGGCAACGGTCGCATTCTCCTGGTCGAAGACAACAGCACCAACCAGCAGGTGGCGACGGGCATTCTGCAGCACATGGGATGGAATGTAACGGTGGCCACGGATGGCAACCAATGTCTGGATTTATTGAGCCGTGAGCACTTCGACCTGGTGCTCATGGATATTCAGATGCCCGGCATGGACGGCTACGAGGCCACCCGCCTGATCCGCTCGGGCCGCTACGAGAAGATCGACCGGAAGATTCCCATTGTGGCCATGACGGCGCACGCCAGTCATCAGCGGGAGTGCCTGGCCGCCGGCATGGACGACTACCTCTCCAAGCCGATTGATCCGCAACTGCTGGTCGAGGCCTTGAAGAAGTGGGGGATACGCCCTGCGGCCGCGGCGGGTGCGCCCGCCGAGGCGTCCGATTCGTCCGGGTCGCCCCGCCTTTTTAACCAGGAGCGTTTCCGCGAGTGCATGATGGGCGATGCCGAACTGGCAAATGCCGTCATCGAAGCTTTTCTCAAAGAACTGCCCGCATTGCTGCGGCTGCTCAAGCGAAAAATTGACGCCGGCGATCTGGACGGAGTTGGCCGCGAGGCTCACAAATTGAAGGGCGTGGCAGCCAACGTCGGCGCTGAAGTCCTGGCCGACTGCGCCATGGAGATGCAACTCGCCGGAGAAGAGCGTGACGGTGAGCGCATCACCCGGCTCGCCGCGGAGCTCGAAGTTCACGCCAGCAGCCTGCAGATCGCTCTCGATCACTGGCTGCAGGAAGCCGCCCAGAAGTCTGTCGTAGTGGGGTAAAGCCGGGCATCGCTCCGTTCCTCTTGACTGCCATCGCCACACCATCCTCCTGCGCCCGCCGGCCGCATGGTTTCTGATTCAGACACTCCATCTTCACGCCGCGTATGCCGCAAGAGGATACCGCCGTGCCTCCAATGGGGTATGTCTGCTGCCTGCCCAAAGTCGTCTAATGAACCTGAGAACAAGAGCCGCCTTGCGGCTGGGTCTGAGGGGTAAAGATGCAGAGGCAGTCGCAATCGAAGGTCGCCAGGCAGAAAAAGCAGGGCAAAGGGCGCCAACCCAATCGTTTGCGTTTTTGTCTGGCGCAGAGCAGCGCGCTGGGACGCACATCCCCCAGCCTCAAAACGCGGCTGACCCTCACCGCAGCCAGCGCGGAGCGCTCCATATTCGCAATTTTGAAACGCCTGCTGGACATCGCAGTCGTGGGCGCCGCCCTGTTGGCGCTGGCCCCGTTGATGGTCATGGTGGCACTCCTTATCAAGCTGTACGACGGCGGCCCGGTGCTGTTCTGGCAAGAGCGTATCGGGAAGTACGGCACCACCTTCTCCTTTCCCAAGTTCCGCTCCATGCGGATCGACGCCGAGCAACTCAAGGACAAGCTGCTGGCGGCCAATCAGCACGGGGCTGGCGGCATCACTTTCAAGATGAAGCAGGATCCGCGGGTCACGCCCGTCGGCCGCTTCATCCGGCGCTTCAGCATCGACGAACTTCCCCAGCTCTGGTGTGTGCTGCGGGGCCAGATGACCCTGGTTGGGCCGCGCCCCGCCGTGCCGCGCGAAGTGCGCGCCTATAGCAGCGCCGACCGGCGTCGCCTGGCGGTGATTCCCGGCTTGACCTGCATCTGGCAGGTCAGCGGTCGTTCCGAGATTCCCTTCGATCGCCAGGTCGAAATGGATTGCGAATACATCCAGAGCCAGAGTCTCACCAAGGATCTGGAACTGCTGGCAAAGACGATTCCGGCCGTCATCAACGGACGAGGAGCGTACTGACATGGTTGTGCTCGAGCTTCCTCCAACGCGGGAAGGACTGGCCCGGCGGCAGGCCGCGACGCTGGGGGCGAACCTGCCCCTGCGCGGACGGCTGCCGCGGACGAAGCTGCGAAGCTTGCGCGGCGAAGCTTCGCGGTCTCTCGATCTGCTGGCGGCGCTCCCCGCCGTGGTGCTGTTCGCCATCGCCGGGACGCTGCTTCTGTTTCCTCCGCTCACGAGATCCGCGCGCATCGGCCGCCGGGGGCGCCCCTATGCCGAACTTGGCTGGCACGCCGTTGGCGGCCTGCGCGGGCAAATCCTGCGGAAGCTGCATCTGTGCGGACTCCCGCGGGCATGGAATCTGCTGCGCGGAGACATCGCGCTGGTGGGGCCGCGGCTGGAGGCCTGGGGCCAGCGCTCGAGCACCGACCGCAAACTGCGGCGCTGCCGCGAGGCTGCACCCGGCATCTGGAGTCTCTTCCGTCTACGCCGTGCGGCCAGCATTGATTTTGAAGATGAGTTGACCACCGAACTCAGCTACGTCGAAACGCGCTCGTGGAAGCAAGATATGGGCGTCATGGTGCGCCTGGCAGTGGCCTCGCTCTACGGAGGAGCTGCCGGCACCGTCTCCCGCTACGTGCATCACCTCGGCGTACGCATTGACAACCTCACCATGCAGGAAGCCTGCGACTGGATCATCGAGCGGACCGGGCATCGCGAAGCTCCCGCCCAGGTGGTGTTCGTCAATGCGCACTGCATGAATGTGGCCTGCACCGATGGCGGCTACCGCGCGGTGATCGACTCCTCCGCGCTGGTGCTGGCCGATGGCATCGGCATGAAGCTGGCCGGGCGCCTGCTGGGCCGGCCCATCGTGCAGAACGTCAACGGCACCGACCTGTTTCCGCGCCTCTGTGCCCGCCTGCGGGAGAACGGACAGAAGTTGTTCCTGCTCGGCGGAGAGCCTGGCGTTGCCGATACCGTGGCGCAGTGGGTGCGGACGCAGTATCCCGGATGTGTTGTGGCCGGCACGCAGCACGGCTATTTCGGCCAGGAACACTCCTCCCAGGTGGCCGAGCAGATTCGCCAGTCCGGGGCCGAGGTCTTGCTGGTCGCCATGGGCGTCCCGGCGCAGGACAACTGGATCGCCCAGAACCTGGCGCGCAGCGGAGTGGCGGTTGCCCTCGGCGTCGGCGGACTCTTTGATTTCTATTCCAATCGCATCCCCCGCGCGCCACAGTGGCTGCGTGAGCTGGGACTCGAATGGGCCTACCGCTTGTATTGTGAACCAGGCCGCATGTGGCGGCGTTACATTGTCGGCAACGTGGTATTTCTGGCGCGCGTCCTGCGCGAGCGCTGGACGGGCACGCCGCCGCTACGCCAGGAGGAAAAAGCGCGATGATTGCTCTAATTCAATGTCCGGAACCGACCGGAGCCGACAGTGCCTGGGGCGAGGGAGTCGATACCTGCCTGCTCCCCGTGGTTGACCGCCCGATCCTGCAGCACGTGCTGGAGACTCTGGCCGACTGCGGAGTCCGCACCGTACATGTCTGCCTGCCGGCAGCCAGCCCGCAAAGACAGGAATTGCTCGGCGATGGGGCACGCTGGGGAATGACCCTGCGGTTCTGGTGCGGCCAGCCAGCGGAAGCCGGCATGTGGGCAGCCATCCGCCAGGATCTGCAGACTGGCAAGGGCCTGATTACCGGCTGCGGCGACACGCTGCCCAAACTTGCCGATCTGCTCGCGCAGGATCCGCGGGCCTCGTCCCTGCGGGCTGCCGGCAAGCACCGTGGATGGACAATTTCCCGCTCCCAGACCGCCCACGCCATGCTGCATTTCGAGGCGGACCGCGACACCGGGCTGCCGGCGCTCTTCCGCGAGACCGAGTGGATCGAGACCACCAGCCCTCTCGGGTTGCTCAACAGCCAGCGCCTGCTGCTGGAAGGCCACTTCGCCAGCGTCCCCCTGCTCGGCCGCGAATTGTCACCGGGGGTCTGGGTAGGACGCGGCGCCAGAATTCACCCCGCGGCTGTGATTCAGGGTCCTGCTTACGTCGGGCCTTACGCGCTGGTGGGAGCCGGTTGCAAGGTGAGCGCCGGATCGGCGATCGGCGAGGGGGCGGTGCTCGAGGAAGGCTCTTCGATGCAGCTAGCGCACCTGGGCAGCAACACGCGGCTAGGCAAGGGGCTTACGCTCCATGAATCCCTGCTGATCGGCCCGGTTCTCTACTCTACGAAGTTTTCCGCCCGCGTCGAGATTGAAGATGCGGTGCTGGCGAGCGGCATCTAGAGGCGGAGAGATTTTGCCGGCAAGCAGCGTCGCCGCCGGTCAGTGATCCGCCGCCGGTGTTTTCTTGGCTAGGGAGTGATTCAAGGCGAACATCGCCAGTTCCAGCCGGCTGCTGACCCCGGTCTTGTCGAAGATATTCTTAAGGTGGCGCTTCACGGTCTCTTCTGCGATGCCGCATTCGCGCGCGATATCCTTATTGGTGCAGCCTTCCACGATGTAGCCGATCACCGCCAGCTCGCGAGTGGTCAGCCCAAACCGGTTCTTCGCCGGCTCGGCTTCTTCAGCCATCAGCGAACGCAGCACCTGCACCAGGTTGCGCACGCTGGTGCCGTTCAGCCAGTGCTCTCCCCGCATCACGGCCCGCAGGCACTCGACCACTTCGACCGCTACGCTTTCCTTGAGCAGAACGCCCCGCGCCCCCAACTGCAGCGCCTCCAGTATGCCGCGCCGATCGATCTCGCCGGTCAGCATCACCGTCCGCACATGCAACTCGGGTCGCTGGGTCAGCTCCCGCAAGGTCTCCAGACCCGGCAGGTTCGGCATGCGCAGATCGAGCAGCAGCAGCTCGGGGCTCAGGCGTTGAATCAGGTCGAGCGCGATTTTGCCGTCCTCGGCCTCGCCCACCACTTCAAACTCCGGTACCTGGGACAACAGGGCTTTGACTCCGATGCGAACCACCGGGTGGTCATCGGCGATGATGATGCGGGCCGGCGCAGGCGATTTCATGGGAAAGCTACTCCAGGCTGGCACTGGTGGAAGCCGAAGATTCAAGGCCGCGCAGGAACCGGCCCGCCGAGTCTTCCGCCTCCCGAACTGCCGTGCTGAGCTGCTCCAGTGTAGCCTCTGCCGTTTTCATGTTCAATACGCTTTCCAGTTGCACGCTCAGGTCGCTGATCTGGTCGGCGCGCTTCAGCGCCTCGCGGTCCTGGTTTTCAATGCACTTGGCGATTTCGGTCAGCGATTTGCGAGCCTCTTTGAAATAAATGTCGAACAGCTCCTGCAATATCTCTGGATCGTTGCCCGTGCGGGCTTGCAACGACTGGAATATTTCCGGCGAGAAGCTGGTCTGCCGCGTTGCCTTCTTGCTGTTCAGGAACAGCAACAGGTCGCGCAGATCGGAGGGGCGGATCGGTTTGCTCAGGAACTCGTCCATGCCCGCGCGCAGGCACGCATTGCGGTCGTCCTTGGAGGCGTTGGCCGTGATGGCCACGATCTGGGGCTGCACGATGGCCGACCGGCGGATCTCGGCGGTCGCCTGCAATCCGTCCATCACCGGCATCTGAATGTCCATCAGGATCGCGTCGAAATTCCCCGAGAGGGCGGCATCGACGGCCTCGCGGCCATTGGAAACCACCGTGATGTCATAGCCGAATTTCGCCAGCATCAGCTTGGCGACCTTCTGGTTGACCGGATGATCCTCGGCCAGCAGGAAGCGCAGCGGGTGCCGGGTTCCCATCAGCGGGTCGAAGACCGATTGCCGCTGCTCGCTCGCCCCGGTCGTGTCCCCCTGGATGCACTGCTGCAGCAGCAGGCGAAGCGTGCTGCTTTTGACCGGCTTCGGCGCAAAGATCGCCTTGGGCGGCTCCCAGCCGTGAAATACCATGTCCCGCTTCCATCCCATGGGATGGCACACTACGACCGGACCCAGCAGCGCGCCTGATTTCTGTATCACCTCGGAAAAGACCTGCCAGTGGGACGGGTCGGTGCCGGTGTCCAGGATGACGACATCATGCGGGCGCGGCAGGGCGGCCAGAAAGCTGCTGAGAAAAGTCTCGAGGTGCAGCTCGGCTCCCTGTCCCGCGAAGGTGGATTCCAGGTTGAGCCGGAAGGCCTCGTTCTGCGCCAGCGCCAATATCCGCGCACCCTTCATAGCCTTGAAGTTTTCCTGCTCTCCCGCCTCGCGAACGGCGGCATCGACGGCGATTCTGAAGCACGATCCGGAGCCCTCTTCGGTCTCCACCTCCAGGAAGCCGCCCATGAGTTCCGCCAGCCTCCGGCTGATGGCGAGACCCAGTCCCGTCCCGCCGTATTTGCGCGTGGTCGAAGGATCCACCTGGCTGAAGTCCTTGAAGAGCCGATGCAGGCGGTCGGGAGCGATTCCAATCCCCGTGTCCTTCACTTCAAACAGCAGCTGGCATCTTCCGCCGCCGGTGTTTTGCGACGAGACCGTCAGCAGAACCTCGCCTTTCTCGGTGAACTTGATGGCGTTGCCCACGATATTCACCAGGATCTGGCGCAGGCGGCCGACATCGCCCGTCAATTCCAGCGGCGTTCCCGGCTGGATGGCGCAGGCGAGCTCGAGATTTTTTTCGCTGGCGCGCGGGGCCAGCAACTCCAGCACCTCTTCCACCGCGTCGGCCAGTTGGAACGGCGAATTTTCCAGCTCCAGGCTGCCCGATTCGATCTTGGAAAAGTCGAGCACCCGGTTGAGCAGAGTCAGCAGGGCTTCGCCGCTGCTGCGAATGATTTTCAAATACTTCTTCTGCTCGGAATCCAGTTCGGTCTCCAGCAGCAGCTCCGTGGTGCCGATGACAGCGTTCATCGGAGTCCTGATCTCGTGGCTCATGTTGGCGACGAACTCGCTCTTGGCCCGGCTGGCGGCCTCGGCGGCCTCCTTGGCGATTTGCATGGCCTCCACGGCCTGGCGCCGTTGCGTCACGTCGTTCAGCGTGCCGGAGGTGCCAATGATCTCGCCATGCTCATTGAGCGTCAGGCGGGCATGCACCTCGATCCAGCGGAAGCCGCCGTCGGCCGTCAGATAGCGGATCTCGTGCAGGCAGTATTCCTTTTTGCGCTGAATCAGCGGCTCGAACAACTCGTAATTGCGCTGCCGGTCATCGGGATGAATGTAGTCGAGGAACGACTTTCCCAGCGACTCGTCCACGGTAAATCCCGTGATCTCGCACCAGGCGGGATTAAGGAACGTCCATAAACCCTGCGCGTCGGTCTGGAAGATGACCTCCTTGAGGTTGTCGACCACGTTGCGGTACTGTGCCTGCTGGCGGCGGAGTTCGGCCTCCACCTTCTTCTGCGCGCTGATATCGATGATGATGCCGATAAAGCAGGATTCGTCTCCCGACTCGATCGCGCCCAGTTTCACGTACACGAGAAGCTCCGAGCCGTCCTTGCGCCGCGCGATCAGCTCGCAGCCGATGCCCATCCGGTTCAGGTCGCCGGTCGAGAGTCCCTCCTCAAGGTAGCCGTCATGCTCGCGAGCGACGGACTTCGGCATGAGCGCCTTCAGGTTCTCGCCGATCAACTCGCCGGCTTCGTAGCCGAACAGGCGCGCCGCCGCCGGGTTGGAGGTCGTGATGCGTCCTTGCCGGTCGGCCGTGATGATCGCGTCGGGCACCGTGTTGAGTATGCCGAGGGTGAGTGCCTGGGTGATCTGCAATTCCCTGAGCT
>Ga0316217_10004305_pt1 | contig 15521 bp, 8 predicted proteins | sample 1anoAmetaG_FD_203633 | JGI IMG/M metagenome (GOLD analysis project Ga0316217, IMG submission 203633) | Freshwater microbial communities from Trout Bog Lake, Wisconsin, USA - 1anoA | ecosystem: Environmental > Aquatic > Freshwater > Lake > Hypolimnion/Profundal zone | place: USA: Wisconsin... | reverse complement strand
ATTAAGCTTTACCCCCACCGGGCAGCTGATGGTAAACTCACTATTTAAAACAGGCATATATGAAACGAAGTAAAACGGCGACATAAAGTGCGCATCTTTCAGTTTTTCAACATACGATATCTTACCGATAGAGCCTGGTGTTGCGCCCGGAAAAATGAAATTCACTTCTTTCAAATCATCATAAAAAACGTTGGCATCTACGTTATCGGCAGTGGTGTAATTCTCTACCTTCATTTCCTTATACTTACCGCCGTTATTAGACAGGGTGACGGCATTCAGATTATTGATATCTGTAAAATAAGAGTGATAAACGGCATACTTGCTGTAGGCGTCTGACTGCTCAGTAATAAAATAAATATCCTCGTCTACATTACTGGTAACTACCAGTTCACCATTTACTATTTCAACATTAGTGTGCATGTTCTTATGCAGAAAAACAGCATCAGCGTTCGGAAAAGTTTTCCGGGCCCTTTCAAGCTCATCTTTATCAGGCCCGCCGGCGTAGCTATGCAGCACACCGGCCAACAGCACCACTGCGGTTGCGAAAACCATTTTAATCCTCTTATATCCCTTCATCGCTCTCATATTTAACTACAACTCTACTCCGTAATAATATACTGTTTGTTTTTTCAACTTTCCGCCTTCATAATCTTTTACCGGCCCGTTTAAATAACCAATAGTATAGTTTTCTTCTCTTATCAAATTACCGGCTTTATCGTAAAACTTACACAGTCCGTCATACTCATCGTAATATTCGTTCAGTTCCTTTTCAAGCTTGCCATCGGGCCGGTAAAAGGTTTGTTTGCCGGTCATATCGCCATGCACGTAATTCTCCTCCCACTGTACCTTACCATCAGTATAGTAATAAAGGCATTTACCTTCGCGCCAGCCGTTTTTATAACTTGCTTCATAGCTCTTTTGCCCGTTGGGATAATATGCTACAACATTGCCTGTTTCATTTTCCAGTTTAATTTCAGGCATATCCTTTCCGTCTTTTCCAACATAGGTGTACGAAAGTAGCTCGCCCTGGTCGTATTTAAGTTTTACCCGCACAGTTCCATCGGGTGCATACATTGTTATAATGCTGTCCTTATCGCCCTCTTTAAACAAGCCTGAAAACTCAGTTTTACCATTGGGGTAATACCATCTCCAATAGCCTTCGCGGTCATCATCTTTATAAGGGCCGCTGTTCGATTTTGCTCCATCACGGTCGTAAACGGTCCAAACGCTATCGGCAAAGCCGTTTTTGTAAAAAGCTTCTTTCATCAATGTACCGGTCATATAGTACTCTTTGGCCGGACCATTCCGGTAGCTTTTTTTGTAGTTGCTTTCACCATCTACCTGTCCGTTGCTGTAGTAATATTTATAAACTCCATCTAAACGCCCGTTTTTGTAATTACCATATACTTTTTGCTTGCCGTTAAAGAATTTTACATCAAAAACAGTGGTTCCCTGGGGGTTCATGAATTTACTTACCACCTTTCCTGTAGTATCATAAACAAAATATTTTGTCATCAGGCTGCCATCATCAAAATACTCGTAATTCAGTTTACCATCAGGGTAATAGTTTGATTGCCACCCCACCTCTTCACCACCAGTATAATAGCTGTGGTCAGAAACGCTTCCGTTCATATAATAACTGTAATCATCACCTTCGCGCTCGCCCCCTACCAGCATAAACTCTTCCTGCAACTTACCGTTTTCGAAATAGGTATAGTAGTGACCTTCCAGTTTTCCATTCTTATAAGTTCCTTCCTTATGCAACACCCCGCTTTTATAAAACTCCTGAAAAGGGCCCCACAGTACGCCGTTCTCGTAAGTTTCAGTTAAACGAATCCCTCCGTTTCTGAAATAGTAGGTCCATTTACCCTGACGGTCACCTTTTCTTAAAAGGCCGGCTCTAACCAGTTTACCGTAAACGCTGTAAGCCTTAAAATCCAAATCGCCGTGGTTGTCGCTTCCCTGGTAAATTATCTGCCCTTTTTTATCAAAATACTTATAGTTTAACAATTTATCATCCTTGTAATTTCCTTCAAAGTATTTAATGCCGTCCTCGTCGTAATTAGTAATAAGGCCGGTAAGTTTACCCTTGCTATCATAAGTTTCATCAGTGCTTACTTTACCATTTGCATAATACTCTTTTACATTACCCACCACATCGCCTTTTACAAACTCGCATTCCTTTGTTTTATTGCCATCCTCATCATAATACAGCCATTTACCTTCGGGTTTACCAACTTTTAGTATACCCTTAGCCTTAACCCGGCCATTAGCATAATAAGAGATATACTGTCCGTCCTTTTCGCCGTCTTTTGCATCCGTTACAATTGCAACGTACCCGTGCACGTCGTATTGAACGATCTTGCCATTGATCTTATCGTTCTTCGCGTCTATATCCAGGTTAGGGTTACCGTTCTGAAAGTAGGTTTTAACCTTGCCGTTGTTTACGTTGCTGGTGTAGTCATTTTCACTTTCCAGGGCACCGTTATTGTAATACACCAGCACTCGGCCATCATACATGTCGTCTTTAAAAGGGGCATCGCGCTTTAAGTTTCCGTTCATGAAGTATTCTTTCAGGCGTCCCTGTCTTTTGCCATCTTTATAAGTAACCACCGCTTTAAGTTTGCCGTTACCATAATAGCTTTTCCATTCGCCCTGCATTTTGCCGTTGTTATCGTAATTGCCTTCGCTTTCGAGTATTGAGTTGCCATAGAAAAACCTCCAGTAACCCTTTCGTGCTTTTGCCTTCGCGTCAAAATCAGTACCCAATGCCTCGATGGTGCCTCCGCTATACGAGAAACGCTGAAACTTTTGCGCCTTGCCATTTACGGTGTCAACAAAATCAGCATATGTTTTATCGAAATAGTTGCTTATCCAGGATTCGTATTCCTGAATATCCTTTTTGCTTTTCGATTTCCACTTGTTTACCAGCTCATTATCGATGGCTTTAAAGGGATAAAATTCAAATGTTTTTAAGTTCTGCGTAGCCAGCAGTTCAGAGAACAACGGCACATATTGTTTTACGAAATAATTATCAGATACCGGCTTTGTTTTCTTCATGGCCTCCAGCAAAAATTGATTTTGCTTCATCAGCTTATCATCAATTTTGGCAGCAATTTCATAGCCTTCATTCAAAGCCACTTTGCTTTCAATCAGTTTATCAATTCTGGCAAAGTTAGGATCTTCAGATTCAGAAAGTTTTCCATCATTTTTAAACGGCGGGGTATACTCTGCCTTGGCCACGCTAATAAGGTAGTTTAAACATTTGCCCGATAAGTTAGGGCTGGGATCAAGCATCATTGCGGTATTGAATGCCAGCATGGCAGGTGCCCATCTTTTATTATCGGCCAGCAACAATCCTAAAAAGTAATGTGTGTTAGGATGGCGCGGATTAAGTTCGAGCGTACGCTTAAAGCATCTGTAAGCATCATCATGCTTGCCGGCGCGGTAATAGGCTACACCCAGGTTAAAGTGCAGCAGGTAAGCTTTCGGAAACTTTGCTATAGCCTCATTATAGAACTTAATTGCATCATCCGATTTATCCTTCTCATCTAACGAACTGCCATATAAAGTATAGGCCTCAATACCTACATAATCGTCGCGGTCCATCAGTATTTTGCATAAATTCATCACCGTATCGTACTTACCCAGGTTATAGGCGCAAAAAGCGTAATCCTTGCAGGCAATGGTATAGTTGGTATCGTTTCTTCCAATCAGCTCGTAAAGATCCATGGCCTCCTGGTATTTGCCCTCATCATATTGCTTGGCGGCAGCATTTAATATCTCGCCGGAATTGATGATGGAAATATCTTTCTGAGCAAATATTTTTTGGTTAGCGCAAAACGAAAACAATAACAGGCAGGCAATAAGATTCTGCTTCATGGGTGGAACATCTTTTGTGATTCAATAATATTTAAAGGAAACTATTTTTTATGTTTTTTAAAAAAAGATCAACCATTAAATTTCAATTTCCACAAAAAAAAATCAATTAAAAACGCGGGGTTTAAACAAAATTGGTTTCGTTGCTGTTAAGGATGCGATTCAGATTTATAATCCATAAAATCGGTATTTATTAAAAATGGATAATTTACCGGGCCATGTTAGTTTAAATATCACTCAGGTTAATATTTTTGAGCACCCATTTGAACAACCCGTCATCAGTAGTATATCAAGCTGTGGTTCCCATAAGCCAAAGTTTGGTATGTTGCACCTAAAATTGGAAAGAATATGATGTGGATTGTAAGGCTTGCCTTGCGCCGGCCATACACAGTTGCTGTGATGTCTATCTTGATTCTCTTAATGGGAATCCTTTCGATTCGCGCCATGCTGGTAGATATTTTCCCGGTTATTGATATACCGGTGGTAAGCGTTGTATGGAATTACCCCGGCCTTAGCGCTGATGATATGGAGAAGCGCGTTACGTTCCTTGACGAGCGCGCCATTTCTACTACTGTGAATGGGGTGTCGCGTATAGAGTCGTCTTCTATACCCGGGCTTAGTATGCTGCGGGTGTATTTTGAACCAGGTGCAGATATTGGTGCCGCTATTGCGCAAATGACGGCCGTATCAAGCACGGCGCTCAGGGCGATGCCTCCGGGTATGACGCCTCCGGTCATTCTGCAATATAATGCTACCAACGTTCCGGTTTCGCAGCTTACACTCAGCAGCAAAACACTGTCTGAATCGAAAATATTCGATTACGGCTTAAACTTTATCCGGTTACGTTTATTTACAGTTCCCGGTTTGGCTACGCCGGCTCCGTTTGGTGGTACCTTCAGGCAGATAATGGTGGATATTGACCCCAAAGCTTTAGCAGCCAAAGGTTTATCGCCTAATGATGTGCTGAATGCAATACAATCTTCAAACCTGATCATACCTGCCGGTTCGGCGCGGATGGGACAAACAGAGTTTAACGTGGCCCTGAACAGCAGCCCTGAGAACGTAAAGGATTTTGAACAGATACCTATTAAAGTGGTAAACGGGCAGCCGGTATTAATTGGCGATGTGGCTAAAGTTGCAGATAGCTACGCCGAGCAAACCAATATTGTGCGGGTGGACCGCAAACGTGCTGCTTACCTTACTATTTTAAAGAAAGCAAATGCCTCAACCCTTGCGGTGGTTGAGGGCGCAAGGTCCATGTTACCAATTATTAAGGAGACGGCACCCGAAGGCCTGGAAATTAAAGTAGATTTTGACCAGTCGGTATTTGTCAAGAACTCGATCAAGAATGTGTTGCGCGAAGCTATAATGGCATCTATACTGGTTTCGTTTATGATATTGTTCTTTTTAGGTAGCTGGCGCAGCGTTATTATTGTTTGCACCTCTATCCCACTCTCCATTTTCGTATCTATTATAGGCATGAACCTGATGGGCGAAACCATCAATATTATGACCCTGGGCGGTTTATCGCTGGCGGTAGGTATGCTGGTAGATGATGCCACGGTGGAAATAGAAAATATACACCGGAACCGGCACATGGGCAAACCACTTACAGTGGCTATATTAGACGGTGCCAGCCAGATAGCTACGCCAGCAATTGTTGCTACGCTGGCCATTTGTATTGTGTTCTTTCCGGTAGTGTTACTGACCGGGCCGGCTAAGTTCTTATTTGCACCACTGGCACTGGCGGTTGTAATTGCCATGATGGCCTCGTACCTGCTATCCAGAACGTTGGTACCTACATTAGCCCGTATGCTGATGGAAAGTGAGCCGCTGCATGAGGAAGTGACCGACCCGCATTTGAATGCTATTGGTAGAATGGGCGTACGGTTTAATAACTGGCGCGACCGCAACTTCGACCGTTTTCAGGCGGCCTATGGCAGGATACTGAATGTATTGCTTAATTACAGGGTAACAACACTTACAATTGTAGCCATAGCGCTGATTGCCTCCTTTTCGTTGATTGGAATTGTTGGCACTGATTTCTTCCCCAGTACAGATGCCGGGATGATGAAACTGCATTTCCGCTCACCCTCAGGTACCCGCATTGAAGAGACTGAAAAGCTGGTCGACTCGGCTGAAGGCAGAATTCAGAAAATAATTCCGAAAGAGGAACTGGAAACTATCAATGATATGATAGGGGTGCCCGTATCCTATAACATGGTATTTGTAAATACAGATAACGCCAGCGGCATGGATGCAGAAATAACCGTATCGCTGAAAGAAGGCCACAAGCCCACGGTCGATTACATGAATAAGATACGCAAAGACCTTGCTGAAAATTTTCCGGGTTGCGTTGTTTATTTCCAATCAGCCGATATTGTAAGTCAGGTACTTAATTTCGGATTATCGGCACCGCTGGATGTGCAGATACAGTTTCCTGATTATTACAAATCGTATGAGTATGCGCGCAAACTGCGCGATGGCATGAAATCTATACCCGGCGTTGAAGATGTGGTGATAAAACAGGTATTGGATTACCCCACCTTTAAGGTTGATGTTGACCGGGTAAGGGCGGCTCGTTTGGGCCTTACGCAAAAAGATGTTGCCAACAACCTGCTGATATCGTTATCATCAAGCAGTATGATTGCCCCTTCTTTCTTTATAAGCCCAACCAACAGCGTTAACTATAATGTGGTTATACAAACGCCTTATCAGAAAATCGGAACCGTACAGGAGTTAATGAATACGCCTATAACCACGGGCAACGCCGCATTTACCAATAACCCTAATCCCTCACCAACCGATCTGCCTGTAGCACAGGCCCAAACTTTAGGTAACCTGGCCAAAGTAACCAGCACCACACAGTTTAACCTCTTTACACACTATACCGTGCAGAGGGTAATGAATATTGATGCTAATGTACAGGGCCGTGACCTTGGCTCTGTTTCAAAAGCCATTCAAAATAAAATAGACTCGCTGGGCAAATTACCTCCGGGTATGCGAATTGTATTGCAAGGACAAAGCCAGGTAATGAATACCTCGTTCGCCACGCTCAGTATCGGGCTGGTGTTGGCAATAGCATTGGTGTATTTGCTGATGGTGGTGCTGTTTCAATCGTGGATAGACCCTTTTATTATCATGCTATCGATACCCGGTGCGTTTATGGGCATTTTATGGATGCTGGTATTAACGGGCACTACTATTAATGTTGAATCGCTGATGGGGTCGATTGTGGCGATAGGGATTGCGGTTTCCAACTCGATATTACTGGTTAGTTTTGCCAATGATTTAAGGGTAGAGCAAATGGTAAACTCTACCGAGGCCGCATTGGAAGCCGGTAAAACCAGGTTGAGGCCGGTATTAATGACTGCCATTGCCATGGTGTTAGGTATGATACCTATGGCCATTGGAGCAGGCGAAGGCGGTGAACAAAATGCCCCGTTGGGCCGCGCGGTAATAGGTGGACTTTTGGTAGCTACCGTGTTTACTTTATTTGTGGTGCCGCTATTTTACTCGGTGCTACGTAAGGGCGTACCTACCTACCATACCATGGATATGAAATTTGAAGAAGAAGCTAAAGGACATATTGAAAGCTAAAAGACAATAACTAATAAGACATGACAACGGAAAAGACAAAAACATCATATTACAAATTGCTGGCATCAGGCTTTGTATTACTGCTGTTGATTGGTGGAGGGATTGCCGCTATTTATATCAGCAAGAATAACAGGATTGAAGCAGAAAGTAAGGCACGCGACAAAGCATTAAAAGATGGCCCCCTGGTAAAAACGGCGGTTGCTAATTACGGGTCGGGTTTAAAAGAGCTGGTTTTGATAGGCGAAGCCCGTCCGTACCAAACTGCCACCCTTTATGCCAAAATAAGCGGCTACCTGCAAAAAATTAATGTAGATAAGGGAGATAAGGTTAGTGAAGGCCAACTGCTTGCTACCATTGATAACCCCGAAATTGACCAGCAGTATAACTCAGCATTATCAGACCTGGAGAACAAGAAGAAAATTGCTGACCGCGATAAAAAGCTGTTGGACAAAAAGTTTATACCGCAGGAGCAGGCTGATATTTCGCAAACGGCAGTTGATATGGCTACGGCCAATGTAAAATCATTGACTGAACAGCAACAATACAAGTTACTGAAAGCGCCTTTTGCAGGAACCGTAACAGCAAGGTATGTAGACCAGGGTGCGTTGATACAAAACGCCATCAATTCGCAAACCAGTGCACAGCCGGTTGTTACACTGGCAGAGTTGGGCAGGCTTAGAATTTATGTTTATGTAGAACAGCGTGATGCTGCCTTTTTGAAAGTTGGCTACCCGGTTGAAATTACCTTAACGGAAAGGCCCGATGTGCATATTAAAGCCAGCATAACCCGCATTGCCGGCGAGTTAGACGAACATACCCGTATGATGTTATGCGAAGTGGATATAGACAATAAAGACAATGTAGTGGTGCCGGGTAGTTACGTGCAGGTGCATATCGGCAACCCGCATGAAGATAATAAGGTAAAAAAAATAGCTATACCATCGGTGGCTTTGGTTATACATAAAAGCAAAACGATGGTAGCTACGGTAGATAAGGACAGTGTGCTGCACTTTAAAGAGGTAGTAATAGCCAATAACACCGGAGAACGGGTAACGCTTACATCGGGTGTAGATTCGGGAGAGCGCGTAGCATTATCGGTGGGTGAAAGTATACTGGAAGGGCAAAAAGTAAGGATATCGGAGTAAGAAATACATTTTACCGCAAAAGCGCCAGGCGTTAAGCGAATACAAGGAATGAAAGAAAGATGAAATTGAACAAGCACATTTTTAGTTTTATAGTTGCCATATTTATTACTGCCGGCAGCACGTGCATTGCACAGGACAGTATCCAGGTACTGTCGCTGGAGGATTGTATCAGGATTGGTTTAGACCAATCGACACAGATATTACTGAGCAAAGATTCGTTACAGATAACCGGTGCCGCGTTGATAGGTAGCTACGGCAATTTTTTACCAAACCTGGCGCTGAACGGAAACTACGGTTACAACAGCGGCAAAAACCTGCTCACCACTACGGTACCTACCCTGGTAAATTCATCGGGTATGGGTATGAATTACCAGCTAACCAGCACCCTGAATCTGTTTAACGGTCTTTCAGATTACTCAGCTTTAAAGGCAGCAACCTTATCTAAATCGGCATCGCAGTTTAATTTACAGCGCTCAGAACAGGCTATTACTTTCGATATTACCCAAACCTTTTTACAGGTAATATTAGATCGTGAGGTTGTAAAATTCGGCAAAGAGAACCTGGATGCATCAACCAAGCGCGAAGCTCAGCTTAAAGAACTTACCGCGGTAGGGAGAAATGCTATTTCAGACCTCTATCAGCAGCAAGCCGAAACAAGCAGCGATAACCTGTTCCTGATTCAATCTGAGCAGAAGCTTAAAAACGATATTATCCTGTTACTGCGTAAAATAAAAATAAGCGCTACCGAAAAATACAGCATTGCCGAAATACCCGCCGATACTTTGCCATTAGGTGCCGATTACCAGAATGTGCAGGACCTGATAGCTAAAGCCATGCAACAAAGGCCCGATGTAAAATCTTCAGACCTGAGCCTTAAAATTGCCGACTGGCAGATCAGGGAATTTAAAAGCGGCTACCTGCCAAGGCTTAACCTGATAGGCGGCATGGTATCGAACGGTGGTTATTTGAATGCTTTACAAATAAACGGCTCGGATGCCTTGGGGCCTCAGGAACCGGTTGGCAAGGCGCTGTTCGGGCAGGTTTATGGCGAAATAGCGCTTAACCTTACGTGGAATATATTCGACCGCTTATACACTAAAACCAATGTGGCCATAGCACGCATATACCAACATAACGCCTCTATTATACGCGATGATCTTTCAGTTCAGATATCATCTGAAATAAAAGAAGCTTACAACGATTATTTAGCCGCCCTGCAGCAAATTGAAACTTCTAAACATGGCTTATTTGCTGCCCAGCAAGCTTTTGAGGTGGTGCAGGGTAAATACAACGTAGGCCAGGCAACTTTTGTAGAACTCTCCAACGCACAGGTAGTGTTGCTTCAGGCCGAAGTAAGCAAGGCCCAGGCGGATATAAGCCTGATGCTGCAAAAGAAAATTATTGACTACTATATTGGTAAGTAATAGTTTTTCGCTAATTTTAAACATACCGACCAGCTCTTAAATCCCCCCCCATTAATCAGAGCCATACGTCAAAAAGATGTATGAAAGTCAGATTTTTTGTAACAAAGCCTGTAACATCAACGTATACCTTGTAGAAGTCAATCTGAAAAACAAAGTTTACAAGTAGTGAAGTCTTTTAGTGAACCAACAAAATCTGCTAATTATGAGAAAGAGAGTTACCCTTGGCCTGTTGCTGGTCTTTGCGCTTTTCTCCATTTCGGCAACCTATAAAACCCCTGAAGCGGGTTCTTCGATAAACTTCTTTAAAGGAAGCTATAAAGAAGCGCTTATAGAGGCAAAAAAGGAAAATAAACTGATTTTTATTGATGCCTACACGTCGTGGTGCGGACCATGTAAACTATTGAAACAGAATACATTTACTGATAAAGCAGTAATAGCTTACTTTAACGAGCACTTTATTAACGTATCGATGGATGTTGAGAAAGGCGAAGGCCCCGCCATTGCTACTAAATATAATGTTACCCACTACCCTACCCTGATCATTACGGATAAAGACGGAAAGAGAATCACCTTTACGGTTGGTTACATTCAGCCTGATGATTTGCTGGGCTTCGGCAAATACGGTATTGAAAAAGGACCGGGGTCGGCGTCATTATAAATTCAAACTACCAACTTATTTAGAAAGGCTCCATACCAAAGTGTGGGGCCTTTAGGATTTTACAGATACCCGTTAAGTTTGCCGGAAAAAATTAATACAGAATGATTTTTCCGGTATCTATAAATTTATCGTTGTTAGTAACCCGATAAAAATAGATTCCGCTCGCTTTACCTGCCAGGTTCAGGCTTAATTGCATATTTTTTGTAAGGGTAGTATTAATAACATTGCCAAGCACGTCATAAACTTCAATCAGGTCGCCCGCATCTAAGCCACTAAACCAGACATTATCTTTTGCAGGATTTGGAAATACCTTGATGTTATAAGGAGTGCCGGAAGCGTTTATGCCGGTTTTTGTGCCGGGCGGTACAACATTTACAACAATTGCGGTGCGGGCAGAGGGGCCACAAGTACTATCCTGCACATAAAAAGTATCGGTTTCAGACAAAGGAGGAGTAACAAAACTTTCACCTGCATATAAATAAATGCCACCTGTGTCGGCGCTGTACCAACTTAAAGTGCCCTCACCGATGGCGCTTAGCATAGTAGATTGACCGCTATCAATACTAAGCGCGGCTGCAGATGTAGTATTAACCGGCGCGCCGGCTGCCGGGCAAATGCCTATTTTGCCCAGAAAAAATTCTTCCTTGCTTGCTAAAGGCAAAGTATCATTATCAAACTCTATGGTATCATTGTATCCGCCGGTGATATAAACATCGCCTGTACCCGAGGCCCAAAACCCGTACGGAAATACATTCCCTTTTCCACCAACGTTTTTTGCCCACAGTACCCCTCCGGATGTATCTAACCTTACAACGTATGTATTGCCGGTGCCAGATTGAGTTAAAATATTGAACTCAGTATTCTCCAGGGTATCGCGCCCCCAAATCAGCGTTTGCTGATAGTAAGATCCCCCGATGTATATGTTACCAACCTTATCGAGACTGACGATGTTACCAACGGCGCCGGCACCAGGGCTCTCCGCCCAATCGAAATCGCCGTTTTGATTATACTTACCCACAAAAATTGTTTGGTTGTAATTACTTGCTTTTTTTAAAGTATCGGTTCCGAAAATCAAACTGGCGCTGCTAAAAGTACCTGCTATATATGTGTTGCCCTTGATATCAGTGGCTGCTGAAAGCTGGTTTGCGAAACCAAAGCCGTTTTTTGCCCATATAACATTACCAGCCGTATCATATTTTACAATAAAAAGGTTAGTACCAGCAGGTAATGTATCACTGTCAAGAATAAGAGAGTTAACCGAGTAGCCTCCGGTTACATATACATTTTCTGAAGCATCGGTTCCTATCGTTAAGGCATTTGCAATTGCATCAGCATCTGCCCCTTTGAGCCATAAAGCGTTACCATCAGAGTTAAGCTTGGCCACAAACATATTGTAAATGCTATTGGTTTGAATTGTAAACGAATCGATAGTAATACTACCCCTGCTAAAAGTGCCGGCAACATAAATATTGCCCCGGGTATCGATAGTTAAACAAGTAGCGGAATTATGGTTGGTGCCTGTTATAGTTTTATACCCTATAATATGCCCTGCGGGACTTACCTTAATGTATAAGATATCGTCATTTCCGGTATTAATACTGTCGTTACCCAAAACAAGCATATTAGTAGAAAAATCAGCAACCATGAATACATTGCCGGAGGAATCTGCAATCATGAGGTTGGACTGGCCCAAACCGGCTTCGTAGTTTTCAGCCCACAGAAGATTACCCAGGGCATCATATTTTACAAGGAAAGCATTGCCACCCGATAGGGTATAATTATCGAAACTAATACTGGTACTATATTGGCCGCAGGCATAAACGTTACCTGAATTGTCGGTGCACATACTGATGCCGACTGTGCCACCCTGCTGAAATGCTGCATTTGAAGTATTGACCCATGCCCAACCGGGAACCTGGCAGGTGGCAAATAAACCTGAGCAGCATAAAATTAAAATGACAATAGTGCGGTAAAAGTTCATTTACAGTTTTATCATTGAATAGGTATAAAAGCCGATCAATAATTCCACTACATTAAAACGCGGCTACAGCTTTATTGCCTCAATTCAAATCCTCCTCTCCCATTCCCATATCTTTTGATGAGAATACCGAGCCGAAAAGATCTTTGAATTGAGTGCCCCTTTCAAGGGCAGCTTTGCCAATTTGTGAATGTTCGGCCAATGCGTGCAGTACAAACTCCTTCATTACGTATTTGTCGTTCTTAGACAGGCCGGGGCTGTATTGGTTCACTAAATCCTCTAAAGCAGGGATTGAATCTAAGACATTTTTATAAGTTGCCGCAGGGTCGCCTACCAGTATGTCTACTTCGTTGTTTTCAGAGAACCAATCCAGCACCTTTTGATACGGAGAGCTTTGCTTTTTCTTTTTTAGTTTAGACGGATCAGGAAACAGGGTAATAAAATGATTGCGCATAGCTTTGCCAATTAAACCCTGGGCCACAATAGCAGCGCCTTCCTGTTCGCCTTCGTAAACTAATTCAATTTTTCCGTTAATGGCCGACACGGCACCCATTAAATCAGAAATACGGGCAAAGGTACTTTCCTCACCGTTTATAAGCATGCGCCGTTCGGCTGTGCTTACCAGGTTTTCGAAGGCTGAAATGGTTAAGCGGGCGCTGACACCGCTCTTGTTATCTACATACTCACTTTGGCGGGCTTCAAACGCAATTTGCTCTATCAGCGTTTTAAGCAGCTCACTTACTTCTATTTTTCCTTTTTGTTCAGGATTCAGTTTTGCTTCCTGCTGGGTTATTTGTTTCGATAGCTCAACCGATTTAGGATAGTGGGTCAAAATCTGCGAACCTATACGGTCTTTAAGTGGTGTTACAATGCTGCCCCGGTTGGTGTAGTCTTCGGGGTTGGCGGTAAAAATAAATTCTATATCCAGCGGTATGCGCAGTTTAAAACCACGTATCTGAATGTCGCCTTCCTGCAAAATATTAAACAGTGCCACCTGTATGCGCGCCTGTAAATCGGGCAACTCGTTAATAACAAAAATGCAGCGGTTACTGCGGGGTATTATACCGAAGTGTATTACCCTCTCATCGCCATAACTCAACTTTAAATTGGCTGCACGGATAGGGTCTACATCACCTATCAGATCGGCTACGCTTACATCGGGTGTTGCCAGTTTTTCGGCGTATCGGTCTGAACGGTGCAGCCAGGTTATTGGTGTATCTTCCTGCTTTTCGGCTATCAGATCAAGCGCATAACGCGATACGGGTGCCAAGGGATCATCATTCAGTTCACTACCGGCCACAACCGGTATGTATTCATCCAACAGCTCGGTCATTTGCCGGGCTATACGGGTTTTGGCCTGCCCACGTAAACCAAGCAGGTTCATGTTATGCCGCGAAAGAATGGCCCTTTCAATATCAGGTATAACAGTATCCTCGTAGCCTAATACGCCCTTAAATATCTGTTCCTCCTTCTTCAGTTTAACTATCAGGTTATCGCGCAGCTCATCCTTAATGGTTTTGCTTTTATAACCGCTCTTTTTCAACTCGCCTAATGTTTTAATATTCTTCACGTTGCTGTTTTTATTTAATGCATTTTACCATTAAGACTAACCTTCAGTTATTTACCTAACCCTTCTTTTTTTATTCTGCTCAAAATCTTCAAACAGATATTCGCCCAATCCCTTTAAGCTTGTGTAGAAAGCTTTGCCTGCATTGGCTTGTGTAAACTCTTCAACAAAACTTTGCAGGTAGGGGTCGGTGGCTATCATAAAAGTAGTGACAGGTATTTTAAGCCTTCGGCAGCTATCGGCCAGGCGCAGGCATTTACCTACTATCTTTCTGTCTAACCCAAAACTATTCTTGTAATATCCACCATTCTCTTTTATACAACTTGGCTTACCATCGGTTATCATAAATATCTGCTTGTTGGCGTTCTTTCGCCTGCGCAGAATATCCATAGCCAGCTCGAGGCCCGCAACGGTGTTGGTATGATAAGGCCCTACCTGTAAATAAGGCAGATCTTTAATTTCAATCTGCCAGGCATCATCGCCGAAAACAATAATATCGAGCGTATCTTTAGGGTATTTGGTGCTTATCAGTTCGGCCAGTGCCATGGCTACGTTTTTGGCGGGAGTTATCCGGTCCTCGCCATATAATATCATGCTGTGCGAAATATCAATCATCAAAACCGTGCTGGTTTGCGATTTGTGTTCTTTTTCCTGCACCAGCAAATCATCTTCACTCATCATAAACTCGCTGATGCCGTGGTTTATCTGGGCATTGCGAAAGGACTCCAGCATTGATATCTGTTCCAGCGAATCGCCAAACTGGTAATTGCGCAGATCGCTGCTCATTTCATCGCCCGAACCGGTGTGTGTTGTTTTATGGTTCCCCTGCTTACCCTTTTTTAGTTTGCCGAATATCCGCTCTAACGCACTTTGACGGATGGCTTTTTCAGTTTTGGCCGTTACAGCAAAGCCCTCACCACTGCCGGGTTGTTCTTCTTTTATGTAACCCTTATCACGCAGATCGTTTATAAAATCGCCTATGCCGTAGTCTTTGTTGGTTAGTTTGTATTCCTTATCCAATTCGGTAAGCCAGCTTAAAGCTTCGCCCACATCGCCTGAGGTGTAGGTCAATAATTGTTTGAAAATATCAAACAACTTATCGAACGGCGATTGGTTTTGGGGAGTAAATTTTAAAAAGCGGTGACCTAGCATAGCATACAATAACAGTTAAAAGTGAAATTAGTTGATTGGGCCGAAATAAAGGTAAGTTTTTACGCTTCTTATAATTCAATTAAACAGGTGGGCTACCCAAAAGTAAAACGTGTATTTT